>Ga0209208_10011877_pt1 | contig 11110 bp, 4 predicted proteins | sample S1TSphfallax_3_FD_187694 | JGI IMG/M metagenome (GOLD analysis project Ga0209208, IMG submission 187694) | Host-associated microbial communities from peat moss isolated from Minnesota, USA - S1T2_Fd - Sphagnum fallax MG (SPAdes) (version 2) | ecosystem: Host-associated > Plants > Peat moss >... | reverse complement strand
CCTTGCTTACCGGATCCTCCATCGCCTTCATGCAACGCTTGTGCACGGATCCGTCGCCCGCGCCAGCATCGCCGAAGCTTGGACGATCCTCCATCGCCCGCGCCTGCATGCAAAAGCTTGAAGACTGTAGCCTGCTCTTGTCTCCGCTCCGGAATCCGTAGAAACCTAACCTAGCTTTTCCCTTTGTAATTTGCAGGGTGCCAAATTACAGATCATAATGGTAGACAATTCTGCTTCCGTTGTAATCAGGCTACTGCTCTGACCTAGCTTTTCCCTTCGTAATTTGCAGGTACCAATTACAGAGCATAATGCTAAACGATTCTGCCGCTGTTGTAATCAGGCTAATGCTTTGACCTAATTTTCCTTTTGTAATCTGCACGTACCACGTTATGGCGCATAATGCTAGACGATTCTGCCGCTGATGTAATCAACCTAATTCTCTGACCTGATTTTCCCTTTGCAATTTGCAGGTACCACATTATGGACCATAACGCTAGACGATTCTGCTGCTGTTGTAATAAGGCTAAATATGCTCTGACCTAATTTTCCCTTTGTAATTTGCAGGTATCATCACATTACAGAGTATGATAAGACGATTCTGCTCAGTAAAAAGACTAATGCTCTGTTAAAAAAGAACTGCACATTAGAAACCTGACCTAATTCTTCCTTTGTAGTTTGTAGTTAGTTAGTTATTACAGAGCATAATAAGACAATTATGCTCTGTAATATGGCTTTAAATTCTCTTTTCTTTTAAACTAACTACATATGATACAGATATAAAATGATTAAAACTCGATATAATACAATTATGCTTATCATCGACAGATCAACATTATTTTGTCGATTGATGGCATTCACACATTGATTGATATCATCATTGTTGATCCCATTCAAACAAACTTGGTATAATGAACTGCTCTTTCTCACGGAGTGGTCATATCTTGGGCAGCTCAAGTGAAAGAAGAACTCTATTGCGATTGTTATCCATCAGATGTGTTTCTCCCTCTTGTCATAGAAATTTTGGAGTGCCTTCCTTCACTAACAAGCTAACAAATTTTTTCATCAATGTGCTAACATGACATGGTCAACAAAGGCCACTAAATGTCCTCCTTTATTGATGTTGTGCTCCTCTTGTAAATAGAGAATATCGATAGCATTATAAGAAAACATAGGGTTGTCATTATTTCGAGATGCATTGTCACTACGGGCACAATTTTTTTAAGCTTGAAGTTTTATCGACTTTACCTCCCCTTTCTTTAATTGAGATGTTTCATGTGACTAGAAGAAGGTTTGGTTCTTAGTGGTTCCCTTTCCTTCATGGATTGCCTCTTTTGGGCTGTTTGTTTGCCTCTTTTGTCTAGGCCCCTTGTTTTTTTCTCTCTCCCTTTCTTGGGTGCTTTCTTTTTCTAAAATTTGGCAAGGTTTTATCATCATTTGAACTTTAATTTTACTTTGATAACATTTTTTAACTAGTTTTTTTTTTAATTATTTAGACAAGTTTTAAAACATGTCACCATTTAACGTTAAATGTCTCTTGATATGCTAGCCAACAACATAATATCAAAAAAAAAAAATTATATATATATATAATTGGTCTTTAGCCTTGTTGCATTTTCAATTTAGTGGTTAATTAATTAAGAGAAGAAGACTGTTTTTGAACAACTCATTTCTTAATTAATTAAGTCAGTAGACATCACTTACAATGCTTCTTATTATGGAGTAAAAATGAGTTTTAACCTATAAATTTGAGATCCCTTGGGGCCAGTACTAAGCTTATAGGTTTTTTTTTAATTATTTTATTTTATTTTATTTTAAATTACAACCCATGGAATATCCAATAGAGCAGACCAGCACGGATAAGGTCAGGTCCTTGCCCAAGGGCAGCTCCATGATTTAAGGGCTAGTCTGGTAAGGTCAGGTCAGGCCAGGTCAGGTCCTTGCCCAAGGGCAGTTTCATGACTTAAGGGCTCCTCTGCTAAGAGGTCTGGTCCTTGCCCAACGGCAGTTCCATGACTGGAGGGCTGGTTGAAGAGGGGTGACGAGGCTGTGATTGCTGTGAAAGTGGAACGATACAAGAAGATCTCCAAGTCCGTCTGAATAACGACAATCTTTCTCTTGCCAGGTTTTGTGGTATTCTCTGGAGTTGGGTTCTTTTGTTGGGTGCTTGGGAAGAACAACACTTTACAAAGTGGGATGATGGAGTCTGAGACAGATGAAACCTACTTTGATGCCTCTTTCTTTGTTGATGAGAGGTGTGGGTGTTGCACCACCACTTCTTAACCCCACTTCCCCAGAACCTTGCACCCAAATCTCTTCCTAACATGTGTGTGATGGTAACATAAAAGATGGGTCATGTCCTAATGCTTCTCTCCTTCTCTGTCCCAGAAGCATTTTGAAGAATTCTTAGTGAGTTTTTCATATCTTTGCTTTCAGGTTTGACGGGCTACTTACTACTACTACAACTACTACTGATCATGCCAAGAATCATAATTCCAAACTCATCATATTTTGTCTTTTGAGGGTATGCAGCTATGATGTAGGTAGTATTCAAGTGATGCAAGTTTCGTGGAAGGAGATTTTAAGATTCCAGAATGCAATTTGAAGTTGCTGTTGCTGGTTGGGTTTTTAACAGTTATGTGACAAAGGAATTTGTGTTGGGTCCCCACACCATCAAAGTCATGTGCCTGCAAGCATCTTCCAGTGAGTAGAAGAATCACACCAATTGGGTTGATGGATTTGGGGGAGGGGGGGGGGGGGGGGGGGGGTGTATCTTAAATCTGCTCTTGCACGACATCTTATCATACTGGTTTTGTATGTTGTGTTTGACAATAAATGGCTCAGGCACTAAACCCTAAGAAATGTGATTCCTTTTTCATGGCATTATTATGAAGCGCAAAATTCTTTGAGCAAACTTTTGTTTGGGGTTTTGTCTCTTATGCTAAAATAGGTTCAGTGTTCATTCTGCTTAGTTTTAGAGAGGTTGACTTTGTGTCAGTGATCTGTCTGGTAGCTTTGCTGCAACTTACATGAAAAAGGATGACCAAATATGGGTTTTGGGTTTAAGATTTGCTGTTCAGGTTAACTGTCTGATATTGACTATGTTGACCAGATTGATATAATCTGTGTATGGGTTGGTGGGCGTGACAGCTGATTTTGATCTCACTGGGCAGTTGATATGGCCAGGAGCTGAGCTTTTGAACAACTACTTAGTGCAGAACTTCCATATTCTTCAAGGCTTATCGGTCATTGAACTTGGGTCTGGTGTTGGTGAGTTGCACAAATTCTCTTCTTGGATCTTATCAGGGGTCCAAGGAATCCAAACAATAGGTGTGGTATGGTTTACAAACAGTTTTGCAGTAGGTGTACACTTTGCTTTGTTGAGAGTGGGACTGATTAACTTTGGTTTGCACGTTTGTGGGTAGGTCTCACAGGGCTGTTATGTGCTCATTACTGTCACCATGTGGTCATGACTGATCACAATGCCACCATCCTCAAGGCATGCTTCAATTCCATCACATTTTCTTCACTCATGTGAATCCAGAGAGAAATCCCATTCTACTCTCTGGTCTTTCGATAAACCCTAAACCTTTTTTCTGTTTCATTGTCCCCAACTAAAACTGACTGCTGTAGACCATATTCATTTGCCAATCCTAAGCAGACATGTTAGGGTGTGTCTATGGTCTTGATGAGGATAGAACCTTTGTGAAGGCACCTGGATTTGAGCAAAGGGTGTGGATTGAGGCAGGTGATGCAGAGGAACGTGGATTCACAAACTGCAGTTGGGGGTGGGGGTCACATTTTTCAACATCATTTTTGTCCTATGCATCTGCCTGTAGCTTGTAAACTTGAAAACCTGCTGACTCTTGCAATTGACAAAAGTACCTTCATGAAGAACTTGCAAGCTTTTTGGATTCATAGGTAGTTGGACAACTATAGCTATGACTTGAACTTGATTTGATTCAAAGGTGCTTGTACCTGCACTCACACTGGAAATTCTCCAGGGATTTACTAGCATTAAGCACTGACAACTAATTTAGAATGCATCACGAACTTCTGTGCAGAGGTGGAGTGCCAGGAGCTGGAGTGGGGCAATGAGGGCCATTTGGGACACATTCATGACACATATCCCCTTGGCTTTGACCTGATTCTAGGGGCAGACATCCATATCCTTCAATGTGGCTTCCATTGAATTTAGAACAATTGTGATCTAGAACTAAAAGATTATCTCAGATTCTGTAGCTATGTGGTGCTTTCTGGCATTGCATTTTCAATGATAAGAGTTTCTCTTTGACTGTGGAGGGATGGTTACTGTACCAGCAAAGCAGTTTTTCGCCCTTCTTTAAGACAGCCAAATTTCTTATGGCACTTCGTCCAACAGGCACTTGCAGATTTTTGTTGGGTTACATTTCACGGGCAAACAGGTTTGCTCTTTCCTCCATCTTCATTGGTTTTGTGGTTACATATATTCTGGTTGTTTTCATTGATGGGTAGTATGCTAGTCCAGTCAAAACAATCTACAACCGAAAGATTAGTACGCAATATCTTTCTTTGTCCATGTTACAGTTACTAATTTTGTGCCTCAAATGTGATGCAGCAACAATGCACTTGCAGTCACTGAAGCCAATAAACACAATCTGTTGCTTACTAAAGTCCCTGGATCTACAAAGCAACTGTGTGGTGGCACATATGAAGGATGGGTCTATGAAATATCAATGAAGCGCGAGGGCTGACTGCAGGTTCAAGTGGAAAACATCTCCTAAGCCAGAGGTAAATGGGTCTGGCCAAAATTGTGTCAGGTGTTATCTTGTTAAGTCACAGGACTGCATCCACACATGTTCAAGGATAATCACACCACTAAAATGGGGCTTTGACAACTGCAAACACTTTTGGATGATCATAACTTGGATAGTCAAATGCAGTTTCAACATGAAAGTTTTTGAGAGGCAGATGTTGAGGGACAGGAGTACCATGTGCCAATTCCTCTGTGAAGTGGCAGGTTTCTTCTTTTAAATTCAGAGTGCAAATGACTATGTTTGTTGCATATTTGCATCAGGATTTCACATTTGCATTTCCCTATTGTTTGCTGACATACATTTGTATTGCTTTCATGTTCAGTTTATAGTTAATGACTTCAAATGGGCTTGAAATAGGTCAGAGAGGGAAAAACATATTTTCACATGGAATTTTTAAATCTGAATGTGCAACAAGTTTCAAGACTGAACTTGCCAAACATCAAATGAAACAAGATTTGGTTTAGTGTTGAGGATGGAAATTTTGAACTTAGAAACAAAAACATGAAATGTCTGATGATTGAAATGTATTATACACACATAAGTACAATAATGTAATACATTTCACACTTGTGTGGTCAAAGTTCCTAAACCTATAAAAACTTTATGGTTTTTCAAATTATCCATGAATTCATTTTTGTTTAATTTCATTTGAAATTTTCGTGCATTATTATTCTTAAAATGCAAAAAAATGCCTTTTTCTCAAATGTTTATAATGGCTGATACTTGCTAGTAATGCAATTGTTTCAGTTTGATTTCATGTTATTTTTTGGACTTGGTCCAAATATATGACAATTAATGGCATTTGTCAATTACATTTAGGTTTAATTCTCAAGGACACCAAATCATTTACATTAAATTTTTGGTGTATTGGAAATTAAAATTTGGTTTACACTTCGCACCTTGGAGGTGAATGTTGTAGTCCAAAGTGGAATCAAACAATCATATCCATAGAAAGCATGGAATGGGATCATACGAATGGCTATATATGTGACATTATAAGAAAAATGTATTTCCATATTCCTTACCAGCTACAACATTAATTATATATTTTTGTAAATGTTGGAATTTTGAAACTTTTTTTTTTCAAAGAATATTTTTTTGTGAAAGAAAAGTGCATAGAATAATTGGCCTCATCTTGGTACCTAAATGTGCATCCATGTCTTTGATGCCTTGGTCTTTGATGTTATCTACCTTCTTCAATGTACAAGATAATTCATTGGTTTTGTGTCTTGTGTTCTACACACCTTTTGACTAAGCATTTGTGTAGAACATTCATTTTTTGTAGGATTTATTTGTTGTTGAAACTTGGTCTATTGTAAACAAGATTTTAATTTTGTTCTTGTTGAACTCAATTATTGAAAGTGAAACAAGTTTCAAGTATATCATATTTGTGTGCTATTAAGGAATTGTTTTTGAAATTTCATCTTTGGTGTTAAGAGATTTTTTAACACCTAAAAAATGGTTGATGTTTTTGTTTTAATGATTCATTTTGTGTGCTTTAAATTTTGATTCCTTCAATTGTAGGTGAGCACATTTTGTCACACCAAACATTTGTGCACATATTTTTATGTGTTCTTTTCTTAATTTTGAAAATGTTAGATGTTAATTTAATTATGCATGACAATTGAACATAATTTTTTTTTTTAAATGCACTTTTTGACAACACTTTTATATTTTATAAATTGTATGTTGCAATTAACCCAAGTATCACACCGTTTTCAATCATTAAAAATATTCGAAATGTTATAAAATTTAGATGTAATTGAATGCATTTACTTTGAAGGTAAATAAATTTTTAAAATAGTGTTGTGTTTAAAACATGTCATTTTATATTTCTAAATTAAATTTTAATTATGGCATCATTAGATTTCCATATATGACCAAATGTTGTAACATTTTTCAATGTTTGTTAAACACATATGAAGTTATGTAATAGGATGGTCATTATGCTATTGTTATATATTAGTAAGCAATTTTTGAAGCCATCATTAGATTTATGTTTGTTTTTTTTATATTTTACATGCTAAAACCAATCATACTTTGCATTGAACCTAAAATGATATGTCCTTTGATTTGAAAATATTCCAATTTCAATAATTATCATTTTTTGTTAACTTTTTTTTTTACAATTTCATATTCATGTACCCCAAAAAAAAGATTAATGGAAAACTTCATATAATTTTACAAGAATATATAATGTTTTATCTCATGGTCACCTTTGGCCCATTCAATAATTCTTTGAAAATCATTTTGGGACCCATAAGTTTGACCATGTGCATAATATCATTCTATGTTACATATATGATTATTACATAATGTATGTAACATGCCAAATTGTTGCCCTTTTATGAAACTTGGTTTGTTACATATTAAATTATTTATAACATGTCATAGTTATTTGAAGGTTGGAACAAAATAATTAATTGATGAATTTGGGATTAGTGATATGTGTGTTAAAATTTATTTCACTCTTCCATCTCCCTTCAAAAAAAATTCAAAAAGCATTATAATTTTTTGTAATATTTTTTTTAAAAAACTTCCAAATATGAGTTTTTAATTTTTTTACTTTTAAAATATTATTATTATCATTATCATTATTATTTCTTTTCCTTTGCAAATAAATCTTTAATGGGCTTTGGGTAAGCAAAAACCAAAAAAAAATGATTAATACATTTTCTATTAATAACATTTTAGAAACCAAGAATAAATTTCAAGTATTGGCCTATTTTATCACCTATATCTATAATTTTTAAAATTTGGACTTTACAAGGTCACCTTCTATCTATTGTTGGATAATGGTTAGTTGTTTAATTTTGGTTAATTAATTATTTTGTTGTTGTTATGGGTATTTACAACAAAAGAAAAAATATTACTTTTAATGAGAGTACATCTAAAACAAAAATAAATTAGAAACCTTATAATTTCATATATTTGAAAAAATATATAATCAAATAGCCATTGATTATGAGTTTTTTTTAAGGTGAGAAATGTTCTCATAAAAAATCAGCCAAAAAATAAAACTAAATAAGCTTTGATTCCAATTCATGTGAAAATGTATATGAATCATCTCTTCTTGATATTTTTTTAACAAACATTAAAATAACTTCAAATTACATATTCAAATCACCTTATTGTACCTTTTAAGCCCACAAGTTTCACAAATACCCTGTTCAGCCGTAACCCCAGTACCCAACTCCAAACAACCAAAATGTTAATTATTAAAAGAATATGTTTTCTTTTGTAATAATCAATGTTGTTGAATTATTTGCAAAATCAAGCTTAATTTTAAATTTAAAGTATTTGAAACCTAATTAGAATCAGGCTTTTGTCCAAGAACGATGGAAAAAAAAAACCCCAAAAGTATAGTTCTTGCAATTTTGAAAATCAAGCCCTAAAGTGGAACCCAAGTTATCAATTTTGAAGATTTGGGAATTGCAAATAAAGTTCCAAATCATACTATGTTGAAGAATTAGAACCAAATCATTTTATTTGAAAAATTTAGTTTTGATTTCGATCATTAATCTTTAAAGTTTAAATATTTAACATTTAGTGTTATAATGTTGCAGTGAAATGGTTTTTATTTATAAATTCTGAATTTTATTAACATTTCAAGGTTTTTATTTTTACCAATTTAATATTTATATTTTAAAATAAAATTTGACCTTTAAAAGGTTTTGACCCAATTTTTTTAAAAGTAAGAAATGAAAAAATAACTTCAATTCATGTTTTTTATTGCATATTTTAAAATTGAAATAAAAATGTAACTAGAACTAACCTTAATTTAATCAAAACCAAAACTTACTCCATTTTGGGGGAAAAAAATCAAAATTGAAATCAACCTATTTTTAAAATGACCAAAATAGGTTTTTTGTCTTTGAAAAATAAATAACCAAACCAAAATTAATCACCAAAATATGAAAGAACTAGAATTATACGTTCTGTAATTCACAAATGGGTTTAAGATTGAAACTATATATGTTTATTACATAACTATAAAAATTTATGTTCTTATTTACATAAATGTTTTTTCACCTTTGTATTGATTAATATGTCACCATTTTCCTATCATGGACTTCACATAAATTAAACCAAAACCTTTCAAAACTAAAATTTCAATTTTTTTCACAATTCTATTTCATGAAACTTATCGTTCATACAATTTATTTCTATGAAGTGAAGGTTTTTCCAAAGGTCATAAACATTCATTTATATACTGACCAAAAGAAAACTAAACAAGAAATTTCTTAAAGTTTACACATCAATTATTATGTGTGAGTCAATGCACATTAATGTGTCAAAGACTTTCACATGATTTTCACATAAATTATCATGTGTGAATCAATGCACACTATTGTTCCAAAAACTATCACATGATTTTCACATAAATTATGCACGGCTTCGAGAGCAAGCAAGGAAGTGTGTTTCTTTGCGAGAGAGAGAGAAGAGTGAAGAGAGGCGGCGTTGATCTCTTTTGCCCCCCGCTTCTTTTCTTCCCCGACCGATTTGTCTTTTTTCTCATCCAACTACATTTCATCCAAATTCAGATGTGAGTCAATGCACACTAATGTGCCAAAGAGTTTTACATAACTTTCACATAAATTATCATGTGTGAATCAATGCACACTAATGTGTCAAAAACTTTCACATGATTTTCACACAAATTACCACATGACAATCAAACACCATGACCAAATCATAATTAAATTATAAAACCCTAACAACAAATAAATCACCAAATTTACCCGTTAAATAATTACATAGGTAAAAGTTTAATTACATCAACTTATAAATTCCACCTAAACTTTTGAAATTAAACAATATTAATTTAATAACCAAAAAACACACTAAATGTTTTTATGCCCAATTCTCATCATATATAAGTGACATTTATCCAAATTCATCTTCAAAGTTTTGCCAAAAATATTTAAATTCATTATTAAATCATAAAAATTGGGGATTACCAACAATCCCCAATGTAATTTTTATTTTTTCAACTAAAATAAATAATGTTGATCAAATGGTAGTACTCTACATGAAAATTTAATGAAAATTTGTTTAAAAAAATTTTTTTGAACGATTAATTAATATTATTAATATTTTCATGATTTTCATCCTATGAATTATTGACACGTGTCAGTGCTTATGTTAGGTTTAAAACCTAGCCTACATACATAGGCCATGTAATCAACTTAAGTAAACACCTACTCTAAGGTAACTACATAAGAAAATATTCAATCAATTTATTATTATTAACCACAAACACACCATTTGTGAAATTTGATGATCATTTAACCTTTAAGGTGAAGGCAAACACCCCTACCATCAAGTTAGCACACTTGTTGTGATAATGCATTACATTGTATTATATTTATCAAATACTTCATTTTAAACATTATAAAAACATAAACTTTGAAAATTCATATCTTATTAAGATTTTGATCAAATGAAATGATTAAAGTTTAATTAAAAGTTTTTTTAGTAATGTATAAAATTACATTTATTTTCTTTTGAAAATGTAAAATCATTTTAACATTTTTTTTTAATATCATTATTCAATACTAGTTCAATGACGATTCTCTTGAAAAATAAATGTTTAATAAATGGATAAAGTTTTTGTTAATATAATAAAACCACCTATGTTAAGTTATTTTCAATTATTCTAAGGCTATTTTTCATTGTTTTAAATTATTTCACCCTACATTATTTATGGTTATTTATGGTTATTTATAGTTTTTTTTTTTTTAGTTAGTTCACCCTAGGTTATTTTCGATTATTCTAAGTTTTTTTTATTATTTTATGTTATTTTAAGTTATTTTAAATTATTTCATTTTAAGCTATTTTTAATTATTGTAAAAAAAATGTTATTTTATGTTATACTAGTGTGAACCCAGTGCATAATGCACCCCGTCTGTCTATGACGGGGCCCGGCGTTTAGGCCGACCGGGCCCGGTGTGGGGGGTGGGGGAGGGAGAGGTCTGTTACAGACAGACTCGGCTCGATTTTTCGCCCATTGCTTCACCGGCCTCTCCCTTCCCTCACCCCCCAAAACTTCCGTCATAAACACAGAGACTTACTGAATTAATATATAAGCTCCACAGGGAACAGGATAGCCCACACAGACAGACACCGCCGTTGCTTTAATATATAAGATAATATATATATTTAATGTAAATCACCTTGCAAAATGTTTAGCAAGTGAATTCCCAAAGGTTTGTTAACGATATAATTTTGTAGGTGTTAAATCTGATATTCCATGAATGAATGAATTATATATATATATATATATATATATATATATATATACACAATGTCCTTTT
>Ga0209208_10011876_pt1 | contig 11110 bp, 5 predicted proteins | sample S1TSphfallax_3_FD_187694 | JGI IMG/M metagenome (GOLD analysis project Ga0209208, IMG submission 187694) | Host-associated microbial communities from peat moss isolated from Minnesota, USA - S1T2_Fd - Sphagnum fallax MG (SPAdes) (version 2) | ecosystem: Host-associated > Plants > Peat moss >... | reverse complement strand
TACGGAACGTAATATAGATGCAGGATGCAGAGCTTTAGATCACGCTGCTTGCGGCAGCAGCAGAATCACCTCAGAGCAGCTAATTAATTGCGACTGCCACCATGACTCAACATGCGTGGTCGATGATAGCACATCCCACCGCCAGTTTTCGTAGCAATGCAGGAGGTCATCAGGAGGCTGCTGATCTAGTAATTTATACTGATGATGCCGGGAGATCATCATCACATATGGATATCGAAGAAGAAGCTGTTGCAACTGCAGTGCCTGATCAGTGCAGGCGAGAATAAATCTGCGCCATGATCAGAAACGTTTCCACATGATCGACTTGTCATTGCAAATATTAAAGGAAGATCAGAAACCTGAATAGAAACAAGGGCACAGTGTGTCACACTGTGGCCTTGCCATTTACACTAAAAAAAGTATAGTAAGGCAAAAGAAGAAGAATTATGGAAACTCAAAAATTTCACCATGCAAAACATAATCTTCAAAAAATCCTCTAGAAGAAACCAAAATCCTTCAAGATATTATAACTCTATAACTTAATCTCAAGTCTCAACAGAAGCCAAAATATCATCTTTCCAAAATCCTCATACAAGCCCGTGGGGTGATGGCTCACTGCCATAGCCCCTTCTGGGGCCCTGGGGGACCTGAGAAGTCCTAGGTTTCAAACCCAGTGGTGTGGAGGTGAAATTCCTGCAGGCTATCTTCTATTGGGCCTGACTTGGGGTCTTCACCAAGGGCTTTTGTGTGCCCCAAAAAAAAAAAAAACCCCCTCATATAAAAGTAAGCCTATTACCTAGGGGCCAAAATCCCTTAAGCTCCTATACTCTATAATGAATCTAAACACAATATCCTTACCTTGGTAGGCAAGGCCAACAAATGGGAGATCTTGTAGAAGAAGGATCATGCATGAATGTATTTTACCTGCAACATTGTAGAATTCCCGACATTGGGACGTGATCAACATCATGCTTTTTTTCTTTTTCTTTTTTGAATCGTTTTTGGGCACATGGTTGGGTATACCCTTGACAAGATTTGCTTGGGAGAAGGGAACATTGGAACACTAGACATTGGATTATTGTTGGAATCCAATAATTTATAGCATCTTGAGTAACCATTTTGCTTGAAAACTTAGTTGAATACTTGATAAACATAGATGTTATGGTTTAATGGCTTTGGTATTGTACCAAATACTATTGGTTCCCATTATACTAGCATGTTGTTTGATATTCATATGTGGGATACATTGTGATCCCCTAAACATCTTACAAAATGGGGAGTTCACATCCCTGGGTGTCCACTTTGACTTTTATCATTCATTAGACATGATTGCCAATGGCATCAATACTTTAGTACCATATTGGATTTGTGTGCATGGGGGTGTCCAAGTTTTGGATCCCACAATTTACAACCCACCTTCAAACTCCAACATTACTTTCATTATGCATATGAATTTCTATAGGGGTCCAGGACACATAATCAGCATGCCTATGTATACGCCACGCAAAGGAGCAATGTATACCATTCTAATGAACATTGCAGACAACCCGGATGGAGGTCCTAGTAAAAAACAAATCATGTTAGTTTTATTTGATATCTATGGAAAAAAAATTGGACCTAAAATTGAACCTTTCACTATTGACAAGATTAATCTCTCTCGTCAAAACATTAGTTGGCAACTAGTGTCATGTAAGTTGAAAGGCACTGGTGATGCAATAATCCTTTATTTGTCCTCTCTTGTGTTGGGGTCTTACGGTTTACTCATAGCAAATGTGCAAGTTAACCTTGACACTTTGGTTGACAATGGAAGCTTTGAAAATGTGAATTGGAATGTTGTGGTTAGCAATGTGAATTACACAGCATCATTATGCGCTCCTTCTACAGCTATAACTAAATGGAACTTGGAAAATGGGTGCATTCGGATTTATGCCACAAGCCTTGGATGGTTTCAAGCTTCCACTGACAATTCAGAATTATTCTTAGAATTAAATTCAAATTCAACAAATGCCAGCATTAGCACAAATGTTCAAATTAGCGGCAATGCATTTAAATACACTCTTTTATTTGACATAGCAGCAAATCCAACATTACCTTATTCTCTTGTCGGTGTTCTTGTTGTGCAATTGGAAGGGCAACCTAGTGGGAAAAACTTGAACACTCAATACTTCAATTTGGATAGCACAAGTTATTCCTCATATAGCATTGGATGGGAGACCAAAAGTGTTGATTTTAGTGCCACAAAAAATGACACAAATGTGAAAATAACTTTTAGAAGCCTCTTCATGGGTAGTTATGGTCCTTATATTGACAATGTTCAAATGTTCAAAATTGTGTAACTCAAATGATGTTAATTATGCTTACAACCCATTCATTTACTTTCGTTAATTAAGATACAACAAGACATTTTATTCTTGTTTTATCATTGAAGAATTTCTAAATTGATCTAAATTCATTAACAAAAAAATTCATGAACTTAAATTGTTATTATGGATGTGCAAAAAAAGACTTTGTAAGTCCCATGTATTCTCTACAAATCTTCTTCCATGAATCCAAAAATTGCATCACATATTTGGAATTCTTTTTTGATAAGATTGATCTCCACATTATATAGTAAACAAAAGTTGATGTTGCATATCAAATTTCATATCTTGACCTATTTTATCATGTGTGCATAACCCAAAATGTCTAAATGAATCAAATATAATGTGCCACTTAAAAATAACAATTCACTTAAACAATGTTGATAATCTTATATCTTTAAAAACGTTATGTGGTTATTACAAGTAGTATCATTGTGAGTTATGATGGCTCAATGCCATTTATTTGGTGATTGTGAATGGTCCATTTAACAAGTTTTACTTCACCTATTAATTCAATTACACCCATGCAACTTGCATGAAAATTCAAAAATGATAATAATTCTATAAATAAATCAAATGTGTGCATTTCAACAAAAGTAAATATCTCAACATTTTTTTAAAATATTGTTGTTTAAAACTCTCATTGCAATGACATATTATACATCAAGATTATCATTAATGACTTTTTTCAACATCATTTTAAATATAACAATTCATATTCATTGAAAAAACCAAATTATCCCACATAAGACATCCAATCTTCATGAAAATGCACCCTTGCCTTTGCTTACATGACAAAAAACATTTTGGCTTGGAAGAAGTATTTCAAGTTATGTAGTTTTAGTGGTCAAAAGCATGTTCAAATACTAAAAAAAGATTATATTGGATAACCACATTAAAAGGCATATTCAAAATTTTATCATTACTATATTTTAATTTATAAAGGTTTACATGTGAATGGTGAAAGGTCCCTTCAATTGATGAAAACATCTTGTGTGTTGGGATGTGTTCTTAATCCAAAGAAACAAAAAAATTAATTGTTTTACAAATGGAAGTAATTGTTTGGGTTATTGACGAAATAGACTTTCGGTTCAATGATTTAAAACTTTTATAAAAAAAATTTCATCCAACTCCAATGGTACTATTTAATCTTTTTTTATAGACCATGTTTGGTGATTGGTATTTTTATGTTTCACATAATATCACAAATTTTTGTGATTTTTTCTTGAAGATTTTTGTTGGGTGGAAACAAAAGGTTGTGATGGGAATGAAAATTCATTAGATTTAATGGTTATATTATTGTTATTCTTCATGAATATAATTTGTGTTCAAATTCCATCTGGAAAATTGTACCAAGCCTTTTCTTCACAAATGAAAAGGTTGACAAATTACCAAATTTGCAATGAGTTGTGATTTGACATGAAACTTGGTAGAAAAGACACACACAAATGAAAATCATTCAAACATATGAATGGGAAATGTTAAATACAATCATTGAACTTTGTGGGGGGTTAAGAAAAAAGCTTGCACAACATGTTGAGTAATTTAAAATGAATCGTCCAAAATTTGTTGACGCTATAACAAATTAAAGCCATAACAATGAATGGGCACATGAAATTTTGCATACTAGTTTTTAAAACTTGAATTTCCAAATTGCTAGCATTTATATTAGGATCCATTATTCGTGTCCTAAAACATCAATCTTTGTGCTTATTACTCGTGTTATCTTCCATCACACCATCATTGATCAAGTGCAAATACAACATTGTTATGAAGCTTGAAAATAGGTTTCTTGTGCATGATGTCATGGATGCTTTGGATCTGGTTTATCTACCTAAGTATTAAATTTTAGCAATTATAGTAATACTTGATGTGAGTATTATAGACTTGTAGTCTTTTTCCTCCAAGATTACAATGATGTTTAATGCTCAATTGCCTATGGACCAATCAATGGATCTGGATTTAATGTCCAAACTTTGGAATAAAATTTTTAGTAATTAATATGTTTTCTTATGTGCCTGATTTTATGAGTTCATGAAAGTGGCAGAATATTAATTGTTTTTCAAAATACATTTCAAAAGCCACACTTTGTCCTCCATCTTTGTTTTCACAAATTTATCCATTGTATCAAAATTATTTTTAGAATAATATGAAATATTAATTATTCAAGTATCTAAACATAATATTACTAGGCCAATTATTTTTATGTATTCTATTAAAATTTATTTGTCTTCACATTAATATGCATGGTAATCGAATTTTGCTAAATTAATTAATCAAGACTCATTGGAAAAATTTCTTGACTAATAAATCTTCTAGTGACGTTAATTTCCATCTAGGTATGTCATTGAACTTTGCTAAAATAATTAATTGACAATTATTATTCCGTTTGTCTTCACATTGTTTAAATTGATTCTTGAAAACTTGACATTAACTTGGCCATTTTTTTGTTTTCAATCTAAATTGTCTTTCCCATTTTATCCATAATTTGGTTCAAAATTTCTATAGACATAAATAACTTATTTCAATGGTCCATCAAGTTTGTTTTCACATTGTCCATATCAATGTATCACCTTTAATTTTTGATATAATATATATTAAGTACTTTTATTAATATATGTAATCAATATATTCCGAACAAATGAAAAGTCAAGAATTAACAATTGACCACTTGGAAGTCGGAAAATTAAAGAAATTTTTTCATTTGGGGGCCACCAAATGATGCAACAATAAATATAAGTAATTTTTTTTAATCATGTTTATCAAAAGCATGGGTTTAGGGAACATGTTTTTTACTAGCTTGTACATACTCAACTTACTATTTTGCTTGAATATACATTGATGATAATATGGTTCATGGCGACCAATTAAATGAAACTATCGATGCTTGCATGTATTTGGTGTGCATGTATGTGTGGTGTCTCTCTCCTTTTGCTCTTCTCATGTTCTGATGTTTGGAAGAGGATGAATAACACCAAGGACCACACCAATTTGGCACCATGGTGCCCGTAAGTCCAATATGACTAAGGCCTACTTGAAAAGGGTTCAAATCAAGTACATGCACATGCAAGTTAGGAAAACTCCTTATTAGGTTATAACACATGTAATCACTCAAGACAAAAACAAGTACAACACCTCGAAGTATCATTATGTTGTCAAATTTACCAACAAAGATATTGTGGCCCAAATCATTTCATATGCCATTAAGATTTGCGGGTGATATGAGTAGGTTATGACCCTGAGCTATCATAAAGCTTGAAAGGTGCCAGGTTTTAACAATAATTATGTTATTATGCTACCAAAGCACCTTTATGAATGGAACATGCAATGTGAAATCCTATGACTATTTTTCAACATATTAAACAACGAAATGGTGACCCCAAATAGACCTCCAACTTCGTGTTTTTTCCACTGTAAATGGGACTGAATTGTGGTGAATAGGAGCTGTTAGATGACAACATTATCAAACTAATACCAATCTTACAAAGTTCATTTCTTGATCATCGAAGTACTTTGGGCCACCAAGGCACTACTATTGCCAAGCTTCCACCTAGTTTCTCTTTCTCCAAACCCACCAATGCTTGCACTCATTTCAATGGTTACAACTATGACCTCCTTCCACACTTCTTGTTGGCCACCAAGTGGTGTAACTACCAATGAAAATCGTTATTTCATGTGAATGGAAGTCAAACTACCTATTTCGTGTTTTTTTAATTGTTGCACGCATGTAGGCAAAATTATTTATGATAATTTTCTTCATTTAAAAACCTTAAATTATAACAAATTTTGCTTAATGATGTGTTGCCATCCAATTTGTATGATGTCATGCATGTTTGTTCTAATTTTTATACCAAACATGAATAACATAAAACAATATAATATTAACATTAATCTATAATTTTGATGATAATAAAATTTTGATAAATTTGTTTGAAGTTTCCAAAATCTCAATCATGTAGCTCAATGACAATAAAATAAAACTAAGTTCAAAGATGCAAGTTATTATATATCTAATGAATTAGAAATACTCACACATTGTCAATTTTATATGTATATTATATATGTACCCACACATGTATTATATTTTAACATTCAAGATCGAAATTATATTGATTTAAAAAATGAAATCTATGAATTTTGAAGTTATGTTTTGTGTTTAGACTTATAATTGCATACATCAATGATATCAAGTTTAAATACAAAAACATCATGCCAAAATTGTATTAGAAAAAAAAATTCAAATAGTGTCTAGTGTAATATCATCTTGAAACAAATCTTCAAGTTTGGTAGAAGATTTTTTCCCACCACATTGTGATTGGTGAAATAATATTCAAGGGTGAACTTGGCAATGTGGGACCCAATGTATTTAATAGCAAGACATAAAGTAAAATAATCAAATGAATTACATTGATGTACAATTAAAATGTAAAATTATTTAATTGCTTTGCATATAATTTACTTGAACATTGTCATAATCCATTAATGTCATGATTCTCCCAATGAATACAAGACATTGATCATTGTAGAATATTAATATTATTCTTGTGACATTGAGTTTTGATTTTTTTTCCCCTTATTTCCAAGTGGTAAATTGGGAAACTATATTAATAAATTAATTGTAAATCACTTATAAAAACAACCTTGAACTTTGTTGAACTCAAGATTTTAATCCATTTCCAAAAAAAAGTATAAATATAAATATCTTAAATTAAATTCATAACAATATAATTTTGGAAATAAATAAGGACCATGGAAATCAAGTTGAAGTCTGTTATATTAACCCTAACTTAATATATGTCTTCATATATTAAACCCCATTTATATGTAACATTATAACAATTCATCATTGTGTTGATTTGCATGATGATAAATTCTTCAAATTTTGACAAATTTCAAAAGTTCAGGGCCATCTAAATTTTCATTTGGGTACCTTTTGTACAACGTTCAAAAGCTGCAAAATCAAACAGCATTATTGTGAATGTCTTTTACACATTTATTTTCTTTTCAATTTTCTTGTTCTCAATCGTGCAAAACACAATGATGAACAAGTTTATCATTTGGATTTCACCTCTACACTGAAGATAGGAAAATCATAGCTTCCCATCCTTCTTGTGAAATAAGGTCATGTTAAAATTTCCAACCTTTCAATGCTTCTCCTCCCTTTCCATCTTTCTTTTTGTATTTATTTTGATGTGTGCCCACCTTATAAAGAGTAATAGGTAAACACCATGTCTTGCGAATGATCATTCAATAAACATAATAACATGTTAGTCATTATATCATTCGTCATTTTGGTTTCCTCCACACATCGTCTACATTTAGAGCCTTTAGTCACTCATTCAATTGAGTAGTAAAGACCGGAAATTTGGTATTGCATTATTACAAATCATGAAGCAACAAGGAAACAAACATCTATTTCTCATCTATCTCAATTTCACCCCATGTGCTTTTTGTTTTGATTATTGTCCATGAAGCATGTTTTCTTCAAAGCTCACTTGTATTGTATCATAAGCTTATGTCATCAATTTTTCTTTTGTCATTTCAATTTTCATAATCAATTCAATAATATATAAATCTACAAACTAAAATCCTCATGGTGCCAAGTCACCATTACACGACCATTACACGCATGATGGTCGATTTTAAGATGGTGCGAAATCAAACGGTTTAACAATTGCCATGTCGACATTAAAGTAAAAGGTTATTTTAAAATAATGACTTGGTGCTACTAAATATTCCATTTCAAGTCCATCCCAAGAAAATGATCTAGCCACTAGATCGTCCATTTTACAACCATCATGGGAAAACAACCTAGCAACCGCCAAATCGTCATTTCGAAACCTTCATGAAAAAATGACATGGCAGTTGCTAGATCATCTTCTCATTACTATCGTGAAGAAACAACCTGGTGTTCGTTAGATCATTAATCTAATAACCTTCTTAAGAAAATGATGTGGCAATCATAAGATCGTCAATTTGACGACCCTCCCAAGAAAACGGCTTAGTGGCTATTAAATCGTCAATCTGACAACCTTCCAAAAAACACAACCTAGTGGTTGCCAAATCATCATTTCAAAACCATCATGAGAAATTGACTTGGCAACCATAAATCATTTTCTTACTATTGTCATGAAGAAACAATCTAGCAGATACGAGATCGTTAATCCCACAACCCTTTCAAAAAAATGATTTGGCGGTCATGAGATCATTTTTTTGCTACCATTTCAAGAAAATGATTTGGTAGCTTCCACATTGTCATCTCTTAACCATCATAGAAAGACAACATGGTAGTTGTTAGATCTTCCCTCACACAACCTTTGCGAGAAAATGATGTAATGGCTGCAAGATAATAATTGCAATACCATCACAAGAAATGATCTAGTGGCCACTGAATCTTTGTTTCAATAGCATCATGAAAAATGACCTAGCAGTTGTGAGGTCATCCTTGTCACATTAATCTTGAAAAACGACTTGGCAGCCACCAAATTGTCCTTCTCATGACAATCGTGAGAATAAGGACTTGGTGGCTGTGGGGCAACTTTTGTCCCTCTACTTCCGATTCTATAAGGTGACTATGCTTGAAAGCACAAATGCTACCGGTGAAAGACGAATGCAGTTGTACTTCTAGATGCTAGATTGCGTTTGTAGTTGATATTAAGTACTTTGCCTCCTATGCTTCATTCACAACTTAACATTGATAGATATATATATATATTTTAGATTCACACATTCCAAATCCTAGAACCTTATATTAAATTGTCATCTCTTTAAACAACATTTTATGGACTCAACACCCTCTTAAACTTGACTACAGACCACCAGTCACTTGGAGAATTGTTTCTAACACACAGGTTGTTCAAATTTGGCTTACCTTAGCTCTTTAGAAAGTTAACTACTAGGCGCACCTTCCTACCAAATCTCAAGATCTGCAGCTAGATAACTAGGAAGTTATGCTACGAAACCCGAGAGGGTTTTGCAAGGGCAGTTGGTCCAACTTGACTATAGACCACCAGTCACTTAGAGAATTGTTTCTAACACACAGGTTGTTCAAATTCGGCTTGCCTTAGATCTTTGGAAAGCTAACTACTAGGTGCACGTTCCTACCAAATCTCAAGATCTACAGCTAGATAATTAGGAAGTTATGCTACGAAACCCGAGAGGGTTTTGTAAGGGCAGTTGGTCCAACTTGACTACAGACCACCAGTCACTTGGAGAATTGTTTCTAACACACAGATTGTTCAAATTCGGCTTGCCTTAGCTCTTTGGAAAACTAACTACTTCCTAATCATTATAAGAATGCCTTAAGAGTTCATCTCAAATCTGTTGAATTATTTTCTACTAGTAATCTTACCCACTCAGCAACAACTCTTTTTTTTTATAAAAAAAGGTTATCTCTTTCAAGATTTTAACCAATACCGTTTTTATCAAAAACTGATTTGCCCGGCTACGCTCCAATTTCCGAGTCCAGAAAACAAGGTCTAAATCCTACTCTTTAGACCCCTCTGAGCCTATAAGCATTTTTATACTCAATCTCATCTCAAAAAGATTTTGTAAATTCTTTTTCTTTACATAAAAAATATATAAGGTCTATTTAAGTCTTCCACAGATTAAGGATCCCCGTTACCATTTCTATATAACTAAAAATAATCAGCTTGCTCGTTACGCGGGCTTCAATTAAAAAAGCGCGAAGCATTTGATTATCTTCAGCTCTGCCCTCCTTTTGCATCAGCAAATAGAGTGCAAAAATAGCATTCATTATTCTAGATAAACATAGACGAAAGCTAATGGCACTAGTGACGTATCCCGCAGCTCTACCGGTTCCCCTCGGTTTCCTTGTTGCTGGAATTTTCCTGTATGCTTTCGACGCAAGCCTTACTCCGGCCTGTGTCTTCGCTAAATAGTATTTGCCAGTAGTGCCATGGAGCAAAGACTGCTCTGCTATAAAATTTTAAAGTTTTGGGATTAATTTTATCTCGACATAAAGTCAGATTTCCTGTGTCAATCAAGTAGAGGGAAGACCACAAGGTGCGCGTAGCGCCGTTATGTTTCATACTTTATTTTGGAAGGGGGCCTCCCCTCCAGGCTGAGGTTCAAGGTAGCGAGCTTTATGACGGAAAATTGTCACGTATGGTTCTGAAGGCAGGCACCAAGCGTTGACCCCTATCTTACATCATGACTGTAGGCCTTTTTTTTCTGGCTAAAGTCAAAGCGCAAGACTAGATGGACACAACTTTCCATAGGGAAGAATGTTTTTTCACAAATAAATAATAGTTAACAATGTCGTGTATTATTGATGAAAAAGAAGTTACAATGTTTTTGTCTTCTAGGGCCGCCAATCGTTGTTTGGAGGTTGCTTGGGCTGATCTTTTGGCATTTTGTTTTGCACATTGACGTTCCAAGGCTCTAGTTATTAAGTCCTTAATAAAAACTAGGCGCACCTTCTTACCAAATCTCAAGATCTGCAGCCAAATAACTAAAAAGTTATGCCACAAAACCCGAGAGGGTTTATGAACTTTCTCTAAGGTTCCAACCTTCCAATGCTATCCTTACTCACCTCCATCCCTTCAAAACTATTCCAAGATCTCCATTCTACTTTCTTTCCTCTTCCCAACTACCAAGGCTGATCATCCTTTTCCTCCTCAAGAAGCTTGTAAGAACTAGAACTTCTCAAAATTGAATTAGAAGTCATCTCCCGTGAGAAAAAAAGAGAGCCAGCCCCAATCATCCAAGTCCGCCTTTTAAAGAGAAGG
>Ga0209208_10011875_pt1 | contig 11111 bp, 2 predicted proteins | sample S1TSphfallax_3_FD_187694 | JGI IMG/M metagenome (GOLD analysis project Ga0209208, IMG submission 187694) | Host-associated microbial communities from peat moss isolated from Minnesota, USA - S1T2_Fd - Sphagnum fallax MG (SPAdes) (version 2) | ecosystem: Host-associated > Plants > Peat moss >... | reverse complement strand
TGTTAAGTGGTAATTTACTTTTTCCAGTAGGTTTTTTCATTGTCCATAAATGGACAACCATATATAGTATAATCCAAAATCTCTTCCATGTATATTCATGCAATTAAAAATAAGGAGGTTCATCATTTTGAGAAACTTGATACTTTTTTCATAAAAGTATGTAGTTCTAAAACCACTATCATTTGTACTTCAGAGACAAGCTTTTTTAATGTAATTTGCATAAACAAACAAGTCGTATTAAATTAAATGTTGCAAAAAGATGTAAATGAACTCCTTGAACAATTTTCAGGCAATTGTGCATTCATGAATGCATGTCAATCTTGTGTGGGAGTTGTATTCAAGTTTGGGTGACTTTGATTAAACCCAACATTTGTGCCAGTGCAAAAGCATTTGGGTGAGAAAGAATCAACGAATCAAGAAATATGAAGCCTCATGCCAAAAGAGAAAGTCAAAAAGTTGGCCTTGGAATACAAACCTTGATGATCAACACATAGTTACAAAGAATAGTTCAATGAAGTAATATTAGCTCTAAATTGATTACAAACAAACCAGTTGTGTTGTGACATGAAAGCATATTGTCAAACATTTAGAATCATGTCTCCCCATGTTTCATATTTGTGGACTATGGTGTGGAAAAACAAAGTGTCAATAATGTGTTTTCTTAGTTGTAGGTGTTTAGTAGAGTGGTGTTAGCTCGTTTATATTTGAAAAAGAAGATTGTAGCTTTGTAGAAGTTTATGACATGTTTCATGATATGCATTTGCAACCATCTTATTAACCTTCTCAAGGTTTGAATGGTGGTGAATATACTTGGGTTGACCCATGATTTCATGTGACACTTTTCATGGGATTAAACATATACCTTTATATAATGGAAAACTTGGTGCCACTATTATATTCAAGTCTTCACACTTGACTACAATAGTTTCTAAATTATTTCAAACTTGTCACAGACAAGAAGAAAAAGAAGATAGGTAGAGTTTTTCAAAAGGTCTTACTAATATTAGATTTTATAATCACTCATATAGATCACATCAAATAATGAGAATACATATCATAGTACATGATTGGATTCTACATTAACTAAATTATCTTTTATGTTGTCAACTTTTGATAAATTCATAATAATTCATGATAATTTTAAATTTTCAAATTGACTATTGCCAAATGTTTTGGAAACTTAAAAGTGAAGAAGGGCAAACATAAAGCTTTTGTGACTTACATGGATTGAATACAACCATGGCAAAGACTACCAAGCACATCGCTATTTGTTGATCTATCATGGGTTCTTGTGGGAATGGAAACAATATTCAATTGTAAGCATTCTCTTAAAATTATATTGCTTGAAAGATTGATATTGCATGAAGAAGTGAAATGTGAAGTAGCAAGAGTGGGGCATTATTGTAAAAGCTTAACAAAAACTCCAAAGTAAAACATGATGCAAGGGCTTATCAAGAGTTTTATTTTAGTTATGTGTTTACATCTTAATTACCATAGGTAAATTAGGATAAATTACTTTGGAACCAACTCTAGTGTGGACATGATTCCAAATATTTTTTGTTTGGGATTTAATCCCAAATTTTGGGATCTCAAATTACTTTTGGTGATTTGAGATTTTAGAGCATAGTGTTTTGTGTTTGCAATTTTTCCTTATGTTCATACAACTTTGTTTTGCACATCATTTTTTTGTTTTTGTATTTTATGTTTTGGGCTTAGATTCCTACTTGTTGCAAGTGAACTTATTTTGGTGTGGATGCTAAGCATTAGATTAGGATGATATTATGTTGTTTGGTTTATGTGTGTTGACAATGAGGGCTGTAGGCATTGACATAGGATCACACGATATGTTCAAGATGTTATATCAACACATGAGATTATTAAAATCATGTTTTGAAAGTTTGATTTGAGCATGCAAACCTTGTAAGTTTCTGAATAATTAGCTATTTTCAAACATGTTATTATTTTTTGTTGTGCAAGTCTTCATTTGTCTCTTTGTAAAGTAATGATCACAGCTTGGAACATGTTGTATGTTGTAATTTCATAAATAGAGGATAAGTTTTTTTTCATCTTAACAATTTTTTAATTTTAATGCAAGGAAGAAGGTTACCTCAAGTTCATGGGGACAACTTAATTGTAAGGAAAGCCTATGAAATAATTTTTGTGTGTTTCTTTTCAAATTAATATTTGTTTAACAAATCTTCTTTCCTATGGATATACCTGTAAGTTCATAATTTATTTTTGTTGGGGGTGTAAGTACAATAAAGTGAACCAAAACATTGTCTTATTTGTCTGCTTGAAAAATAATCATAAAGTAACAACAAAGCCCATCATAAAACTATAAAACATTTAATGTTTTTAGTTGAATGTTCAAAAACAAGATACTTTTTCAAATATTGTGCATTAATTTTTAATTTTTTCATTCTAAAGGTATTCAATAGGATTTTTCTATAACATGGACTTTTGTAAAGTACATGCATATGTTAAAATGTTTTAACAAATAGAAAATAAAATATGTATTTGATGGTCCACTAAAGAATAAAATGGTTTTTATATCACAACCTAGTATAAATATATTTAATTAATTGTGTTAAAGGCTTGTTAGACACAAACTTACCTCAAATAAATAGAGATATATTTTTTTATTTATTTTTAAATTTATTTTTAAAAACTTAAAATTTCCTTTTTTTTGGAAATATATTATTATAAATGCATAATAGATGGAATTTTTAAAAAATTAGTACTTGGTAATGTGGCATGTAATGTAGCTGATGTTGAAATGTTCAAGAAACTATGGACGTGAGTAGCTACAAGAATGAAATGTTTAATAAAAGGTGCATTGCAATGGGTTTCTTTCAAACCAAGATCATGGTGTTGCTTGTCAAATGGCATTAAACTTTTTCTTGGTGGTAAAAGATGTTTCATTTTCCATTCCATTGGTCTTTCATGGAACTAGTAATTTTGTACCCTTTCAACAAAAGGCATCCTTAACTTATCCGAAAATTTAACAATGAATGACATTGTGATTGTCATGTCAAAAATACACGAGTGAGCATTATGTGAAGATCAATAAATGTAATTAAGGCTAATAAAGAAACTTTATCTAACATAAACAATATCATGATATGATTTGAAAGTCATTATAAACTTTCATGTGATTATCTTTTGTTTCTCAACTAGTTGTTTCATGAGTTTTATTGTGCTAACAATAGTTATGTAGGATGTTTCTTGCACTTGATTGCAAACATTATCCCATTACTATCAATGTTGCTTGTATAGGAGGCCTCAATGTCTATTTTATTATGTTCCTAAATGTTTAATAAGACTTTGAACATCAAAATAATCACATATGCTTCCATTGCAATAAGTTCAAATTCAATCAATTGAATGTTATGATAATTCTTATCTTATATATCCACAACCTTTCACAATCATCTCCTCCATGCCTTGCATTTATTTCCATGCACATTGCAACCACTCACAAATACAGGGGGTTTTAGTTTACTCATATTGAAGTCATTTTGTGGATCTTCACATCCATTTCTTGTTGTTGCTTAATATAATAATTTAGGAATTAAAGTATGTTTTGAGTGCATGTTTTAATGGGTGTTGTGCAATGACATCATTTAAATGTATGACATTAATGCAATCAGTTGGAATGAATATACCAAGGTATTTGGGTGTGTTTATTTCATCTAGTTTAAGAAATCATGGCTTTTATGCAGAGACTAACAATTCAACAATCACACCATCTTTTAATTTTGTTAAAATACTAATTGGCCAATTGAATGTGCAAATTTGGCAATAAAATGTTGTGTCCACACACTACTTTGTTGTTTCCAATTTGACCAATGGTTTTCACTAAAGGCCCCAACTTGAATTCATGCATTTGTCTTTTTTTTCATTAGATGGGTGCCAAAAACTTATGAATAGTACTTGTGAACACAATCCAAGGAGGATGAAAAAAACAATTTGCAACTAAAGATACAATGACATATAACTTAATATTTGCCCCTAAATCTTAAATGTGTTTTGTTCCTTTCTTTTCATATTAGGTACTTTCTTGTATTGTTGGGATGAAATGAATGTAAATATATACTCATAATTAAAAATAAGAGTTGCTAGAATATTGTAATTTCCATTAATCAATATATCCATTTTTACTCATACTAACAAGGTGTTAATTCCCTTGTTGTTATGTTTTCTTTAGGACTAGGTTTGTATTGTTTCATGAATTATGTTTTCCACTTTTAAATATTCATCTCAAAAAATTTGAAGTACTTAAGATTTTATCATATTGTTGAGGTTAAGTTGCATTATGTTAATTGAAAATAATTGTCTTTATTTCATTTTTTGTAACATGTCAATAAAAGAATCATGAATTGTTGGGTACTCCTTGGACAATGCATGTACATTTTTTTTGTTGGGTTTCATTGCACTATAAAGCTCCATCACATGCATGTAATTTGGTTGTAATTGTTGTTTGTAGTGAATCAATCTCCTAAACATGCTCTATTCAATCTTTCATAAGGACTTGGCATATTAAGACTCCTATAGGTTGTTTTTAGGAAGTGTAGTGCACTAGAAATATTTATATTTTTTTATAGCAATACATTGGAATGTCACATATTCAAAGTTGGAACTAGTTTGTATATGATCATCTCCTTTTTATTCACAATCCAATTCCCATCCATGGTAGGTGATTCTTCATCATCTTCTTTGTCTTTTGTGGAAATGATAGTGTAGTTATAAATTTCCTTGATTAGCAATAAGATGGTTTTTTGGCTTGTTGATAAAGTTCTAAATTGAGTATTGGATTTAACACATTCAAAATGAATGATTCAACTCATGTGAAAATGCTAATAGTTCAAGATATGTGAAAAAATTCACTAACCCTTTGAAGTATAAATGTGAAGCATTAAATTGTTATGTGTGTTTCAATGCATACTAATAAATGCATTATGCAACATTTGAATAATGGTTTCAACAAGTTCAAAGTGTGACTCAATTCATATATACATGTTAATGATTCAAGAGATGTGAAAAAATTTAGTAAACCATTCAAATATAATTGCAAACATCAAGTTACATGTGTTTATATATATACCAATAAGTGTAATATGCAACTTGTGAATAATAACTTCAACATATTAAAATTGAATGATCAACTCATGTACACATGTTGATAGTTGAAAAGATGTGAACAAAGTCATTAACTCATTTCAGTATAAATGGAAGGTCTTAAGTTGTTACATGTGTTTTAATAAATTATGGTAAGTGTAAAATGCAACCTATGAACAATGATTTCAATGTGTTAAAAATGAATGGTTCAACTCATGGACCATGTTGATAGTTGAAAAGATGTCCAAAAAATCATTAACCCATTATAGTGCATTGTATAAATAAAGTTAAAAACTACCTTAATTTTGATGTCACCAATATGAAATTATTATAAAAAAATAGGGTCTAAATTATATTCATAAGTGAACAATGTAGTATATGTTAAAACTAAAAATAATATTGACCATTAACTAATGCAACAAGCCACTTGCAAATTTAAGATGGCCAAATGTGGTTGAAATGTAATAAAATTGGATGGTCATCATAATGTATGGGTGTAGAAAAGGATAATAGTTTTTTTTGTGCCACATTCATATTTTCACCACATGGGTAGTTAGTGAAATAGTTGTTTTAACATTATTTCACATGGATTTTAATTTCTACTTGTGTTTTGAACCAACACATAATATATTGGTTACTTACATATGCATTAAAATTGGCAATTAAAGTGGTTGTGAAATTTCAAAGAGAAATTAAAACTTGAAATTGAAATTGCTCCTTTTACCTTCACTAGCATTTGAAATTGAAGTGAAAAAATTAAATGCATGGATGAGGGGGAAGGTTATTCAAGTGTTAGCATTCATGACCACCTACTTGCCATCAATGGGATACAACATGATTTTTCTAATCGCTACAAGGAATTTGCATCTTAACAATTGGTTTTTTTAATCATAAATGATTATTTTCAATTGTAAATGCCACATGCAATTATAAAATGTTTGGTCACTTTAGACAAGTCACATAAAATTTTAGTTACAAAAGACATGATGTGGCACCTAGTTGAAAAATAGTCACATCAAGGTGCGACTAATATCAATTTTTCATCCAACCAACATGCCATGGTCATTGATAACTAGTTTTTACAACTAAAGTTTGTAGTTGCATATGCATATGTGGCATGGTCATTTGCGATTAGTTTTATGATTAAAATGTGGGGTGCTTCAAGTTTTTGACCATTCAAGAGTTGACATGTGGCAAGTTCCAAATTGAAAAAAATGGCATCACATGGCCTACCTAGGTGACCTAAGCTAGCCTAACCTAATTGGTAGCTTAAGGCCTAAGCGACTTAGCTTAACCTAACTTCAAATAAATGGTTTAACTAAGCACATTCAATTAGGTTACAAGCATGAGGATTTGAACCCTTCATATCTACACTAAGAATTCAAGCCCTAACCATATATTACACCATTTTTTCAACAAGTGATCATTTTTTTAATCACATCATTATGAACATCTCTTCTTATCTTACCTATGTGATTTAACATACCTACCTTAGCTAACTAGTTACCCTCAATTACTTTAAACTATTTAAAGTTATGTTACCTTATGTTATTTATAAACTTTTCTACCTTAAGCTATTCTTAGTCATTTAACCTTAATTTATTTTAGGTCATTACATATTTTAGGTTATTAAAGGTTATCTTATATTTGGGTATTTTAAATTCTTATACCTTATGTTATTTTAGGTTGTCTACCTTGGGCTATTTTAAGTTATTATAGCCCAAGTTATTTTGATTATTTTATTTTAAGTTATTTTTAACTATTTTAAAATTATATTTTAGCCTAATTGATCTTAGGCTACTTTTGGTTATCCTACCCAATGTTACTTTTGGATATTTTTGGATATTTTAGTTTATTTTTGGGTATTATAAAATAATTTACCTTATATTATTATAAATTATTATAAGTTATTATACCTTATGTTATTATCAACTATTCTACCTTAAAATATTATGGGTCATTTTTAGTTATTTTACCTTAGTTTAATTTGGTTGTTCTACCTTAGGTTATTTAAAGTTATTTTGGTTATTTAAAGTTTATTTTTTATTATTACATTACTAGAAAACCTATCATTTGCAATTGATTTTCAATTGCACACGACACATACAACTACTCAACCCCATAATTGCATAAAATAAGTTGCACACAACTACAATTGCATGTGGATAATATATATAGTTTGCATTCACACTTCATCCATCCATATATTCTATGAAGGTTGCACATGTAACTAAGGTGGAATTAACCATGGTGACCATTTGAATTTTAAATGACTAATTATAACACATATTTAATTAATTTAAGACTTTACAAAAGTCCAAAAATCCAAATAGTAACTTGACAATGTTATATGTATTCAAACTTTCATTATAAATCACTAAGACCAGAAGGAAACACTAAAAAAAAAAGAACATTTACAAATATGTTTACAAATTAAAGTTTAGCAACACCATGGCAGGTTCATGTTAAAGAAAAGTTTACATAGATCACACAAAAATTTAACTAGTAAAAAAAATTTATTAAAAAAATTAAATAAAAATTTAATCTAGTGGCCACCAAGTTGTGAAAACAAATAACATTGATTTCATGAAGAATTTTGAAAAAAAAAATTCACTGTTAATAATAGAAACATTCATAATAAACTTCAACAATTTAAACAATCTAAATTTGAGAAATAAATTGAAAGATAATGTAAAATCCTTGTAATATTAAAAGAAGTTTTATTCTTTTCCATGGAAAAAAAATCTCACCACATCAACAACATCTCAAAATAAAAAACTTGAATGGCCAATATTGTTTTATCCCTTTCAAAGTTACAAACATTATTGCGCAATCTGCGAACAATGGTCCAAATCAACTACAAACAAAAGTAAATACTAGCAAACACAACAAATGAAAAAAAATACCAACTTATAAAAGTTATTAAAAAAAAATTACAAAATGAAATGATTCAAACTCCATACCTAAAGGGGGCTAGTTATTGCAAACATTGCCATTATCATTATCGATATACTAGACAAACCAATAATAATTCTTCGAAGAAGAATTCAAAAAAGGCTTATAATATTTAACCATACAATCATAATGAACACAAATTGTTTCTACCCATGGCAATTCAAACAATGGTGGCCATAAATGTGATGCAAAGTCCAACCATTACACCTTGTTCTTTAACAACATTTGTCCCCTAAATGATTCAAGAAAAAGAGCACTCCACTTCGGATTTCGAAACACCTTGCTAGGTTCATCATCAATTAATAATGTTTGATCCTCCTTGGCATAGAGTAATTCACGACAATTATAATACATTGTTTTCAAATCTTTCAAATACTAATAGGACCCATAATAAATTTGACCAAATGTCTTGGAACATTATTCACATCCCCAAATGAATACAAATTGTTCTAAGAAAGTTTCAAGGATAAGCATGGGAAGAACTTCTAGCACATCCTCCAACTTCATATAAAACCAAATTACAATGTAAAAGTACTTTAACATTTCAGAGAGGAAATGCTCCACTCCTATTCTCACTTCCACTTTGCTCCTATCAATATTCCTTCCAAACATTTGTGCATTCCCATGTCGAACAACACAATGTGGGAAATAACACAACAAATGTTGACATTGAGAATTAACAAATTTTTGGGTCTAGCAGTTTGCAAATGTAAGAGTGAACTCATCGTTGAAATATGTTTTAAAACCTTGAGATACAACAACAATAAGATGTGTCAGCACAAAAACCTACATGGTCCATATAAATATAAAAAATTTAATAAATTAAATTGAAATGAGACTAACAAAGCAAATGCCTTATGGCCACTAGATGATTATTAAAAATAAAATGAGAGAAGGAAATCGATCGATCAAAATCCTAAACTGCATAATGAAAAAGAGTAGAATCATTGTCAGAAGGTAAGCAAAAAGAGAACAATAAACTACATTATTTGGGAAATTTCATTAAAAAACAACATGCCCCAAAAACATTTTCTCACTTCAATTTCAATTTAAGCATATTATTTTGATTGACAAAAGAATCAAATATCAATTTTAAATTGATATGCTAAAACTAATAATAAATCTATTACATTTTTTTTTCAGTTTTGCTTTTGTACAATATATTGGGTCACAACTATCATTATTATATTCAAATAACATATTGTAATAAAGATTATTTTGACATATGCTTGTAATAGTCATAAAAGGATTATGTTTCAAATAAGTTTAAACATTAAACCTAGACAAATGAAGTGAGACCAAGTAAGGAAGTGGAAAGCAAGTAATCCCCATCACTACGTACACATTCAAACAATTCCAAAAATATAACACTACACGAATCATTAAATATAGATTTATATGGGGTATCATTAACAAGAAAAATGTTCCCAACACAACATGGGTGTTGGGAATTTTGAAAAGAAAACCTCAAGGTTCTTATGCAAAATCAGCTTCTCAAGAGGACCAAGGAGAAAAAGATCAATTTTTGACACAATTCTTGTCCAAGAACTCTCGATGGATCCAAAAAAAATTATTTTTTCTTTAATTTCGTCCAAATATTTGTCGATGTTGTAGCGTTGTGTAGCAGACGAAATATAAACTTTGAATTGAAATAAACAACTTGTTAGGAAATCTTTCAATCTAGGCTTGAGTGCAAGTGTAGAATTGGTCCACATTTGTGTACGAAAACCTAAAGCTCACTTTGCCCCCAAAACCCCATTGAGGTGAAAAATGACATGCAAACAATGCACCTTAGCATGAGGAGATCTCCATAATTCAAACTGATTATGACGACCCAAAGTAGAAGGGACATTATCCAAACTCGTTTTTGGAAGTAAAAAAACCACTGTTTCATCCCTACAAAGAGTAAGAACAATCTAAAACCATCAATAAAATTGAAGTAACCCAATTAAAACATAAATTGTAATTCTCGCAAACAAATTTAAAATTATATCTACAATTACAAAAGAACTACTCACCCGGTCATTAGTTTTTTTAACAAACATTGGTGAACCAAATGAGCCAAAATTTGGGCCTGTAAGTTGCCCATAGTTATCTTGGCTTCCACAAATAGAATTGACATTTGTCGAAAACCCAACAAAAAAATATTGCAAGCACCTTCAGGAGCAACAAACACCTCAATAACAAATGATTCACTATGATCTTGTTTGCTCATTTTGCACTTGACAATTTGACAAGGATTGATTTGATCATTTGAATGCAAAAAAAAGAGAGTTAAAAGCGACCACAAAATTCGAGAACGGTAAATAAAACATAGATCCAATCAAGAGATATCTATAAAACCTTAAATGACAATCAGAAAACCGAACGCTAGCTATGGGAAAGGAGGAAAATAATCATTAATGCTTGGCAGTTGCCAAATGTATGAGAAAAGATTTGGAATCCTCTCGAATATCAAGCAAATGAGATTAGAAATCCACACAGGCTTGTGAAAAAACAATGAAAGCCTAGCGACCACCAAGTGTACAATAGGAGAAATGAATGCTTGGTGGTTGCATGCATACGATAACACAAAAGCTCCTAGGGTGTTGATAACTTAAATGTAGGTTGGGAGCCTAAAATTAAATGGATTCTAAGACTTGAAATTCTAGAAATTTGTTATCAAAACTATCATTCACAAACATAAAAAAGAACGGATTTATTTTAAAACTTCACCACTCTCAATGAAAGAAAAAAAAATCTAATCATTATTACATGTTTGGATCAAGAAGGCAGTACATGAATGCATCAACATCATTTTGAACTTTCGTAATATGATTATGCACATTAAATAACATAACAACATAACAAAACCAATTCATATTTCCCTATGTATAAAAATTACAATAATTATGATTGATTTACATTGGGTTCAAGGTATCCAAAGGTTTGATATCTCACATTGCTTCACCAATACATTCTTTTTCTTGCCAATCACCTCCACCCCTTGGAACAACATCGACGAATGATGCAATTGAAGTCCAAACACCTGAAGAGTT
>Ga0209208_10011874_pt1 | contig 11111 bp, 10 predicted proteins | sample S1TSphfallax_3_FD_187694 | JGI IMG/M metagenome (GOLD analysis project Ga0209208, IMG submission 187694) | Host-associated microbial communities from peat moss isolated from Minnesota, USA - S1T2_Fd - Sphagnum fallax MG (SPAdes) (version 2) | ecosystem: Host-associated > Plants > Peat moss >... | reverse complement strand
ATTGACACCAAACCTTAAAACTTAGCTCAAAGTGAAACCAATGTTCATGAAGCAAGTGCCAAACAATAGATCACCAAAATGAAATGAAAGCGTTCATGAAGACCACAAACCTAGTGCTCACAAAGCACACACAAATCATGAAACACCAAACACTAGATCACCAATATTGCATAGTGCTCATGAAACACCAAAGATTTAATGTTCACAAAACACCAAAGATTTATTGTTCACAAAGCATGACACACACCACTACTATAGTGCTCAAGAAACACCAAGAAAAGCATTATGAGCAATAAACAATGCTCATGAAATTTTGTTGAACAAAACATCACACATATTGCACAACTAATGAAAGAAAAAGAGCAAAGTAGACAATAGATATGAGTCGCACAACCTAGGAACTTATGCAACAAGAAGAACAAACTTGCGTGCATAAGATTCACCTATTTACATCAATACATGTTGATCGTTAGTTGCCAACAATAAAGAAGAGCTACAAATTTTGGCACTCCTTTTCAATTTTCCTTTTTATTGCACGTTGAGATCATGGATGTCCTACATAAAGATGAGAACTCATGCTTTCTCAAACAAAAGGTGCAACTCAACATCAAACTAAAAACTAGCCCTAACATTTTAACCTAACCCTAACAAATTTAACCCTAAATCCTTATGCCATGCACAAGTTCACTATGAAAGAAACCCACTTGTTAGGGCATTCTATGAGTTTTTCAAAACACACTAGCGTGTACCCGTTGCGTTCGCTGCCGGGATAGGCATTGATGTGAAGGATAATGTAATCATTTTATTACACCAAATATATATCCGTTACACATACATGCACGCACTACAATCTACTAATTCACATGGGTGTTAATTGATTCATCCATGTAGGTTATTACATTTTGATAATTCAATATCAAGTATTTATGAATTTAACTGATTATCGAAAAAACCAAAAACTAGCTCGAATAATTAGGTCAAATCTCAATAACCAACCAGCTCCAGTAACACACCAATGTTGTTTGGTTATTGAGTTTTGACCCGGTTATCAACCTAATTATTAATAACTTATTAATTGGTTATTTATTTTTATAACCAATTAATAACCTAACAACATGGCATTGAATTTTCAAAATCCCACAACCTACTTAAATGACCTAGTTATCATTAAAGTAGGTTATTTAATCATAAAATGTTAACCATTTTGTTGATTAAAACACAAAAAATAAAGAAAAAATATTTTTTTATTTTGGTAAAAACCATATAACCAATTAAAAAATAAATAGTAAGACAATTGGCAATTATTTGATAACTTCTTTTTATGTGTAACTAATGGTTATTATCCAATGAATATCAAGATAACCTAATTGACAACCAAATTTTTTGCAAAGAAAACCTACTTGATGGTTATTAGAAAAATCAATAATCAACAAATAATGACACATATGTGATATTGAAATGGGTATAAAAATTGGTACAAATCTAGTATTATTTCAAGTCCCCTATGACAAAAAAGGAGGCATAAAAAAAACCCTAGGGATTCCATACATGTGATTAGCATTTCTACACAAGATATCACTAACTCATTAACCTTAGGTTTGTTGCTTCTCGTATGTCAAATATTTATCCTACCTAAATCTTCCCTAAACCATGCATTCTACAAAGCACATTTGTACTAATCTAAAAGTTGATTTGATCCATCTAAGATAACCAACTTATAATGAGAATTACTTGCAAAGAGGTGGTATCAAATCTCTCCGAACCCTCTCAATAGGCCATCTTGGTATTACACAAATTTAATTATCATAACCACCAATCACACAATAATTTTTTTCAACAATTCACTCAAATTTGTATAGGAATGAAACATAATCCAAGCCCAACACATATTTCCCTTTGATCACTTTAAACCCCATATCCCTAAAGTTCCCAAACAATTGGTCTCAATTTTTCGAATGCCAACCCCACAAGTTGATTTTCATTTAGACCAACCATATTTGTCCCCTACAGAGCTTCATTATTTCCACCTCTTTGCCTCTCTATTCATACACATTAACTTTCTCCCTCTAAATCCCAACTTTAAAATGCAATGGAAGATTATTCATAATTGGAATGCACAAAAAGTATGGCTAAAGGCATTCCTCCCATCAACCATTAATTTGACAAATAACCCAAAACCACATTTTTCAAAATGCGATACTTCCTATTATCCAACTCCACATCTAGAAAAAAAAGAAAAAAGGTGTTTAACTTCTAGAATCACACTCCTTTTATTCATCAAAATCCTCCACCACCCCCCAAGTCCATTCTTTAACACCTTAGCCAAGCGTGCATTTCCAAAAATTATGAAAAATGTCAAACAACACTATCAAACCCACCATTCTTAGACCTTCGTAAAGCAAGTGCACACCGCATAACTTCTAGCCTAATTAACTTGCAACGTACAACACAAAAAAAACTCCTAGGTCCACAAAACCAAAAACAATCCATCAAGTAAACCCATCCCTTATTGTTTTTTACATTTGGCAACTTGATATGCCCATAATTAGGTCTTCATCCAAATGGGGTTCATCACGTCTCCATTCATCCCACATATGTGACAATTCCCTTTTAGATTTAATTGAATCCCCATAATTGTCGTTAGTTATGTTTTCAGCTAGTACATTTGTAAATCCCTTCGGGGTCACTCCCACTATTGTTCATCTTTACCCCTGATGATGCATTTCTTTTTGCCATCATCTTGTCCCACACCATGATGTTCATCCACATATCCCACAAACAAATAAATTCCTTCCCAATTCCCTATTAAAGACTTCTTATTACCTATCTTTTTCATCTTAACCAAGTCAACTTTAGCTTGAAAGGAAGAAAGTAGTTATTTTCCTTTTTGTAGTGCATATGTTTTCTTATGTTGCATCCAAGTACGTGCATTGTTATCCAATATTGATTTATGTAGCCCATAGATAAACTACATTTTTGTAATCTTTTGTTCAGTTAATTGTTTGATGCCCATTTCCTCGTCAAAGGTTTGAGTCAACATGCAATGCTAATTGTTAGCTTTCAACTTGGGAGTCTATTCAGTTAATATCATAAACATAGAGAATTTGGTGCTTGCTTGGATCCCATATCAAACAACCTTTGGGGCAAATGCAAATCCTAGGTACTTGAATTCTCCTAAAAAGTGGACACCGTAGTGATTATGTGTTTAATGGTTTTGATTAATCTCTCATCCATCCCATTGGTGCACTCACAATTATAGACATGTGTTCTTAAGCTAGTTTTTTTTACTAAGTTTAGTCATATTTTTAGTCACATCAGACAATGGACAAAATTGGTTGTAATCATAATAGACTAATCATTTTTTACACAAATGTGACTAAAAAGTATGATTAACATGACTAAGGCTATTAGTTGATATGGCATTTTTAATTTGATTTTATATTATTTATATGTTCATATATAATGACATTATGGAATTTTAATATTTTTGAACTATAGGTGAATCCAAAATGTTGCCACCTTTGATCTATGATTATTCAATGCTCGAAAAATATAATTCAAATTGATTTACTAGCAAATTGCATTGACAAATCTTGTCAACCCACATCATATATATGCTTTTGAATCCCCAAGCTTGGGATTTTTTAATGATGAATGCTCCAAGTAAGTTTGAACTCACAACCTTTTTGGCAACACTCCAAGGCTTTAACCACTATACCACCACCTCACGTGATGAGAAAAAATGACATCTCAAAATATATAAACACATATTCTGAAAAAAAAAATTGCATTTTTTAATATCATTATTTGATATAATTGATTTGGTATGTTTATTATTACATAAACTTTGTAGTTTTTTTAATTCAAAAAATGTAATTATTTTAAATACTCATTAATTAACAAATTCAATGCATCGTTTGAAACTTTGAATTGAGTTATATATACAAATATTATTTAAACACGTTTATTTTACTAATTTTTATGAAACTTTGTGATTTTTTACCATTTCAAAATGTACAACAACTAAGATATTTTTAAATATATTTTTTAAAAATGTAATGTCTGAAATATAATTATTTCAATAAAACATTTACTTTCACAATTACATCAAGTTCTTTAGTTTTTTAAGTTTCAAAATGTGAACAAATAATTAAATCACTTAATTTCAAAATTCATATATAATGTATTAAATATTTGATTGAGTTATAATCTATAACTATTTTGGTAAAAAAAATTATTGTCATAATAATATTGAACTTTGTGATTCCTTTCAATTTCAAAACATTTTCAATATTTGTTTAAAAAATTCAAGCAATGTATTTTTCTTTTTCTTAGGTTAGAAATTGCTCACATATAACTTTTTGAGTACATTTGCTTTCCTTATTTTCATCATTGACTTCAATTTTTTTATATTTTAAATCCAAAATTTTAGACATTCCATTAATTTACATATTTTGATTTATGCCACATATTTATCAAAAATAATTTTTTTTAACAAAATATTTTTAAAATATCATAACAAAAAAAAATCACTTTTGACATTGTTACTTTTGATCTTGGTCATGATGAACACATTTTGTCATTTTAGACTACTAGTGTATTCTTGATATTGATTATATGGTCATTTTAGACATGATGTTAGTAGTGTAAAAACCATGTTTTTGTAGTAGTGATTGTAGTGCTATTTATTGATGGTGAATACCATAGACCTTGCATAAATGATCAAATTCAATAGACCATTCTCCTCCATTGTCAATGAGGACATACTTAGGGACACCATATTTGCAAATAATCTCTTCTTCAAAAAAAAAACAACAATAATAGTAGCAATGTGGTCAAGTATTACTTTTGTTTCAAATCAATTGGAATAATGGTCAATAACAACCAAAATGCACTTATTGCCCCTTTTTGTTTCTAGAAATGATTTTGCAATGTTTAATGCAACTATGTAGAACAAGTCACATATAGGGATATTCTTCAAGTCTTCAACATCTAATCTAATGTTGCCAATGCGTTTTACCATTTGGCATTCCTTGCATGCCTTGACCATTTCCTTTACTTGTTCCATGCATTTGTGCTAGTAAAAGCGCTTACAAATTTCTACCAATGTTTGTTGTTCTCCAAAGTGGCAAATCTCCTAATGCATTTCCAGAACAATGTTATTATTCTATTTAGGTTCGGGTACCATCATCTTTCTAAAATATAATTGATCTCCCTTCCAAATATAATTTTGAGCCCGCATTTCAATCTGTAAAGGTTCTTCATCATTAACATTAAGAAGCATTTGTTCAATCTACAAAAAATGCAAGCAATTGAAGTGGCATCCCAATGCTTCTAGCACTACCCTCGTGAACATTGTCATCATCAATATTTTCTTCTACATCATAGAGTGTTTCAACTTCCACCATTGGCTAAATTTATGCTACCAACTCCCAACATGTACCCTTGTCCATAGTAGGCTTTCTTATTTTCTTTAAAACTAGCGATCTATATGCCACCTCACTTTCATGTATTTCATTTTGAGAGTTGGTTGGGTCTTCCTAGCTTATCACATCACAATCTACGATAGGCTCCACCATAAATAGGTTGGGCAATTATGCCCATGCTTCTTCTCCCAATCTATGTTTATATGCCCATCTCTTGTAATAATATGATGTCTTGGATTTCCTTAAAGAAGTCTTCATCAAATTTACATTGCCCACTAGATTATGACTAAAAGTGTCCACATTAGAATGTTTAGACCTTGGTCAATGTAGAATCTTGAAGTTGAAATCTTGTAACATGTCTATTTAATGCCTTCTCCAACCATAAACACTAGACACACCATTGCAAGCCATTCCAAAGGTTATGGTTCGTTTTCAACGTAAAATGATTTCGATGCAAAAATTGGTGAAAATGCATAATCCCCTAAATTATGGCATAATATTCCCTTCCCATAGGATGGAATCTTTGTTGGATAGTAGACAACCCTTTATTAGCACATGTAATCACACATTCATTCTTTCTGTCTTTTTGAGATAATATAACGTTAACTCCCTTGGTTGACTAATTTACATTTAGGATATATGCCTTACAGAAATTTAGTCTTACCAATTTTGGAGTTGAAACAAATGCCTATTTAAGTTGATCAAATGCCTTTTGACAATCTAGGTTCCATTGGAAGGCAATATTTCATTTTGTCAGCTCAAACAAAGGGGTAGCAATTCTTGCATATCCTTGGATGTAATTCTAATAATATCTTGTCAAACCCAAAAATGCCCGGATGCTGGTGAAAGTTTTAAGAATTAGAAACTCAATTATAACTTTCACCTTATTTGGGTTAAAACAAGTTCTTGACTTCCCAACCACAAGTCCCAATAATACGATATTCTTAGCAAAGAATATACACTTATTGGGATTAAGCTTCAGATTCACATCCCTTAATATTTGCAACATCATATGGATGTGATTAAAATGTGATTATCCACAATTCCCATGTGACATTGTGGATATTAAATTCATCCATAAACACCTTGAATAACTGCTATAACCACTCAGAGAAAATGTTGGTCATCAACCGGGAGAACATATTGGTTGCATTCTTCAATCCAAATGGCATCACTAACCATTCATATAGTCTTGTTTTGGTAATAAGCGTAGTTTTTTTCACATTGTTAAGGTTCATCATGATTTGCCAAAATCCACTTTACAAATCTAAAGCAGCGAACCATTATGCAAACCCCATCTAGCTCATTAGTACATCATTGATCAAGGGCATAAGATATGCATCCCTTCAAGTTTGAGTGTTTAATGGGTGGTAGTCTCCACAAAAATGCCTACTTCCATCATTTTTGACTAGTAAAATGACCTTGTAATCATATTTCAAAGAACTAGCCCTCATTTTTCCCAATTTCACCAATGCTTGGATCTGCCAATTTACTTTTGCTTCCTCCCAAAAGAAAGTTTGTTAGGGTTAATGTGGCAGGTGGCAATCCCTAGGTATCAATCATATGTTCACCAACCACACATCACCCCAATCCCCCCTCGTGCCATGCAAACACATCAACATAGCTATCTAGGACCTACCATAGTGCATTGGTTTTATCTTGATCAAAATTAGGGCCCACCTTGATTAATTTCTTGATTTGATCCCACTTCCCCTCATTAACAATATCATGTTCAATCTCAATGCTAGATTGCCCATTGTTGGCACCTTCTAATTGGAATAAAAATGGCACATCATTGTTGATCATGTCCCTTTGAAACTAACAAATGTTTTGTTGTTTTTCATGGGATGTCCATTTCAACCAATTTTCATAGTTGTCCTCCAACAAAACTATTTCGTTCATGATTCATCTACGTATGCTTCCATAATTAAGTTGAAGTACTATAATGGGGCACTTTAATTTCAATTAATTCATTCAATCCTTGGTCCTTAAGATTTGCAACATGCTCTTATCCTTCTTGCCAATTTCCACATCCTTCCTCCAAGCTAAATCTCCCTCTAGTACATTAACACCTTCATGTTCTCTAGCAATGGGCTCCAAAGGAAGTCTTCACCTTGGGGTGAAAATAAATAAAAAATGAACCAAAGAGTGTGGACAAATTTTAAAAATTGTTTTTTGAAAATTTCAAAAATCACCATGGGAACACTATATCAAAATAAATAAATAAATAAATAAATAAATAAATAATAAGTTCTTATACCTTCAAAGTTGCAATTACAAAAATTTCATGAAAATTCACCATGTTTCAAAAGTCCTTTTATATGTTTAAAGCATTCAAGAAAAACATGTGGTCATATGGTTTTTTTGTATCAAAAGTCTTTTTCCTTTATCAAATGTTCACCAAATCATTTCAATTTTTGAACACAAGAAGGGACCCATGTGTTTAAAACATTGAAAAAATAAAAATACATATACCTTTTCATATTTTAATACTTGAATGTCCTTTAACGCTATTATAATTTTGAATTTGTAATCATGGTTCAAAGTAGAGCTATAAATTTGACTGTAATGTAAGGCTTGATGAAACAAAATTCAGTTTTAATCATGTTATATGTCATATTTAGCTTCAAATTTGATATTCAGTTTAAAAAATTGTGCAAAAAAAAATATAAACTAATAAAAAATTGCCACATGGAAAATGTAATCCTTGGAAAGAACTTTAACCTTGGCATGATTGGTTCTTATTTTCATGTTTCCACCCCTTAGAACTATGGTGTGTGAAAAAAAATCATGATCACTTTCACAAATTTTATCCAATTGATTTTTTACTGCCTTTTCATCAACAACCATTACTTCTAGGTAGTTTGTAGTAGTTGCACTTATCTTGGGATCTTTTTTCTTTTAACAACATTCTTTGATGTGCCCTAAACCTTTGCAAAAGTTGCATTTTAATCCACAATTCTTTGTCTTATGTAACTCCCCACATTTCAGACATTTTGGTCTAGAAGTAGCATATTTTGGACGATTAGTAGCAAGATGGTCTTCTACCCTATCATTTTGGCACCCGTTGAAACTACTGGAAACTCCAAGAGTAGATCCGAGCTTAGCCCACATTTTTGTCTACCTTTTCAATAGATTGATAAAAGATTCATTCAACAACTATACTTGTTTTTCCATAGTAGTTTTTCCAACATTCATGTTTTTCTTTTAGTAATTCAAAAAGAATTTCACCAAGTTCTACCAATACCCATTTTTACTTCCAGTGCAACATTGAATAGAGATTTCATATTGGGATTGTCTTTCATCACACACATCTTCCTAATCTTCAGTCATAGTCAGGACATAAATATATTTTTTGGCTCCACTTCCTCAAGTTTGCCCCTTGCAAACAAATTTTTCATCTAGTCATAATATGCCTAAACCTTCTGTTTAGGTTATTGCTTAATAAAATCAAGTTTGGCTCTAATATCCTCCTTATCAATTGTGCTATATTTCAACATCATGGTTACCTTCATGGCCCACCAATCCATGGGAGTTGCAGTTAACTTTTTAACCAAATCCTTGGATTTTCCCCTCAAATTACGCCTACCGATTTTGAAAACTTTTAATTTCATCAATTCCACACACTTTTGTCCCCATCTCTAGCCTTTCCACCGGATCGTGAACATCCTCAAACTTTATATCGAGCAAAACAATTCATCCATGGCCTTAAGGCTTGTCATTTTGAATGTACCTCTAGATTCCTATCATTGCGATCTCTATTGCATATTAATATCAAAGGAATTTCCTTCCTAATTTAGACCCATCACAAAGTCTATGGTTTCCAACATTTTTCTAACCCAACTATTTTCTAAATTTAGTTTCCAATTCAACATTCTAGACAAAATAATGACATGCTCAATCCTAATGATTCTATCTCCTACCCTAAATAATCCTTCCATGCTAGGCATATAAATTCTAACATAGCATTGCCCAGTGATATTCGTAAATGGAATCCAAATGTCACCTAATCTAGGGGTAGGATATTCAGTCTCAAAGCTAGGTATTTTGAAATCAAAGATAAGGGGTTTGGGTTTAGGTATATTATATATAGTTACTCCTAGTTGTCCCTTTTGTTGTCATGCATCACATAGTTCTAGCCTTCTTCAATACAATTCAAGGTCTTGTTTGGGATCATCATTAATTATAGTGTAAGCTACTATTGAAAGTTGATGTCTTTCATAATGCATCTTCTTTTCATGCTCAAAATTCCATATCCATTCTCCATCATTCTTTCTTCCCAATCTCCATACCAAAACCTTGGATTCAACGCTAGAATGTTCGACAACCTTGTCACCAACAACAAACAATACATCTATCTATGGAAAGAAAAATCTAACTTGGTGATGAGGTGACATAGTTGCAACATGCAACCATAAAACCCCCACTCTTGGTACTGCTTCAATATTCTCAATACTCAAACAATTGAACAAAAATTGAAGAGAAGTAGTATTTGTTTTGGTGTGTTGTGACGATTGTCTAACTCCCTACTCCATCTCCCATCTTCAACTAGACTTGAATCCTTGTGTACATTCATGTATGAGTGCCTTGACTAACTAGATCTCCTATTCTTGTCAAGTATGGGTTCAATTCTATAATGCTTACCACACCAAACCCTTGTAGTCATAGGATGACTACTTTTCTAGGCAAGATGTCAAATCTAGGAATGAAAAATCAAATTCATTAATTGCCAATATTTCCTCCTCACACTAAGCTTCTCCCAAATAGTCACTCATCCTCTGATCCATAATAATGCCACTAGCATACTTCTTGATCCAATAAAGCACCCAACATACTTCTTGATCAAAGAAAGCACCCAACATCATCTACCAAAACTCATAAGAATAATCTCACTTCTACTTGGAAAGGCCCACTTTAATACCAAAAAGGAGGCATCACAAAAACCTTAGGGAATCCATACATGTGATTGACATTTATACACAACATATCACTAATTCATTAACCTCAAGTCTATTGCTTCTCATATTTCAAGTACTTATCCAACTAGATCTTCCCTGAAACATGCATTCTAAAAAATACATTTGTATTAATCTAAAAGTTGATATGATCCATCTAAAAGAACCAACTTTTAATAAGAATTGCTTGCAAAGAGGTTGGATCATATCTCTCCGGACCCTCTCAGAAAGCTATCTTGATCTTACGTAAAATTAACTTTCATAACCACAAACCCACTCGGACTTGTACATGAATGAAATAGAATCCCAATCCAACACAAATTTCCCTTTGATCACTTTAGACCCCATATCCTTGAAGTTCCCAAACAATGGGTTTCAATTTTTCGAATGCCAACCCCATAGACTCCCCACAAGCTAATTTTCATTTAGACCGGCCATATTTGTCCCCTAGGAAGTTTCATCATTTCCATCTTTTTGTGTCTTTATTCATACACACTAACTTTATGCTTATAAATCCCAACTCAAGTACATAATGAAGAATTACTCATAGTCGAAATGCACAAAAACTATGGTTGAGGGCATTCCTCCCATCAACCATTAATATGACAAACAACCCAAAACCACATTTTTCAAAATGCTACTTCCTACTATCCAACTTCATATCTAGAAAAGAAAAAGAAAAAGGGTGCTTGGCTTCTAGAATCACATTCCTTTTATTCATTGGTGTCCT
>Ga0209208_10011873_pt1 | contig 11112 bp, 4 predicted proteins | sample S1TSphfallax_3_FD_187694 | JGI IMG/M metagenome (GOLD analysis project Ga0209208, IMG submission 187694) | Host-associated microbial communities from peat moss isolated from Minnesota, USA - S1T2_Fd - Sphagnum fallax MG (SPAdes) (version 2) | ecosystem: Host-associated > Plants > Peat moss >... | reverse complement strand
AATGTGAATGAGAAGATGAATGAATGAATGAAGTTTCTCCCTAATTTTGGCAATATGGGATGGTATTAAATTCCAGTGATGAGTAATTGAAACTGGTATAGTGGAATTTTTTCAAATCCTTTGTATGGTCCTCGTCCATGGACCATTTCAAAGACAATATCAGAAATAATTAGCTCATCTTCAAGTTCAACTACTTAATTTTTTTCTTTTCCTATTAACTTTCTCAATAACTATCTTTCACATTTCTTGATAACTACCTCCATTTTGTAACTGTTGCACTCTTTTTCCCTATCCCCCAACACAGATATGAAAAAGCAAATTAACATGTATGTTTTCGTGTTCGTGAAATGTATATTAATTTAAATTAAATTTGACATTGAAATAAAATAATGATAAATTATTGAAGAAAAAAAAAGTTGATTGTCCCAATAGTATGCAGCAGCACCGAGCTCAAATTAGTTAATGTTGAAACAAATGATATGAGGAGGGGGAGTGGAGAGGAATTTTGTGGGTGAATTTTGGAAACAAAACAAAATCCAATACAACTCGTACATAGTACACACAAAGGAATAATTTTTGTATAGGAGAAGGTACTCTAACTAGGACCTTCTGGACCAGCGGTCTTGTCCCCAGGCGGATAGGCTGAGGGAAAAGGTAAAAAATTCAAAAGGTTACAAAACTTCCACCTATGTAAATTCTCCATAGGTTTTTGTTTTATTTCTTTCTATCTTCTTTTCACTTTACATCCTTACCCTAAACAGCAGCAGCAAAGCGAAGCACCCCTCCCCATGCAAGTAACAAAAAAAAGTAAAGAAGAATTAAACTAAAAGAATACTAAAAGATGAAAACAAGAACCTTCCAGAAGGCACAGTTCACAGACTGTACCTTCGGGATTTCTGAAGGTAAGCAAGTGATTCGGGCAGGGGAAGGTCCCCCAAAAAAAAAACTCTTTTAGAATTTAAAAACTGTGCCAAAGTTGCCAGATTTCCAGGGGAAAACAATTCTGAAACCGCCATATTTAGAGATCACTTTCCTGCAGGTCCCTAATAATATATATAGCAAGATTATTGACCTTTTGTACTTTCCTCTCATCTGACGTGTTAGCCAAATTTGGTTAATTTCTCTTGTGGATGAACATCAGTGTGGCTCCATTACAAAAATGGGGGGGGGGGCAGGGAGGGAAAAAAAAAAAAAGGAAAACAAAAAGGACCTATGACTCCAACTCTGGTAGGTGTTAATTCTGAAATTTGAAAATTTTAAATTCTAGAATCTGTATTATTAATATAATATAAATAATGGTATTTTTTTGTCCGACGCTTTCATGCCTACCTACACACCTAATTAAGTCCCTCCCAACCTCCTTGGCAAAAGCGTGAGTGGGTAGACAAAATAGCTACCCAACCCTAACTTGTATATTTTTTAATTTGAGGTAAATTTGCATTTGTGAGTTTGGAATTTAGTGGTTACAATTTGGAAGGAATTTAGGCTAGTGATTTTATTTTTGAAAAATGTTCATGAGGTTACTATATATATGTCCTTTCTTTAAAACATGATGAATACAAAAAAGTCATTTCTAAATATGTTTTCTTAGTTACTACTTGAATGCCCCTTGTTTTACATGGCTTTGTGAGATGGTGGTATTACTCCCATATTTCAAAGCCTCTCAACAGAGTATTTAAATTCCCAAAATTTCCTAGTTTTTATGGGGCTGAAGATTGACTTGTGTTAAATTGACTTGAATAGTACAAGGGTAGCTTCAACACGTATCTGTTGAATAATTATTTATTTTTGAAGATTCCATGTCAAAAGAAAAAAATATATTCCACAAGAACCTTTATTTTCCTTTATTTTTTTAGAAAAATCAATTTTTTTTGTGTGAAAATTTCAACATTTTTACAAATAAATATAATTTGTTTCAAAGTTGCCAAGGTCCCATGGTATTTGCAGTGAGAAGTAAAGATAAAATTTCATCAAAATCTCTTGGAAATATTAATATTCATTGCTTTTTTTAATACAAATGGACCTGTCAATGACATACTAAGTTGTTGTTGCAAATCATTTAAAAACCTTTTCGGAATAATATTTCAACTATTTCATCACAATTGTTTTCAAAAATGTCTTCCTTCAACAGTCCTGAATGTGTTACTAACATGTTACTAACATACTAAAAATTAGTAGACCGTGGCATAATAAATTTCAACCAAATCTTGAAATCAAAATGCATGAAAATAATGCTTAAGCATATTTCGCATACATCATACACCCACGTTAGCTCCCTAACAATGGTTTGTTCATGTGCTAATCAATTCACAACTTTAGGAAAAATGTATTGATCTAAACATTAGATTACAATTATAATGGGTTTTTACTTAATGGTTCCATGGAAGAAAAAAATTGATGAACAAAAATAACATATATTAATATCCAGTTTTTCATATTTCTTAGAAACATTAAGTAAGAAAGGAGGTGTCTAAAACATATATTAATATCTTTTTTTCATATTTCTTACAAACATTATGTAAGAAAGGAAGTGTCTAAAACATATATCCTCAAAAAATACATCTCAAAGTTGTTAGAAATTTCAAAGGGATAAGTTTTAAATGTTTTGTTAATTTCAAAAAGTAGACGTTTTTAAAAAATTCAGAAATATCTTTGAAGAATTTTTAATTATTTCAAATTTTAGAATAGATCACAAAGAATATGTTTGAAACATTTTATCAATATTTTAAAATTTCCAAAAATATCCATGAGGATTATGTTTAAATGTTTTAAGAATTTTTTCTAATTTTCTAAAATATCTTTGAGGAAGTTTTTCTTCTTTAATTTTTAAAAAATTCAAACATGTCCCTAAAGGTTTTTTTTTTGTTTGGAAAAATTTCAAAAGTATCGTTGAGAAATAATTTTCAATTTTTTTAATCAGAAATATCCATTAGGAATATGTTTTATGTTTTAATTTCTAAAAAAAATCAAAAATATCCTCGAGGAGTTTTTTTTTAATAGATTTTTTAAAAGTATGAATGAAGATTTTTTTTAATTATTATTTTTAATTTGAAAAATATCTTTGATGAATATGTTAAAAAGCTTTCAAATAGATTCTTGAAAAATATGATTAAATTCTTCTTCTTTTTCTTTCCAGAACAATCCTTGGGGAGGTGCAATTTTCCAAAAAAATCATCGAATTTTTTTAAAATTTTTTTTTGGAAAATGTAAAACAAATGGAAGCTTTTAGAAGAATTTTTGCATTTGTTAATCTTTTTTTTAATAAATGTAACTATTGGAAGTTTATGAAATACTAGTTGGTGAAATCTTCTAAAAGATGTGCTCAATGGAAATTTCTAATGGGTTATGTAATATAAGTTTATAATAGGATTAATTGACAAAAACAATTAAAAGGTTGATGAACTTTTAAATAGTTTAGGGAAATAATATAAGTACAAGTCTAAAAAGCATTCCCCCTCAATTTTGTCAACATAAGTTGTGACCCTTGTATTCCTAATTCATGTCATGTCTAATTTGCATCATGTTTTGTTCAAGCAATAAAATCATTTAGATTTTATTCATTGTTTGAATTATTTGTTCTTCCTTGTAATATTTTTAAAATTATATGTTTGTTTTGTCCTTGACATTAAAAGATTAAATAATGTGTTTTTAAATGCACAACAAATGTACATTCAATGAACAATACATATACCATTATTTATACAATTTAATCACTCAATGAAACCATTCCAATTTATAAACACATGTGAAAAACATGATAAAATATTTGTATTGTTATCACATAAAACTTTACAAAACTTACTTCCAAATTCAACTAATATTCATTGTAAGTCATTGATTGATAAATAAATAAATCATGAATTTTCATAACATAACATATTTAGCAAAATTCATTGTGGATTATGATGTTGAGATATATAATAAAAAAAACAATGATAATATCATTTTTTGAATTTCCTTCAATTTGCATAAAGACCGTACAATCGTTTTAAAAACATTATTCTTATTTAAACATTCTAATCTTTGAAAAATAATCAAACATCATCAAAATATGTATACATTATTGAAAATATAACATTGATAAAACTTGAAGAAAAATTGTATAAAAATTTAATAATGTGATCAAATATGATGATCAATGGGATAATATACAATTAAATGTTAAATAATATGTAAAAATGCATGAAACAAATGATGGGGAAAATTGTTTATTAAATGAAACAATTGAATTCAAACCAATGTTGTGTGGGTTTTTTTAAATTAAATTATCTTGGTTCATTTTATTTTATTGGAAGCTTTTTGAATGTTGATTTGAGCCCAATTCTTCCCATTTTAAAACCCTATTGTTTCAATTTCAAATTTTTTTCAAATTCAAGAAACTTTGAATTTGGTTCAAAAATCAAATTCATTTTCATGGACACATTACACATCCCTTATAGTTGACATTATATAGGTAAAAATATTTATAACAAATTTAAATGTGGGTTTATATAAATACAAAGTTTGACAATTAATAAAAAATAATTTTTGATTCTAAAAGAAAATTTACTTGAATCAAAACACATTAATAGGATCCAACATCATTACTTTGTAAAAGGATATTAAAGTTTTTCTGGTCCATTTCATTTTTTTCAAATGAAAGAATTTTGAATGCAATCTTTTGTAACTTGTAATTAAACGTATAATTTTCCTCAAAATATCATTCTTTTTAGCCATTTTATTTTAATTGAAAATTTCAAAATGTGTAATTTTTTAAAGATATTGTGATTCCTCTTGAAAATTTATCATAATTTTTAATTATATTAACTAATTAGGTTTTATTTCCTTGTATCATAAACTTTTTATAAAAAATATGTCATGTACATTATACCCCATTTATATGTGATAAATAACTTTTGAAAATTTAACATACTTGTAAAAAACATTCAATTTTAATTTCATAATTATTAAATTGTGAGTTCTTTATAATGTGCATAGTAAGTTATTACCATCTTTTTTTTTTTACTATCAAAATCTATTTAGTAGCTTACCCTAGTCCTTTGCAAAATTGATTGTTTTCAACACAAACATTGTTCACATTCAAAAATCATTTATTACAATCAAAATCCAAATTTTAATTTAATAATTTTAAATATTCATTCTTCAACATTCGTATTAGTTATTTAACATGATTTGGAATGGTTAACATAATTTCTAAATGTCAAAACAATAACATATCTATTATAATGTGAGATCTTCAAGGACTCTTGACACACTTTCTGGTTTTTATTAACATATTTTGATGCACTTGTTTATTTATTTTAAAAATCAAATTTCTACTACTTAAAGAACTTACCATTTTTATCAAAAGTGATTTTTCACAATTCCAATTTTGGGTTTGGATTTAACAAAAGATTAAATCCATAGTCCAATTCTTGTGTTGGTTCCAACAAAAAAAAGGTGTGATCTTGGGTATGGGTCATAAAAACCTAACCTTAAACATCCATGAACCTTTATTTTGAACATTAAATAGTGAATATCGTCACATCATTGGTCCAAACATGCTAATAGGAGCCAAAGTGGCCTCCTTAGGTGATTACTTATTCAAAATATGTTTAAAATATTTTGTTTGGAAATTGGAAAAAAATCAAATCTCAATGTAAAGATGTTGCAATTTAAATTATTATGTAAATACATATTTGAAGAACCTCCCCCAAAATAGGCCATGTTTCAATAATTTTCCCATTGAACATAAAAATCTTAACAATGCATTGGTTATAATGTTTAATGAATGTTTTTGAATTACTTATTTTATTAAATATTCATTCCAAATCAAACCACATTTTCCCATAATATATTAAAAACACCATCATGATGTTTTAAAATATTAACAACATTAATACAAATTTTAACATTCAAACATGAAAAAATTAACATTAGTTACATTTGCTTTGGCTCCTATTAATTTGTTTGCACCAAATTAGTAATACAAATAATTTTATACCAAAAAAAATCTTATTAATATTAAATAAATTGAACTTCATGAATTATCATATGAACATCATGACTAAATAGGGGGTATTGAAGTTTGTGTTTGTAACTCATAAACAAAGGTTTGTTTTCTATGTTATAAGGTGGTTTTTTGTAGAACATTAGGTGTGGTTGGCTATGATGAGTGCAAATCATTTTTTAATGTTTGATTTTATGCAAAGGTAACCCACATCTAAACATTTTATTTTGTTATAAAACAGGGCATGGAGTGTTATTAACAAAAGTGTTGCATTATCAAGATCTATAGGTCTTAAGAGGTTGTACAAAGATGGTGGACAATGATCTAAGGGGCCATTTTCAAAAATGTTGTTCCAAGTAAAAACAAATTTGGCAAACAATTCATAAAGTTGGGGTGTGATAGGTGCAAGGTTTGGAAGGGGCCATGGTGGCCCTAGAACATTGCATTTTACATGGTCTAATTTTTTATTTCAAAATTCTTTCTTTAAATAAAATGCTAATGCTACAATCACAAAAGGTTTGATGTTGGGACCAATCTTGAACCTTTTATCAAAGTTTTAAAAAGGCATCATTTCTACTTCTAGCAATCTTCATTATTGTTCAATTGCAATGCCTAACAATGTTCCAAATAATGGCCAATTTAATGATTCATTGTTGTAACCCTAGCCTTGGACTTGCGACTAAGGCAACGACTTGCAAAGGTGCAAGCCAAGAATGAAGCCCAAAAGTCACATTTCATGTTCTTGGGAGTTTAGCAAAGTCTGAGGGAATGAACCTCCACATTCACAAGTGAGCTCCCACTTTGGGAATTGGAATCCCAATGGATTCTCAAAATTTTAAAAGGCAATTGTAGGGGTCAAAATTCATTAGATCAAAAAGGTCTTCATATCATTGGAAAGTTCTTCGAACTTAGATGTTTGAAATGGGCTCGCATGACCCATTTGGGCACTCAGAACATAAGTTATGGCCAAAAGAAAGGTTGGGAATCAAATTGCCAATTTGATTCCCAATCACAAAAAGTTGGGAATCGCTTTGATTTCCTTGCATGTAGGTGGCATGCCACATACCTTTGGAAAATTCTCAATGAGAGCTACAATGTTGTTTTTAAATTTCACCTCAATCGGAGGTCTGCACACAAAATTATGGGCCTCCAAAGTTGCAGGAGTCCCAATTTTGGGAATCTTGGGACAAAATGACATTTGAATGTTAGCTTCATGACCAAGCATAGATAATACTATAAGGGGAAAGGTGGTGGCTTCCCCCAAGTCCAGGTCATGGTGAATTTTATGAGTCCATCTTTGCCCGTGGTTTGTCCGTGCATCAAAAATGCTCCAATTATGCTATCACAACCCCACTTTTGGAAGAGTGTGAGGATGACATTCACACTTTCGAAATGGGGTCTTGGGAGTCTTATGGGACTCTCGAAACTTTAGAATTCGATTGTAGGGGTCAAAACACCTCGCTTTGAAATGTTCTTCATATCATTAGAAAGCTATCAAAGTGTAGATGTCGAAAATGGCCTTGCATGAGCCATTTGGACATCTATAACACAAGTTATGGCAAAAAGAAAGGCTAGACCACTAAAAGTCGGAAATCGACCTAACCCCAATGTGTGCAGGTGGAGTGCGACACACCCTTGGAAAGCTTTCAAGGAGAGCTACAAGTTTGCTTTAAACCTCATCCCAATTGGAAGTATGAGCAAAAAGTTATGAACTCACAAAGTTTCGGAAGTCCAAACCGGGATAGTTTCAAGATTCCTCCTTGGGAGTCCCGGGACAAAAAGCCATTCGAATATAGGTGGCGCAGAATAATGCAAAGAATATTATATGAGGAAGGTGGTGGCTTCCTTCGAGTCTGGGCCATGGTGAGTCTTGTGAGTCTAGAATTGCTCGTGGCTTTTCCTAGCACTAAAGGTGTTCTAGAAGTTGAACTAACCAACTTGTTGGTTGGTTTTATGTAGGTTCGAGTCAATATTTAAAGCTTGTCCCTCTTCCTAGTCCTATCCTGGAGCTTCAACATGCCCCTCTACCCCTTTTAATGCTGAGAGCTCGAAGCATGCCCTCAAGTCCCCACAATTCTGTTGTTTTAGAAACCAAGGCCCATCTTGGGTCTAACTTAGGACTTGGGAATGCGTCATATGCACTAACCAACTTGTTGTTTGGTTTGTGTAGGTTTGTGTGAGTAATTGATTTACTTGTCATTCTTCTTAGTCCCTATCCTGGAGCTCTAACACACCCCTCTACCCCCGAAGTGTTACAAGCCAAGGAGTGTACCCGAACTCCTCATTTTTTTGTTGTGTTCACCTTGGACTCACATTTGAATCTATTAAAAAGGTTGGGAGTGCATCACCCATTGTGTTAAATGTTTTTTCAAAATTCAAAAAAATGTTAATAGGTGGGGGTAACATTGTGTTACCAAACTTGCGTCTGCCATTTTTTCCAAAATTTCAAATAATTAGCATAATCACAATAGTTGATGTATCTCCTCCACTATAATCAATTCCTAATGAAAATGGAGTGTTCAAAATGGTTACGCCTCATTGCAAGGGGGTGATGTAACAAGAGTTTTGGTATTTCCCTTGCCTTACATTGCTAAAGTTGAGGTTGTTAAGACCCATGTTTATCATGCATCAAATTTTTCTCTTAAAAAGCTATAATGAACAAATCAAGATTTGTTTCTTCATTTATGAAAAAACCCAAAAGTTCATCATCTATCAATCTTGTTTGGGAACTTGCACATACATTAACATTCATTTCCATGTTTCCTCGAAATCAAGTACATTGTTTATGAAGGGTTTTTTTAGATTTTTTTTTTGAAAGTAGTAGGTGTGGTCACAACACAAAAACTATCAATTGTGGAATGGAATGGACGGATGTTTTACTTCTCAAAATGGAAAGCACATTTCAATTCAAGGGTTCAAAATGTTATGTGGTTTTTTTCACATGTAATTAAATTATAATTTTTGAATTTTAACCATTAGTTATGTAATGAAAAAGATCACTTTCTTTTATTTAGAATGATCAATGAAATCTTGAATGTAAAGAAAATTGAAACCTATTGGGCCCATGGTCATGGTTGAAGTCATAGACATCACTTGATCACCCGATAACATCTAATCACCTTTGTTAGATATTAATGATCCCATTGATGCCACGTTCTTTCAATGGATTTTTTATTCGAGCTTATTTAATCAATGTCACAAATGTAGAAGGTTTGGACACTTTGCACAAGCTTGTCCGGTCCAAAGATCACGGATGCAAGGTGGAATCAATTCGGATATTGGTTAGTTCAATCTTGGAACAAAAGAGTGGGGAATGGCATTAATAAAATACCAAAGTTGAACCATGTAGGAAATATGTTGGAATGAATAACCATATAAACTACTAATTTCAAAACAATTTAAACAATGAGAATCTTCAAATATCTTATGTTCATGTTGACAACAATGCATTTACATCCAATAAATTTGAACACATTCCTTCACATTCAATAGTTGTATCATTCAGCAAGGTTCTTGATAAAATGGATCCAATTGCTTACAAAAACAAAGGACCACTAAGATGGGCATATGATGATCCATCTCCATTCAAAGACATTACGATACCCTTCATTTAAGGTGGAAGATCACTTTGAAACGTAAAGCCATTCTTGACAATTCTTAGTGAATGGGTGACAAAAGAAAAATTGTAAGGGCAAGACAAAGAATGCTTCTAATTTGGTTTGAACTCAAGTTGTGAATCCAAAAATGACCTAGTCCCATGATGTACCTTCCAAAGAAAATTTTGTAAATATGCCAAAAAAAATCCTAACCATGAAAATCTTGTGGTAAAACATTACTAGAAATTGCATCCTATTCCACTTTACATTCCACCCATTGTTGAATGGAAATATTGAAATCCATTCAAATGGTTTAGGACTTTGTCCCAATGGACATCATTAAGAAATGAGTCGTGTGGCAACAATTCCACCAACATTTTCACCCACCATGTTTAGTGGTTGCTTGTGCAATTTCCACTATGCATTTCCATTCATCATCCACACAACATGTAGTGACATTATTAGAATTTTTGGTTTTTCAAATAGTTCAAATTGACTAATGGTCATTTTTTACTAATGGATATGTCCATTTTGACTAAAGGCTCAAAGAATGTTTTTTTTTACCAATCAACTTGATTAAAGTGACCTATTTGACCAATATATTTAATCCAATTCAACAATCTTAATCAAAATGGCTAATGAATTTTAATAAAATGAGACATTTAATCAAATTGAATATAAAAAGTTGACATCATTAGTCAAAATGATTAAATGTTCTTTAATCAAATGAGATATTTTATGCTTATTACCTCCCACTTACAACCTACCTACCTACCTACCAACCCACGCACCTCCCTAGGAATAATATTTACCTATTTACCCACCTACCTACCCACCTACTTACTTACCTACCTATCCACCCACCTATAACATATTTACATATTAACTACTTACCTACCTAGTGACCTACCTAATTCTAGATCTGATATATTAATTGTTATTTTCAGACATAAAGTCTTTATTTAATAACAACTATAAATTTTTTTAAAAAAACTCAACCAAATATGCATTACAAAATACATATATGCACAATTATAACTTCTATAATGATTTGAAAACATTATCAGACCATATCATATTGGGTAAAACAAAAATACATGGAACAAAAATACATTGTATTATCAATTTTCTTCATCAAAACTACTCTCTACCTCTAATATGAGCTTTTTCCATATTTCAAAACTACTTCCTCTTTCTGTGAATCATAATTCCCTCATTTTCTAATGTCCAGCCATCTTTAGAACTTCTCTAGAAATCCCTCTCAAGTTCCCACCATAGTCCTCAACTTGAATCAATCCTCATAAATTCTAATCCACTTAGGTTACAAAGTCTTGCTATACCTCTGTACACCCCGTCAGATGTTATACATGCCTACCTCTAAATCTGGAACTTGATGAGATTAGTAGAGGCGATGGTACAGGAGCCAAATCATTGAATGGCCCTCATGCTAGCAGCTTACAGAATGGAAGTTTGGATGAGCTTGAGGTACATATCATTACACTCGACTTCTTCTTGTGTTTAGTGTTC
>Ga0209208_10011872_pt1 | contig 11112 bp, 10 predicted proteins | sample S1TSphfallax_3_FD_187694 | JGI IMG/M metagenome (GOLD analysis project Ga0209208, IMG submission 187694) | Host-associated microbial communities from peat moss isolated from Minnesota, USA - S1T2_Fd - Sphagnum fallax MG (SPAdes) (version 2) | ecosystem: Host-associated > Plants > Peat moss >... | reverse complement strand
TTTTTCCCCTTAGGTAGAGAAAAGGCAAGTAATGCCAAGTATGCAGGAAAAAAAAACCCAGGGTGGAGTCGACTTTCTTGAAAGAATAATACTTTTTTTGGTTTTTGAGGGAGGTTTTTTTTTTTTCCTCCATGTTTTGAGATGTCCAGTGACTTACTTGCAAATAGAGCAGCAATTAGCCACAAAGCATCATTGCATTTTAAAATGTATATATATTTTTTGATCTCTCATTGGGCCGAATTTTTTTATGATTGTTGACATCGCAATGACATTGTAGTGATGTTGTAAATGTAGTAACTTACACAATTTGAAACATATTTTCAACTTGTCAAAGTAATTCCACCAGGCAAAAGTTTCGCACCAGCCTATCCCTCCTCCTTGTCCTCACCATTGCAACACTATCCTCTGCAGTGTCATTCTCATGACGGCACTTTACTCACTCGGAGAAGGGTCTGCTGATAGACCCTTCTCCTATAATCAGGATTTTCTTTCTTTTTCCTTTGGGATAAAAAAATGCAAGTAATGCCAAGTTTGCAGAAAATAACATCCAGATTTCATGGACTTTCTTGAAATTTTAATTTTATTTTTTGGTTTTTCAGTGTTTTTATTGGTTTTTTTTCCCCCTCCTGTTTTTAGAATGTACAGAGACTTGCAAAATAGAGCAGCAATTAGCCATTATGAGTAATTTTCTTCCTTTTTTCCTTCTGGAGAGAAATGCAAGTAATGCAGTAAAAAAACATTCAAGGTGGACTTTCTTGAAACAATAATAATTTCTTTTGTTTTTCAGATTTATTTATTTATTTATTTTATTTTTTTGGGTTCCTGTTTTGAGAATGTACACCGACTTGCAAATAGAGCAGCAATGGCCATAATAAGAACCGCATCCAACAAAAGGGCAAAGAGGGGGCGTCACGCTCACTCACTCCTGCAAAGTTAGTTGGGGGTTGGAGGGGTGGGGCAGGTGAAGGGCGGGCCCAAGGCACAGGGGGCACGTGTAAGGCTTCAAACAAGTCCAAAGAGAAACAAGAGAACAAGAGAACACAAATGAGCACTTGGTGGACACGGAAAGATGTGAGTAAGTATCTTTAGTACACTCCATAGAGAAAGGAAGAGACCATGACCAACAATAACAACCATTGTTGTTGATGTGATGCCTGCACATGTCACACAGTTGCATCATGCTCTTGTCATTCTGTATCATAAGTCCTGGAGAAATCATTTGCAGTCCACATAACCGACCTCCCACAAAGTGAAGCACAAAACAATCATAATCCCTTATCCTAGGGTCAATTTCGTCATCAAATGAAACTTTAAAGCCTTGAATAGAATCTTTGTGAAAATATGAAGTTAAGGTGTGGAAACCAGCAAACACAATCAGCAAGCAGATGCATGTATGAGAAATAAGAAACCCAAATCTGAAAGAAAACAGAAAAACAAAGGACCACAAAAAAATCAAAAGAAGATCTCAAAGTACTAAATAAACAAAAGAGAAGAATACATTTAAGAGAATTTTGTGAGACACTTTGACAACACTTGGCATCTCCTTGTGCCATGGTTTTTTCCACATGAGTTCTGATTTTTTCCTAAAATCACCATCCTTTTTGTATGTCTGGAAGCACCACCATAGATCTATCTACCACTACTGTGGTAGAAACTATAGAAACCTGTCTTTCAAAGCAAGCAACATCCTATAAAGCAAGTAGGATCAATGCACCCTAAGTGAATCTGTAAAGTTTCATGTGCGTGTGTGCAATACGCTCTGGTACTGAGTACAGTACTGGATACAATAGGATTTGGTGTATTATTGATTATGTGATCATTCTCTGTTCAATCTATCACAACACTGAATTCTTTATAATCCAAAAACCACTGTAGAGATTTCACTGTGTTTCTTCCCCCAGGAGGAGTCAAGATTGGCTTCTAGAAGAAACTCATTGTGAAACTTTATTTTAAAGCAAAAAGGGGAAATCTGTAGTACATCAAAAGGGTGATAAAGAAAAAGCTCTTATTGGTTGGTCACTAATTTTCACAAATTTATTTGTGAAATGGGCCAGCTCAGGAGGAGCAGTGTGGAGTGCACAGGACATGCACGTCCGTCCCCAAAAGTAGGAAACAGAAGAGAGGGAAAGGAAAGTCCACAATGGTGGTGGTGGTGGTGGTGTTCTTAAAAAAACCAAACTATAACTGAAATGAGTGGCACCACAAGACCAACAGCACAATGGCTGCGGCAAGTTCCAGTCTGACTCACAACATACCTGGATCTCGTGCTGCCTATTCGAAACAGAAGCGAGGATGGAAAAGCTACAAAGTTGCTCTCTGGAATTTTGGGATTATTAGAATAAAGAATAGATATAAAAAGAGGCCCAATCCACTAACAGGCTAGAAGGTTGAAAGGGGTCAAAAAGCTCACTGTTAATCTCAGTCTGCAAAAAGGTAAGTATTCTGCATCTTGGAGGTTGAATCTCGTCCCACATGCCTGTCCTTGGTCCCACATGGTCCATTCTCATGGACCTTGGTAACATCAAACTGCTCATCCCCAAAGCTGTCAAAATAGATATGAGCTGCACGTGAGTCCTTCATGCAGGCTTGACTGCTATTGCAACAATTGAAGTAGGCACCTTGAGCTCTCTGGACCCCAGAAGAACCTGTTGCTGCTGTTTAGCCTAAGAAAAACCCGCAATTGGCATTTTGAGAGTTTCCCCATATTTGTCAATGTGGAGTAGACAGATAATAATAAGTCCCTGTTCAGATCCAACACAGAGCCAACAAAGAATTACCATGTGGTATACGTGGTACTGTCAGAACAGGCTCTCATCCATACTGTCCAAGATCATGCTTTTGATCTGAGATAGAAACTTCAAGCTGATTGCACAAAAGAAAAATTCTTGCATATTTAGCCCCAAAAGTGCAAGCTGAAGAAGCACCAATCCCCATTTTCCCCCTGAAAGCAGCATAACCCGCAGTACAGGAACAAAGTGGGAATTCTGTACTCAGTTTAATTGAATCACACTTCATTCATTGGCAGCGGCCTCAAGCTCTCATTCTTCCTCAAATTTCTGCAGCTGTTCACCTCTTCTCCACTCCCCAGCAGTCTGAAGATCCATTAAGAACTACCCCAAGATTTTTCAAACGTTGCAACCACCTCTCCAAAGCCCCCACCCTGCAGGCACAACCTGCAGTCCATACATGCAACAATGATGAATCTGCAATGATGCTTGCAGAGTTCTAACTCTTATGTTTTCTTGGTCATGAAGCAGAACTGAAGAACACTGTCAGTAAAGTTCTCCTGCAGACTGATCCTCAATGTTGTGATTGCAAGGAGAGGTTTGAACAACAATGCAATCATGTGCTCATGTCAGGTAGTTTAAATTCTTGCATGGAGGGGGCACAAAGCATGATCTTGGACCCAAATGGCATTTTGCAAGGGGACTAGATCAGATATCTCATAATACCAACCATCAACTTTTGCACACAAAACCATTTACAACTGGGGAGATTGGCATACTAGCTGTAAAAGTTTGTCTGACTCCCAATTCAGAACCCACAATGTAGACGTTTAGTCTTGGAAGCACATGAGCAAACGGTGACTGTAAGAAGTCTTCCCTATGGAGATTCACCTGGGAGGGTCTCCAAGCTTGAGGAGACATTGCATAACTCCAATGATCCTCCACCACCATTCGCTCAAATCAAGTTTCCACTGCAGCGCTAAGGATCCTGATCCTGTAAGCTAGTGTTATCTGTCAACTCAGATTTGATAGGGTAAGAATGAATAAGCTTTGACTAGGTGACGTAAAACGAATACTAACCGTGAACTGGGATATACAAAACAGCCATCACTTTATGATTGCAACCATCAGTCTGAACAAAATTGATGATCCATGTTCTCTTTGATGTAGGTGAGATGCAAAAGATCATTCAAACTGTTGAAGAAATCACTGCCAACAAATTGTAGACCTTACTTTTGCACCCGATTGTCTCTGTCTAGCAACAGGAGAGGTGACAGAAGAAAAAGAGAGATGGCTAATCAAGGACAAGGGAACCCATGCATTCAGATCTTCATCTTAAAAATGAGTGAGACTGGCAGGCATCCCTAATCCATTCTCTCCCAAAACACTGGCTGATCCAACCTTATCTCTATCACAGGATTCTAGGAATGCCAAGGCTGCAGCACTATCTCACACAGCTTTCTCTGACAATTTCCCTTGAACAAATCTATTGCTCAATTCAGATTTGCTGATTACCTTCTAAACTCAGAGTAAGTTGATGTTGTGCTGCCCCACAATTTCTCTGGATCACATCTTGATGCTTCACAAGCATCTCAATCTGGACTGCCCCAAGCATTGTGAAGTAAGAATCATACACAAATGCTATAGACCTGATAATGAAAATCTGGAACATCTTTCCTTTTGCTCATAACTCTTTGTATCTAGACCCTGAACCTGACATAAAACTTTTTCTCATCTGTTTCTCAGGTAATCTCTGCTGTTTAGATCATGAGCAATTGTGATCCCTTGTCCCATCAAGGGGCTCCATCTGTGAGGCCAGGTAACCTCACATCAGTAGTCACAAACACAAGAATGTGTACTCATCAGATGGTTGTAGAAAAGGCATCACATCTGCAATTTGGCTGTAATGGTAAATTCTGAGCAGTATCATCTTTTGTAACTGTGCTAATGGGTGTCAAAGAAATCATATGACCTCCTTTCTGTTCCATGACAGTCAATATCAAATTATAAGGTCCTGGCTGTGTCACTCAACCACAGTTTGTGGAACCTTGTCAAGTCCATTTGTCCTGGTTGTAGACACTTTTGCTTAACAAAAACACATGACCAAATGACACCCCCTGCAAAAATGGAAAAACCCCTCTCCTCTCCTGATAGCACTAGCTCCAAGCAAAGTAAGAGGCGAGAAATATCTTCTATAAGTATTCAGAATTTCTCAATGAGAGATTTCAGATCTGAAAACTTATCAGCAAACAGGCAACCAAACTGAAAGAAAGACAAAACAAAAAGAAAATTGAGGAGCAGTTTGAACAATAGCAACAGTCACACAAATGTTCACAGACCTTCAACATCAAGAAGTATGGTAGTAACCAGCTACAGTAACATTCCCAACTTCATGAGTTCCTGAAAGTGGGTGGAATCCAATGTCATACATAACCAACATACAGAGTTTCTGTCACAAGACCAGCAGTCACAGGATGACAGAGCCATACCATGATGCTGCCTATGGCTAGCTCAAAGAAAAACGTAAAAGGAGAAGACCAAGGAAGCCAAGAAGAAAGAGGAACATGAAAAGAGGAAGAAGAAAAGAAAAAACACCAGATGTGAAAAGAGGAAGAAAAAATCAGCAAAACAATGCAGCGAACCTTGATAGTATGATCTTTTGAGGATAAACTGGACTTTGAAAACCTCCCAACCTAGGATTAAGAAACCCTTGAAACAATAATTTATCCCAAAGGCAGAAACACCAGACAGAAGTCTTTCTTTGTGAGAGCAACCCTCTTGTTTGATACAGTAGAACTTTGAAGAAAACTTCTCTTTCAAAGGCTGATTAAGATTGCCATTTGAGCTATGAAGGACTATTTTGAGTTTCAAAGCCTCACGGACCTAGAAATATGACTATTGCCTATAAATCTTAGCAGAATATATTGGAATGAACATAACATGTAAATACTTGTCAATAGTCTTGCTGAGAATGCCTATGAAAGATGTCATTGTTTCAACCTTTTCGATCTTTGGATATTGCTAATTGCAAGAGAAGCCATTATCAGTACAATGAATGTCATCAAATGACAGACTATATACCACTGCAAAAAACAAAATCTCCTCTAGATACATGAACACGAAGAAATCAGGGATACCACAAATTAGCAAATCATCTGCAAACCTTTTTACTAAGGATAACTTGGAAAGGAAAACTGGACAAGAATTAGACTTATAAGATTATCCAAAATCAAACTCAGCTGTGAGAAGTAGAATTTAGCCAAAAAGACAGCAGAATTAGTACCCACTGGGATACCAATTGACTACTCCAAGACTGAAAGCCATATGTGATGAACAATTGATCTACCAGGTAATCCAGCTGAGAAGATAAATCCAAAGGTTTAGCTACCTTGAAGCTATGGAAAGACTCCATAGACTACTGATTTTGTCGTTATCCTTCCACTGAAAACATATGTGAAATTAAGGCTGACCTCTGAACGAACAAATGACTGAAAGAATGGGGACTCACACATCCTATCAGGAACTCGATTCAAAGTTCCCTGTGCAAGAAAGGTTAGTTCAGGTAGGAACTAGAACACAGATATAACTATACATAACTTAAAGCCAACCAATACAAATATAATGACAGCTAAGGGTCTTTACAACAACCTACAGACAGAAAGCAATGAAAGAAAAAGAGGTACAATGACCCCAAGCATCTGGAAACACCAAGAGGAGCAAAAGGGACCTTAGATGATGGTCAGTGAAGCTCCAAGTAATTCAACCACCTCCAGCTTAATTTCAGCCAAATGGTTAGACTCCCTACAGACTTGACCAGCCCCCAATGAAGGTTACCATGTTCAAAATTTCTGTTACTGAGACCCATAGCAAGCTGGAAGTCATAGCATAGATGAAGTCTTAGCATGTGCAGAAGACAGGCCAAAAAGAAAGAAATTTCCAGCAAACAAAAAAAAGTGACAAGACTTTTCCTTGGGAGAACTTGCAGAACACTCAAGAGAGTTTATAATTGTCAGCACACATGGCATCATTCTATTTCAGGCACTAAGTCTTGTGCAATTAATTTCACATCACATGCAATTAATTATTCAGAGGTCAATGGTGAAAACTTTCTCACTGGAAAGGGGATCCACTGATCTCTACATGCATGACAAGTTGATCATACATACTTTATGACAGTGACAAGCAAGGTTGTACTGGAGACCTTTTGGAACCAAAAAGTCTGAATAGCCACCATGACTGAGCAGAGCAGAAGGAACATGGTGTACTTTCCATTAAAACCACCAATAGAATAAAAGAACAGAAATATAGCATGAATGCAGACTTGCCAAGATAAAGCAGCCATCTTGTAAATTCTTCCTTGGTCATGTCCCTGACCTCCGCTTCTGGCTGCATCACAAAATAAAACAATAAGTCCAAGAAAAAGGTGACAAAGAATGATGCTACATATATAAATCTATGAGATTGCAGAGAAATCTCAACAACAACAGTTTGAAGGAAAGTGGTGTTGTGTTGATTCTCAAAGGGTTACAACTGCACTTCACTGCCTTTCTTGACTCTCTGGTCTTGGATCACAATGTCACATACCTGCCATCACCAGAATAGCATGCATTGGAGCTCCTTCCATATCTAATCAGTGTAGTTCATGTACTAATGAAGAGAAGAAGCAAGCAGAGTCACAAAGGTGAAGACCTGCTGCAACACCTCCAGCTCCATACATCCCAACAGAAGGCTGACACCAATACTCCAAACAAACCCCCTTGGAGAAGGATCTGATGAAGAAAACAAGAATTGACTGGAATTGACACTAATTCATCTGCTAAAGCAAGTTGCATGGTGTATAGCTTTGCAGAAGCTTGCCCAGCATCCTTGTCTAAGGTGTAACATTCCACATACTCTGCAGAATCAGCTAGCAGCAAACACACCATGACGAACACAAATTATTTCCACATATCAAAGGACTTCTCACATGCAGTACAAAGATAAAGATTGCTGAATCAATATTTTTTAGCTTTCCAGTAAATATTTCATAACAATGCAACAGATCATGATAACCTTCCTAGGGTTTGGAATTATATGTGAGCTCTGATAGGGAGCACTCAGAGGATAATTCTGCAGCTGTCGGACTCCTCTAATGTGGTGAAGAATTGCTTCTTCCAGCAAACTGAACACTGGCAGACTGAAGAATCTCCAAGCTGTCTGTGATGGAAAGATGCCAAATGCCCAGTCCTGGTCCTCCTATTGTGAACAACTTCTTGTTCAATGAGAAAATCCAAAGCCAGAATCCTTCACAGCCAATTTGCTAACTCTCAAATGGAGAAAACAGTCTCTCTTCAGGGTGTTGAAGTGCCCTACAACTTTTTTTCGTCTAGCTTTTCTCATGCTTTTTTTCTCCTGATTCCTGGCAGAGGTTTTACCACGTTCACCTCATCAAAGCAAGGAATGACTAAGTTCTCCCTTTCAGAAGGAAAAAGGATTTCCTCGAAGGGAAAAGTTCCCTTGTAGCCACAACACAACCAATTCTCTCTTCTCTACTCATGTGCAAGCACTGACATGAGGAAGGAAAAAACCTCTCAATTGATGCTGCAATCTCATTCCCTCTTTTATTTTCTCCAAATTTCATCTCACTGCTCATATCTTTTCCGTAGCCTACTTCTTCTCCCAGGCCCTCACGTCGGTGCTACATTCAGCAAGTCTCTTCGGCATCCTCCTTTGCTGAACTCTTCTTCCCTGTATTTCATCTCCTGGATGCTACAACATTGCCCGTCAACTAACCGATTACCAAACACAGCACGCAAGAAAACAATTCCTCCTCTTATTGCGCAAAATTGAATAGTCGTACCTGCTTCCTACGCCATTTCTCCTGATCATCCTCAACAAATGCATTTCAGATTCTTCAAAATTCTTTCAAAAAATAATAAATATAAATATAAATGAAGAAGTGCAGAGAGAACATTACCTTCCAAATTGACGTCAACAAACCGATTACGAAACAAGACACACAAGAAAACGGTTCCACCTCTCTTCGCGCAAAATGCATGCTCGTACCTCCTCCTACGCCATTTCTCCCGATCATCCTCAACAAAAGCATTTCCGATTCTTCACCAAAAAACTCAAAAGTCGAAAAATCAAAATAAAATTAAGAAACGCAGAGAAAAAAACAGTACCTTCCAAATTAAAATTAACAAACGGATTGCGAAACAAGACACGCGAGAAAACGAAACCTGCTCTCTTGACGCAAAATTGCATACTCCTACCTCCTTCTACGCAATTTCTCCCGATCATCCTCAACGTATGCATTTAGGATTCTTTAGAATTCTTCAACAAAAGAATAAGAGGAAAATGAAGCCAGGCAGAGCGAAAAGCATTACCTTTCGAAAAGACCGAGAGTTTCCCAAAACCTTCAAACAACTTCAAATTTTGTTGCTCACAATCCGCATCAAGCTGCTGCAACTCCCGACTGAGAGACCAATAGAATTTTCGAGAACCTCCAAATAACTTCGAATTTGTGGTCACTCACAATCCACCTCAAATTGCACAACTTCGGAAGCTCGGACCGAGAGAGGGAAACTTCCAAATGTCTGGTCACAATCCGCACCAATTTTCTCAAAATTTGGCTTGATGTAAAGCTCCAGCAGTGACCTCTTCTGCAAAAGCCTCTAACTCCGTACTCTAGAGTAAAATCCTGGTGCAAATCCGCAGAAAACAATCACTCGGTGTTGAGACTGAGTATGAATCTGGTATCAATCTTTTTTTTCAAAAAGTTGATACCAGTGGATATCAACCTTGGTCCTGGTATGTTTTCATGACAATTGGAAAAACTCCAAACCTTAAACAATGCTCCACAATGAACCAACAAAGACAAACAAGTCCAGACAATTTTGGTAAGATCATCGTCTATTCCATCTACACCCATGCACAATTTGGAGCTAATGAAGATAGTTGGGGTCCAACACAGCAGCTCACAAACTGGGCAAGTAATTTTTGAAAGCATAGGTCACAATTGAGTTTTTGCAAAAATAGCAGAGACTCTTTTCAAGAGTGCCCAACTCCTCTCAGTTCATTCAAATTTTTTTCAGAGGAGCCTACTAATTTTCTTTAGCATCATTTGATGTTATCCTTGTGAAACACAACTCCCAAAAGATCTTCACTTTGAAGCAGCTCTAATCTCCTGAAAACATTCAACAAGCCAAAAGGAAATGAATGCAGTTGATACGCATGTTTTGAGTCCATGTTATGCACGTTATGAGCACACTATGGGCACAAAAAGGTATGTAACATATTACGTGGCATGTTATGTGAGGTTACAAGTGCAAAACATGCCGTATTATATGAGGTTACTAGTGCAAAACATGCCTAGATGTCACTTGACAAAATATGGAAACCCTAAATGGAAATGAATCTTATATATAAACTAGTGGGTGCCCGTGGCCGAAGGCCACTGTGAAGTCCCCCGTGGGGGCCCGCGACCTTCGGCCAGTCCAGCCACCCCGAACGCTTAGTGCTTTCATGTTTGGATTTGTAGCCAGGTTTGGCTAAATCTTCCTTCAGAGAATTGCCCACTTTTTCCACATCTTCCTACAGATGATGGCCATTTTGGCTACAAACAAAAACAGGTCAGGCACGTCAACTTGGGGCATACATACACGCGCTTGTAGCTCTGGAGTTGCATCTGCAGAGCACAGACAGAGATGATCCAGTTTTTGCCGGGCCGGGCCCGATCAGCTTGAAGGCCGAATCCCGTTTTTCCTAATCCCATTTTTTCCGAATCCCGTTTTTTCTAATCCTGTTTTCCGAATCCCGTTTTTTCCGGGCCGGGCCCGGTCGGCCGGACTTGCACAGCCGAGCTCCGTCACGCACGCACGTAATAAGATTCACTACGTCCGCGACGGAGCTCGGGTTTCCGGCGGACCGGGCCCGGCGCTAATCGGAGGGCGGAATTTCCTGTTCCCAGTATGTGGGCAAAATCTGTTGGAGGAAATTAGGTTAGGACATTCTAGCGCGGAATGGAGACCCGGGATAGCCGACGTCAAGAACGGGGTGACGGGCCGGGTCCGGTTCGGACTGTCTGTGACGGAGCTCCAGAGAACACCCACTGAGGGAAGTCATCAGCAGTCACTTTTCGGAGAGTTTTTCTTCATCTACAATGTCTAGTCACTTTTCGGAGAGTTTTTCTTCATCTGTCTGACAGGCAGGGCAGGGCGGCCAGGCAAAAAGGATATGGTTTTCAGGACTTGGGATCTCAACTTTGGGGCCTGGGAAATTTTAGGATATGGTTTTCAGGACATGGTTTTCAGGACTTGGGATCTCAACTTTGGGGCCTGGATTTTCACACTCGCGGTTTCCAAGACCGAAACCTGAAAACTTTTAGGATGTGATTTTCAGGATG
>Ga0209208_10011871_pt1 | contig 11112 bp, 7 predicted proteins | sample S1TSphfallax_3_FD_187694 | JGI IMG/M metagenome (GOLD analysis project Ga0209208, IMG submission 187694) | Host-associated microbial communities from peat moss isolated from Minnesota, USA - S1T2_Fd - Sphagnum fallax MG (SPAdes) (version 2) | ecosystem: Host-associated > Plants > Peat moss >... | reverse complement strand
GGACCAACTCAATCATGCCAAAGTGTACACCAAAATTGATTTACATGGAATATACAACTTGGTGTGCATTCGAGAAAGTGATGAATGGAAGATGATGTTCAAAACTCATTATGGCCATTGTGAATGTGTTGTGGTGCCCTTTGGCCTTACCAATGCACCTACTGTCTTTCAACATATGATGAATGATGTCTTTTGTGAATATTTGGATGATTTTGTGGTCTATTACAATAATGACATTCTCATTTTCTCCAAGACACATGGCAAACCATGAGCACCATGTATGTCTTGTTTTGGAAAAGTTTCAAGAAGTTGGTCTTTATGCCAAATTGGAAAAGTGTGGATTCCATCAATCAGAAGTGGAATTCTTAAGTTATATTTTTTCTAGAAATGGCATTTGCATGGACCCTCGTAAGGTTCAAACCATTGTGGATTAGGCTACCTTAGCTTTTGTTTGGGATGTTCAATGGTTTTTTGGGTTTACCAATTTTTATCGATGATTCATTGCACATTATTCCATGATAGTTACCCCTTTTACTTGTTTGACTTGGAAGGATCAACCTTTTTCCTAAGAGTTGAAGCTAAAAATGTCTTTCAATCTTTGAAAGCTTCCTTCACAATTCCCCCACTTTTGATTCATGTAAGCCTTTCCAAACCTTTTGTCTTGGAGACAAAAGCCTTTGATTTTGCATTAAGTGCCACATTTTCACAACTTCAAGAAGATATCTTTTTCATCCAATTGGTTTCCATTTTCGTAAGTTTTCTCTTCCAAGGTAAATTATGAGATCCAAGACAAATAACTCTTAGCCATTGTGAATGCCTTTGAGGAATGCATCATTTACTTGAAAGAGCTCAACATGAAATTATTGTGTATTCTGATCACAAAAATTTCCAATATTTCATGATGATTTATGTGTTGAATTGATGTCAAGTTCAATGGGCATTATCTTTGTTTTGATTTTAGTTTGTGATTACTTATCATCCAGGGCAACACCAAGGGAAACCGGATGTGTTATCTCGTCACTCGTACCTCACACCTAAGGAAAGGGATGTCATTTACGATCAACAATGTGACACCATTCTCAAACTCAAAAACCTTCGATTTAAAACATTATTGGTAATTCCTAAGGATCGAACTTTCCTTTAGTACATTCGTGAAAATTTAATCAATGATTTTTTTACTACTGTTGTTAAAACCTTCTTAGTGATTTTGACAAATTCAAGTTTTGTTAAGGTCTATTATATCATGATGGACTATTATACGTACTGGAAAGCCTTGTGCAACTTCAAATTCTTTAAGCTAGACATGACACATTGGTTGTTGACCATTTAGGATTCAACAAAATCATGGAATTAGTGTCTCATGATTATTGATGGTCGCAATTTTGGAAGTTCGTGAAGGAATTTGTGAGTTCACATCATGATGTTTGTGTTTGTGCAAAGAATCTTGATCATCACCCTAATGGATTTCTTCAACCATTACTGATCCCAACAAACACCATTCTTTACAAATCATGGTTTATATCTTAGGTTTGACATCCAAGGTGTAAACAATGTTGTCAATCCTATAGTTGAAAATTGAGTCGCGTGGTTAACAAACATTCAAACACAACTTGTATCTAACCTTGAAGAAATTTGAAGGCGATATAAGGAAAATGTTGATGCACATTGTAAAGACCAACCAAATTTCAAGGTTGAAGATCAAGTTTAGTTTTGATGACAAAATATCAAGATAATTTGGTCATTGGAAAAATTGGACTACCAAAGACTTGGCCCATTCACCATTGTGAAACAAATCAACACAATGGCATTCCAACTCAAGCTTCCAAATTCCATGAAGATTCACCTCGTGTTTTGTGTTTGATTGTTGGAGCCCTACCATGTTTCTATCATTCTAGGGAGAACACACGATCCACCTCCACCAATTATAGTTGATGATGAAGAAGCATACGAGGTTGAAGAAATCCTAAATTCAAGGATATCATATCGTTAATTACAATACTTAGTTCATTAGCAAGGTTATGACATTAGTGAACATTGGAAATTAATCAAGAACTTATCTAATGTCATGGAAAAGTGAAGGACTTTCACATGTGGTATCCAAATAAACCCAATGCTACTCTTTATGGAACTCATTGTTAGAAAGGGAAGCGATGTCACAAATACCACCATCATTCATCGTTTGCATCATCGTTTACACCAACACAATCACATGCATCATTGCCTGCATCATTAATTGCATTGACATAATTTTTTGCATCATTGTTTACATCATCGTTAACTCCTAGTTCACTAATTGTTAAGAAACTTCTCAAAAAACTTCTTTAGTTAGTGCACACATGGAAGCTTCTATGGAGGCTTCTTTAAGCTTGGTCCCTAATGGGGTATAATTTGAATTAACTTTTAGTTAAATTTTAGTTGATTTTTAGTTGACTATTAGTTAGGAAGCTTTTTAAGAAACTTTTTTGGTCGATGCACACATGGATATCTTTATGGAAGATTCTTTGAACTAGGTCCCTTATGGGGTATAAATAGGGGTAGGATCTCCCATTAACTTTAGTATGTTCAACATTAATTTTGGGTACATTTTTTTGTCATAACTTTCATTTTCATATGTTATCAGAATAAAATTTTGATTGAATTTAACATATATCGTGTTTTTGTTTTATGGTTTTATATTTTCAATCTTGGAGTAGACTTATGTTTGCATTTCTTGCATTTTTTTTCCTTGTTATGTCTTTGGTTTAGTTCCTATTCTTGTAGTTTTTTATGCTTGTGATAAGAACCTTGTTTATTCTTGCTAGTTTTTTTGTTCAATGTGTTGGAACTGTTGGTGAAATGTTTTTCTTATTGGTGATTTGTTGGTCTTGGAGGTTATTTCATCTCTTGCAAAGTACAATGTACATCATGGTCCCCTTGCCTTTTAGTCCTAGCCTCTAAGGTGAATGCACATCAAGGTGGCTCAATTTTTGTCCCTTTTTGAGCCTTTTGCAAAGTGTATTCTATTCAAATGCCATAAATGTATTATAAAATCATGAATTTGAAAATAATATTTATGGAATAAGCCAACTTGAATAAAAATATTTATTGAGGGGTGAAATTCAATAAACATACACCAATCATATAGTAATGGACTTTTAAAGTGAGCATATGGACTATGTTTTGGGTTATGCATTAACCTTTAAATGCATTTTTTTATTATGATTTCATTTCAATATTTTTTATAAGGATTCAATATATGATGTATGATGGAAAAAAAAATAAGGATTGAAAAATAATTATAACAAAAACTTTAACCAACAGATAATTATGGACTTTTGAATTACCAAATTTGGACCATATCTTCCTAAGTTCCTATCTTAGTCGTTTTTTGTTAAATAGATATTTTTTCCCCCTTAATATGTATGTCAAAAAATTGTTTAGATGGGCAGCCTTTCATATGAACTTTATTAGTTGATTGATCATCACATATGGCTCATTCAAAATTGATTTTTAATTGTTTTTTCCATTTTAATATTAAAATATGAACTTTTAAGATCGGAATTCTTGCCGCTTTAGAGCCACCTTAACTTGCATCTATCCTCCAACAAGTTGGGGGGCTCCGATATGGTCCTACAAGAAGTATATATTTTAACTTCTCGTATGAATTCCAGGACTGTAAAAAATGGGTTAGAGCTACATAATATGTAAGAGCATGACTTTACAAAAATGTGTTAAAAGAAATTGTTGCATAAAAATTTTCAAAGTCGCCCCACTTTAAATTGACATCTATGGTTGTTGTGCAAACTATTGGTATGTACTTGACACTATGACGCCTTGCAACCTGCTGAAATTTGTAAGAACCAAAGCTACTTGATCCTTTTACTACTCTTGGAATTGCAAATTGTTGGATCTAGTGATAGTATAAATACTTGTTGAAATTTTCTTAGTAGAGTTTATTTACATCAAATGTTCCTATTCTTGCACCTATTCGTGTAGATGATGCTTTTGTGGGTTGATCCTAGACACTTGTTTGTATGTTGCAATCTTGTGAGTTGTTTGCTTCTTTCACATATCCTAGCCCTTGTTTTAATTGTAGAGTAGTTTCACTCTCAAATCTGCTTCTTTTTAACACTTTAAAACTAGGAAACATAAGCTCTATGAAACTTTATATTTCATCTTCTACAACCTTGGATAGTGAGAACATTCTTGCATTGATGCTTAAGAAAAATTGAGAATCTTTCTGATTTTTGAAGTGTATCATTCCAATACAATTTATAGAATTTGTAATTTTTAATTTTAGGAAGAATTCAACGCCCTTGTGCAAATGTACATGGTTTTTAGAGTCATTTATTGTTTATCTTTTGGCATGCAGATTTTATTTTGTATTAAGTGTTGAGAACTTTGTTTGATACACCTTGCCACATTTGAAAAGAGTAACTGGAATGTAAGAAACCAAGAAACCCAGGGTCTTTTAAGTAATAGCAACATTCACATATCTGTGTTTGTCAAGGACAATCTAATTTGAAGTTCTAAGGAGACTTATTTCTGAATGTCTTTTTTCAAATTGAAGTTGTCTTGTGACTTTTCATACATCTATTTAAGGTCACTGTACATATTCAGATGTACTTTTTTCATATAAATCAATCCATATATATATATATATGAAAAATAGGTGCAATTTATAATTCATATTCAGGATATATGCTTGAAAAAATAGCATGTTAAAACTTAAGATATTTCAGCCTGATACTAAGAATATCTTTACTATCACAAAGGTTTATTTAACCCTAATATCCCATTAAAATAACATGTTCATTTTTGAAACCTTGACAGCACCCCAGGATATTGCTGTAAACAATCACAAACAAAGGCCAATTTGACATGGTGGGTACACTTGTTAAATATATGGTGCATTTATGGACACAGAAGCATAACTTCCTCACAACCTACAGTTTCAAAAGTTTCTTAATGGGAGACAGTGATTGTCTCCACAGTATCATCTTCGAGGCTAACAATCTTGAGACCCTCCATTTGAAAGGATGTTCTGGTGAACAGATTTGGTCCTGTAAACAAACCTGGGTTACTGCAAGCTGATGATTGACAATATGTAGATCATGCAGTTGAACATGGGAGCTGTACCTGTACACATAATCTTAAACCGCCTAGAACTGGGTTGGGAGCTCAGAATTTAGTATGAAAACTGGATCATTGAGATCAATGGGAATAATGACCTACTTTGCAAGAGTTCAGAGTAAAGTGCATTCTTTCCCCAACATGCGATCAAGAGCTAGGGAATTCCTATATTATCATAATGCTAAAAACATTTAACTAATTTAAAAGTTCAAGTACCTCTAGATCAGCCTTGTGAAGTCTGAATCAGAAAATTGAGGAAAAGGTGAAATGATCTGACCATGGACAGTAACCAGGGTTGCACTACAAGTTTGAATTGGCAGCTTTGTCTTGACCTAACGATCATAGTTTTATGACTGCATGATCACTGTTGCTACATCCAACTCACATGACCTTGCAAAACAGACATTTGCAACAGAGGGAGTTACTCTAAGAGACCTTTCATTATCTTATCACAGTGTACTCCTAAGAAATCTCTGCTAGACAAAATGCAACATACTGCCCTCCAACAATTCAGAGACATCGGCAAACTGAATTCCGAAGCAGACCTCTATTGGAGACAGACTTGTAATGATGTGAAATGCAGTGAAATACCATCATACAGTTCAATCACTAACCAGTACAGTTTATTGTCAATTCAAAATTGTCATGATTTGTGATCAGGATAGAGTGTTCTTCTGCTCTGAACCACTACATGACCCTTTGTCTTTCATCACACTAGTCGCCAAACTACTGCACTAAAACCCATCAGCACCAATAGTTCCTCTGGAAGCCTTTGGAGGTTTGCTAGCCCCCAAATCATAAGCAGCCAGGCAAACTTAGCCTGCTCTATTACCACAACTCACAGATTAACAGATACAATGCAGAACAGGCATAGTACCCATGTAACAAACTATTTTCCATGATTTTCAAAGAGAGCATGGAACCCTAGTTAAAATGAACTTCACTGAATCTGCAAACTCAATAACTTTGCCAAGTCTAGTAGTCAAAGCAGCCTTGCAAGTCCTTCACAGGTTTTTGCACTGCCTTTGCCAAGAGCACCATCATTGTATGCTGTTGGAGGATCAAAGACTTGGAGACGTACTCTCTCAGGAGCTGGTCTACCTTGTCTTCAGCTGGTGGGATTCTGCCTCTCTCATCTGCACACTTCCTTGGAAACTGCTTTAGATGTACAGCTCTCTCAGATCACCAACAGCCTTCTGTTGGTTCTCCAAAATAGGATTTGCATGTTACTCTTAGGTGAGAAACAAATGCCCATATCCTTCACTCACATGGTCTCTTGATTGTTGAATTACAAGTAGAGTTGCTACTTCCAGGAAAAGGTATTAGGAATGATCTGCAAAAGGTTTGCAGATTCAGGTACACCTAAACCCTAATCATCAAACTAAGTGACAACAATCCTCAAGCATTTGTCTAGCTACCTGACCAGGCCAAAAATCCAGTTATCCAACCTGAAGATTGTAAGAAGATGCACATCAGCTGCAAATTGGAAGCTACCTTTTTCTGATGAGAGACACACCGAGCAATGAATACTCTTCACCTTAACCCTAAACCCTACACCCTAAACATCAAACTAAGTGGCAACAACCTTCAAGCATTTGTCTAGCTACCTGATTAGGCTGAAAATCCAGTTATCCAACCTGAAGATTGTAAGAAGATGCACATCAGCTGCAAATTGGAAGCTACCTTTTTCTGATGAGACACACACAGAGCAATGAATACTCTTCACATTAACCCTAAACCCTACACCCTAAACATCAAACTAAGGGGCAACAATCCTCAAGCATTTGTCTAACTACCTGATCAGGCTGAAAATCCAGTTATCCAACCTGAAGATTGTAAGAAGATGCACATCAGTTGCAAATTGGAAGCTACCTATTTCTGATGAGACACACACCAAGCAATGAATACTCTTCACCTTAACCCTAAACCCTACCCCCTACACATCAAACTAAGTGGCAACAATCCTCAAGCATTTGTCTAGCTACCTGATCAGGCCAAAAAACTAGTTATCCATCCCAAAGATTGCAAGAAGATGCACATCAGTTGCAAAATGGAAGCTACTTTCTTCTGTTAAGACACACTGAACAATGAATACTTCACCTTAACCCTAAACCCTATACCCTAAACGTCAAACTAAGTGGCAACAGTCCTTAAGCATTTGTGTAGGTACCTGATCAGGTTGAAAATCTAGTTATCCATCCTGAAGATTGCAAGAAGATGTGCATCAGTTGCAAAATGGAAGGTACTTTTCTCTGATCACGCACACACTGAGCAATGAATACTCTTCACCTTATTTGTCCAAATCTTAAGTAGCAATATCAGAAGATTTAGGAATCTGCTCAATCTTTCCATGTACTAAACCACACAAAGCATCCAGTTTCCTTTCTTGGACTTCTTATCCCAATAAACTAGACAATAGATAGTGTTATCTGTAAACCAACAAAGAAACCAAACATTCGCAACTGAACTAAAGCCCCCTTAGAAAACTTTGTGTCTACATTTTCCTTCCAATTTTGCTTCTACCAGATTACTAAGTTTTTGTGAAGGCAAAGTACATGCTCCAGTAAGAAGCTCTCCAAAACTCACCAAAAAAGACAATTTGAAATTCCGGACCAAAAACCACTATCGAGGCACCGGATGTGCACGTCTTGTTTCCTCCTTAAGAAAACACGATCAAGCAAGTCGAGGCGGAAATGGTTGAGTAAAATCAGGAGCAAGAGGATCGTGAGGAATGTCCCATTTCTTACGCAGCCTTCTAACTTCCGTGCCTCTTTTAGGTCTACAGTTCCCAAAGGTGCCCTTGAACCGCTTACCCTTCTTAGTCTTCTTGTCACCTCTGCCGCACAAAGAGGGCATTCCAGAGCCCACCGATCTCTCATCATAATCCGCAAGCGAACCTTCACTCCACTTCATTGCAGACACATTGCCACCAACCGAAGATGAGGAAGCAACGAAAGGGTAAAGAGTTGAGCGCCACACTCCATCCTGGGTGCTACCAGACATCGCAGATCCATAATAAAAGCGGCATGCAGATGGAAAAGGGTAAAATGAAGAAGAGCACGACGAGGAGGGCACTCGGAGGACATTCGGCCCAGTGGCGTTGCGCAGATGCCGCAACGCCAACGCGCAGACTTGCCTGGCCGCCATCGCCACAGCAACGAAGCTCCTTCGACGGTGCAAGCTTCGCAGCTTTCGCCTTCTCTGAACTGCAAATGCATGCTAGTGGATGAAAACAATGCCTCCATGGATGAATTAACCCCATTTCTCTTTGGACTTTGACTCAACAGTTTAAGTACAGAATTTTAAAAAAATGTTGCTGCCTCCCAATTGCAATTGTCTAGGGTAACAGGTCAGGTTTTAGTACACTTAGGAACTCAGAAGGCAGAACTCAGCGGATCAAGCTCTAATGGCTTTGGGATTCGAAGATGGAACGTCGAGCTTCTCTGGGCGCTTGTAATTGCCTTTAGATTGCCCGATTTGGTTAAGGGACGCTCAAGATATGGCTTTCCAAAGCAAGGGGGCTCTAAACCCTAACAAAATAACTGCCAAAATTTTCACGCCCCTATCTTCAAGCAATTGAATGCCTATCAACGTACATTTGAACGATAACACATGTAGTGCATATATGTTATCACCAAAATGTCACATCCCAAAACGAACAAGTTCATTTTGACATAACATAAACTTTTATTCAATGGATTAGATTACAAGTTGGAAAGGGTTAATTATTGATGGTGATCTAGGATAGGGTTTTGTTCTTAAACCTTTAATTTTTGCAATGTTCAAGGAGCGACACTATCACACAGTGAACTAGGTGCAAACTCCCCCAACACTCCAACCCCACTTTCCTCTCCTCCACTATTCCTAGGGCGAGAGTTCTATCTAAGCTTTTTTCCTCATTCCTATTTTCAAGCTTTACCTTTTTCCACGGTGTCTCGCATGCTTGGAAAAGCTCTTGGCTTTCCATTTTGATTTGGGATGTGGTTTTTGTTTTCATATTTGGTAGTATTTAAAGTATAAATAGGTCGTTATGCCAAGCTCCTATTGGTGATGATTCAATTCACATGACACATGATGAACCCCATCACCTTGGTTGTAATATTTATAATTTGTAGCTTTACATTGTACAAGTCTAAATTGAACATGAAATTTTTTTTTTTTTGGTTGCCTTGGTCTTTGTGCTTATTACTAGTGATCACTATTGTATTAATGTTATGTGTCATTTTGCAAGTCCTAATATTTCATTGCTTTGGTCTTATTGCATGTTACTAGTGGTCATGGTCATGTTGGTTTATATTGTCATTAGACAATTCATGAGCTTTGGTTCTAAGCCCCATCTCCTTGATGTTCGATTATGCAAGTGTTGGTTGTGGTCATGTTAATGTTGATTGTTATTGACACACCCCCAAGCTCCTTGATGGACTCAATTAGGAGTCCAAAGGTGAAAATAATGCAAGAAAAAAGAATCGGGGCGCATTCCCTAGCTCGCAACACTTCAGGGGTAAAGGGGCGTGTTGGAGCTCCGGGATGGGGACTAGTAAGATTTACAAGAAACTCAATTATTCACACAGACTTGCACAAACCAAACCATGAGTTGGTTAGTGCATAGTTGGAACCTTTTTGGTGCACGAACTCACCACGGACTAACACAAATTCACAAGACTCACCACGACCTAGACCTAGGGGAAGCCCCCACCTTCCCCCTTATAGTATAATATGTGCCTGCCCATGGGACCAACACCTAAATGTCATTTTGTCCCAAGACTCCCAAATAGGAGTCCTAAAATTCCCAAAATTGGGACTTTCGCGACTTTGGGCCCATAATTATGCATGTAGACCTCCGATTGAAGTGAGGTCAAAAGAAAATTTGTAGCCCTCATTGAGAGTTTTCCAACAATATGTGCCACGCCACCTACACGCAAGGAAGTCAGGCGATTCCTAACTTTTAGTGATCGGGAGTCAAATTGCCAATTTGATTCTTGGCCCTTCATTTGGCCATAACTTGTGTTTTAAATGTCCAAATGGGTCATGCAAGCCCATTTTAGACATCTAAGTTCCAAGGGGTTTCCAATGATATAAGGAACTTTTTAATCCAATGGGTTTGACCCTTAAAATCGATTTCTGAAGATTCGAAAGTCCATCGGGACTCTAACTTCCAAAGTGGGAGTTCACTTAGGAGTGTGAGGGTTCATTCCTTCACACTCTCCCACATTCCCAGGAGCATGAAATGTGACTCCTAGGCTTCATTCTTGGCCCGCACCTTCCCAAGCCTTTACTTTAGTCACAAGCCTAAGGTTAGGGTTATAACAATTGTCACTCAACTTTTAAACTTTCATTGTTTTGGTTCAATTACTTGCAAGGGGTTCTCATTATCTTGAAAATTGATACCCTATTCCTTTCATTTGTTAGTGTAAATTTTAGTTTTGCTTACAAGTGATTTCATCTTATTTTTCATCACCTTTATTTACATTCTCACCACTATATTCCTTTAACCTAATGGTCTAGATCCTCATTTTATTTACAAGTGATTTTCATTCTTCTATTTGTCATTGTTACAATCATCCTTGTCACCTTCTTCCATTCATTTACTAATTTAGATTTTTTTTAAAATTTAAGATTGATTTTTAAAAAATTCCTCACCCGTGTTGTAATCCTCATCACCTTATTCCTTTCACTTATTAATTTAAATCTTCATTTTATTTACAAGTGATATTCATCCTTCTATTCATCATTATACCATGCTTTTCATTTCGCTTGTTAATTTAGATCTTCATCTTACTTACAAATGATTTTTGTCCTTAAGTTTTTCACCCTTGTCACCTTATTATTTTCAACTATTGGTTTAAATCCTTATCGTTTTGGTTATGACCTTTGTCCTTTTGGTCTTTATCTTCATCACCTCATTATTTATATGTGATCTTTTCATCAAGCTATTGTACATGATCTTTTCATATTACTTGTGGTGAATCTCCTCATCACTTTGTTTTATTCCTCCAAGTT
>Ga0209208_10011870_pt1 | contig 11112 bp, 10 predicted proteins | sample S1TSphfallax_3_FD_187694 | JGI IMG/M metagenome (GOLD analysis project Ga0209208, IMG submission 187694) | Host-associated microbial communities from peat moss isolated from Minnesota, USA - S1T2_Fd - Sphagnum fallax MG (SPAdes) (version 2) | ecosystem: Host-associated > Plants > Peat moss >... | reverse complement strand
CGAGTCGATCACCGCCGGTGATGTGTTGATCCGTGGCAAGCGGATCAACGATATGCCGGCGGAGAAGCGGCCGACCTCGACCATCTTCCAGAATTTCGCCTTGTTTCCGCACATGACGGTGGCGCGTAACATCGAATACGGGCTGGCCGCGCGCGGCATCAAGGCCGCCGAGCGGGCTGAACGCGCCCGCCGGATCATGGAGAAGCTCGACCTTCTGGACATAGCGGACCGCCGCGAGGCCGGGCTTTCTGGTGGCCAGCGTCAGCGCGTGGCGCTCGCGCGCGGCCTGGTGGTGGAGCCCCAGATATTGCTGCTGGACGAGCCGCTCGGCGCACTCGATGCCAATTTGCGACGCTCGATTCAGAACGAGTTGAAGCTGCTGCAACGCACGCTCGGCATCACTTTCATCTTCGTGACGCACGCGCAGTCGGAGGCGCTGGTGCTCTCCGACCGTATCGTGGTGATGAATCGTGGGCGGATCGAACAGGTGAGCCGCCCGGTTGATCTTTATACCCGTCCGCGGACACCTTTCGTAGCGCGCTTCATCGGTCGCAATACGTTAGTGGCTGGCAAGCTGACGAATGCGGGCGGGTTGATTGAGACGCCCTACGGACCGATGCGCGGCGTTGTGGCCGACAAGCTGTTGCGAACAGGCGATTCGGCGCAGATCGTGCTGCCGTCGGAGGCGCTGGAGCCGCACAAGGATGGAACGGACCATGCGGTGTTGCAGGCGCAATACCAGGGTAATCTGCTCTCTGCGCACGTACTCAGCGTGGAAGTGGTGGCGCATACGCGGCTAATCCGCGCGGCTTTGGCCGATGGGCGGGAAATTCTGCTGGATGGCCATGTCGGACATGGCGACGGCGAGGGGCTGGCGCCTGGTCATCCGCTGCTGATCGGGCTGCGGCCTGACGAGGCGACGATTGTCGCTGCCGAACAAGCATGAGGGAAAAGGAAAGATCATGGCGAAGGACATCCTCTGCGGCTTCGGCATTGACGTGGATGCGGTGGCGGGCTGGCTCGGCTCCTATGGCGGTGAGGACAGCCCGGACGATATCAGCCGCGGCTTGTTCGCGGGCGAGGTCGGCAGCCCGCGCCTGCTGAAGATGTTCGATCGCTTCGGCATCAAAACGACCTGGTTCATTCCGGGCCATTCGATCGAGACCTTCCCGGCGCAGATGCAGGCGGTCGCCGATGCCGGGCACGAGATCGGCATCCATGGCTATAGCCATGAGAACCCGATCGCGATGACCCGCGCGCAGGAGGAGGCGATCCTCGACAAATGCATCGGTCTCATCACGAAACTGCAGGGCAAGCCGCCGACGGGCTATGTGGCGCCGTGGTGGGAGTTCAGCCCGGTGACGAACGAACTGCTGGTCGAGTGCGGCATCAAATACGACCACAGCCTGATGCATGATGACTTCACGCCCTATTACGTGCGGGTGGGCGACAGCTGGACGCGGATCGATTACGCGGCCGAGCCCGAGAGCTGGATGACGCCGCTGAAGCGCGGGACGGAGACCGGGCTGATCGAGATTCCAGCCAGCTGGTATCTGGATGATCTGCCGCCGATGATGTTCATCAAGAAGGCGCCGAACAGCCATGGCTTCGTGAACCCGCGCGATATCGAGCAGATGTGGCGGGACCAGTTCGGTTGGGTTTATCGCGAGATGGATTACGCGGTCTTCCCGATCACCATCCACCCCGACGTGTCCGGCCGGCCGCAGGTGCTGCTGATGCTGGAGCGGCTCTACGAATACATGAAGGGGCATGAGGGCGTGCGCTTCGTGACAATGAACGAGATGGCGGACGACTTCGCGGCGCGATTCCCGCGCAAGGGCTGATGAGACACAGGTCGGTTATGATCGTAATCCGCGTCGTAATGCCCGGCCCTACGCCTTCGGGCGTCCCTACAGCCTTGGGGCACCCTGGGAGGTAGTTGCGCGCCATGAAGCCGCGCAAGACGGCTCTTAGATGTGACCGCATTGCTTCTTTATCTAAGTTAGGAAATTTAATGACGAAATCGCGCACACTTATCAACTGTGATATGGGAGAATCTTTCGGCATATTCAGTTGTGGAGATGATAAGGCAATAATGCCGCATGTGGATCTTGCCAATGTTGCTTGTGGGTTCCATGCAGCAGACCCAGTCGTCATGCAAGACACGGTTCGCCTAGCAAAAACTCACAATGTCAAAGTTGGAGCCCACCCATCCTTTCCGGATCTACAGGGGTTCGGGCGAAGAGAGATGAAAATGCACCGTGACGAACTGGTAAGCTGTATTGTCTACCAGATCGGCGCACTGAAGGCCTTTCTTGATATCGAGAATATGCCATTGAATCATATTAAACCTCATGGAGCGCTTTACGGCCTAGCGTCGCGTGATGCGGAAGTGGCGAATGCGATAGCCGACGCAGCACTGTACTTTAATGTTCCTGTTCTTGGTATGGCGAATACCACTCATGAGGAGGTATACATCTCAAGAGGTCTAGCGTTTCTGGCTGAGTACTACTGTGACCTTGATTATAATGATGACGGGTCTCTCATTATATCCCGGTATCACGATAAGCGTGACGTTGAAGAGTCCGTTCGTCAGTCTCTGTTTGTGCTCACGCATGGCGAGGCGCGATCAGTTAATGGGATAGCGTTTCCGATGCGGGCAGATTGTATTTGTGTTCATTCAGATACGCCGGGTGCAGAGGAGCTCGCACGATCGGTGCAAACGGCCGTCGCAGCATTCGAAGGCGCTAGATAAGCGCATATGGTCGCCGGCTGCCGTATTTCATATTCAGTAGGCAAATGATTTGAGTAAACACCTACTGAACGAAAGATTAGTAAAGCCGAAATACGGAGAGTTATGGTCACGAATGGAGCAGGTTATCCTCAGATGCCAAGATTCGAGTGCTATTTGAACTGATAGCATTGTCTCTAGCTCTCTCTTTGATATGAAGCAGTGGAGATTTTATTATGCCTTTTATACGGGTGGACTGGTTCCCTGGGCGCACGTTAGAACAGAAGCGTGAGCTCGCCGAAGTTCTCACGCGAGAATTCGCTCGGATTGCAAAGTGCAAACCAGAGACAATAAATTTTATTTTTACCAATGTAGATCGAGAGAATTGGGGCCGAAATGGAAAGCTTTTTGCGGATGAATACGAATTTGATGATTGACATACATTCAATCTCTAAGAGGACCAACGAAGGCTACGACGAATCCGTTTGGTTAGCTCTGGCGCCGCGCGTATCGCATGAGCTATAGAGGAACTAGGGCTGGGGCCCATAAAAGGGATTTCCAGAGAAGGGCCGGCATGATTCAAGGTCTCCGGAAGGAGCCCTCTCTTGGAACAGGGATATTTCTGGCTAACGAAAGACCAGTTCGCCCGGCTCAAGCCGCATCTGCCGCGGGATACGCGGGGCAAGCCTCGGGTCGATGATCGCCGAGTGATCAGCGGCATTGTGCATGTGCTGATATCCGGCTGCCGTTGGAAAGATGCACCCGCGGTCTACGGCCCCCGGAAGACACTCTACAACCGTTTCCAGCGATGGGCGGCCAAAGGCGTCTGGGCGAGCCTCTTCCGTGCCCTGGCGACTGCCAGCGGGCCGCCCGCCGAATTGCTCATCGACTCCTCTGCGGTCAAGGCACACCGGTGTGCCTCCGGGGGAAAAGGGGGGAGCAAAGTCAAGCAATCGGACGCTCGCGCGGCGGGCGCACGACCAAAGTCCATGCCCTGACCGATCTGGATTGCCGTCCGATCGCTTTTCTTCTCACCGGCGGCCAGGTGCCCGATTGCGTCGCCGCCGATACGCTGCTCGATGACATCGGCACGGCCGAACTGGTCCACGGCGACAAGGGATACGACACCAACGCCGTGCGTGAGAAAATCGAAGCCAAGGGAGCAGCGCCCAACATCCCGCCCAAGGTCACCCGCGTCTGGAAAAACTGCTTCTCCCCTTACCTTTACAAAAGTCGGAATGCCATCGAGCGAATGTTCAACCGCCTGAAAGACTTTCGTCGGATTGCTACCCGTTATGACCGTCTCGCCATCAACTTCCACGCCGCCGTCTGTATCGCCGCAACCGTCAGCTACTGGTTATGAGTCCCAACCCTAGGCTGACAGGGTGAGCAGGTGCCGTCTTGTTCTTACGTTGCGGTGATTTCTAAGCCCTTGGTGAAGGGTGACACCCTGGGCGACCTTGGCAACCGAGTTCTGCCCATCAGCTGGCGCCAGGTTTCGCGGCGCCGGTTGTCAGCTTGAACACCGTAAGTCGGGCAGTATCCTGCGACAGCGCGCCCTTGGTTCCTACAGTCCGGTGTCTGCTGGTCGCGAACATGCTCTCGATCGGGTTTGGAGTCCGGAGATGATCCCATTGCTCGGCAGAGAAGTCCTCGATAGTCGTAAGCGTGACCTGATCGGCACCTTGCATGCGCGGCCGGGGATTGGCGACTCTGGCGGACATGGAAGAGATTTTGGTTGCCGGAGATCGAACTGAGCGGTCGAACGACAGTCGTTCGACTACTCTTACGGAAGAGGTTGAGCGTCGTGTGCGGCGGGAACCGCATTGACGCTGGCGACCGGAGGAGAAGCTGCGGATTGTGCAGGAGACGTTGCATACTGACGCGATGATCGCTGAAGTGGCCGGCCGACACGGCATAGGAAGCGGCCTGGTTTGGATATAGCGGAAAGAAATGCTGGCGACCGGGATGGCAGGCTTGGTCCCGGTGGAGGTCAAGGCGGATGCCGCTCGTCTCGATGCGCCATACCGGTCCCGATGGCATCCGTACGACAGGAGTCCGCGTCCGAGCGGATTGAGATCGAGTTCCCGGATGGTATCCGTGTAAAGCCGTCAGCACCCGCCACAGCGCTGCTGCACTGACATCTCGTCCAATACGAACGGTCATGCCGCACGTTACCGGATCTCGATTGCCCTGTCCTCAGATATCTTTAGCTTGACGTTCCGCACCGTCATCGGCGCCGCGGAGTCAAGCGTGATATGCACAGGGAGAAATTCTGTCCCCATTTCCACCGCCGCCAGCCGTCGACGCGCCTTGCGTTGTCAGGTCCATAGAAGCCCGCGGCTGATATCGTGCCGCTCCGCAACCTCGGCCGCGGTGGCATCGGGAGCATCCGAGTCGGCCAGGACGCGCCGCTTCTGCTCGGATGGCCATCGGCGCTCAACCCCGGGGATCTCTCCATGGCCAATTCCGCTAATGATCTTAAGATCGCTTTGAATAGCGATCTTAAGATCAGCGTGATCATTCAGCGCCGCAAGGCGACCGTCGCCGTACGGATACCGAGGTTCCACCGGCGGCGCAGATAAGGATGCACCATGTCACCCTGAATTGGGGTCAGGCCGGATGATCGCGACTTGCGCGACGAGATCGTAGAACTGGCTCTGCCGCAGGCGGGGCAGTATCGCCATCTGCGCCAGGCTTTCGACCTGGAAGACGCCGAGGGAATCCGCCCGGCGCAGCATGGCGTAGCTCTTCAAGCAGGCGCGCGGTACGTCGGCAAGGTCGAGATTGAGCTGGTGATGCCGCCGGAGGAGATCTAAGCCGCGCCGCAGGCAGGAGAGCATGCTGAGGGCCAGGATATCGACCTTGAGCAGTTTCAGGGCGTCGATATCGTCCTTGTCCCATTCGAGGACAGTACGGCCTTCCATCGCGGCATTGCCGACGACAGCTATATCGATCAGCGGCCCGCGGCTCATGACGAAGCCCCCGACATGGGTCGCCAGATGACACGGAAAATCCTGGTTTTCCTCTGCGAGCTCGAGTGCCGGCCGGTCAAACGCCGATTCGCTTCAGCCTGCCTCGTCGCGGCATGCGGCCGGCAGCCGCCCGCTCCGCCGTGTGGGTTTACCTCGTCCGAAGTCATCCCCCGACGAACGGCCGAGGTCGCGGCTAATCGCGCGGATGCCCCAGCCGTTCAACCGGCCGAACCTCGATTATCGACCGGTCGAACACCGTCAGCTCGCATCGTTGTTCTGCCATCCCACCATCCTACGCTCGATAGCCCCCGGGTGGGTGTTCGCTCCGGAACTTGAGTCCGCCAACCAAAATGGCCAGGGGGTCAAGGGAGGTCTGGGGGACGGATCGCCCATCGGCGAATGACCGAGAGTGCTGAGACACCCGGCATACACGTGGGACCGCCGGCAGGCCGACCAGTTGGTTCTCCCGGCGACCTCGCCTGGGGGGGCAGAGGTGGAATGACTGGCACCTTGGTAGCGCCAAACGCACCACAGGGTATCCGACGGTCTTCTGCCGATTGTATTGGTTTTGCTCAGATTGCCCTGTGACTTAGACCCTCTAAGCAAAAAACGGCCCCGAAGGACCGCTTCAAACCGTTGATTTCCTTGAGAAAATCTGGAGCGGGCGAAGGGATTCGAACCCTCGACCCCAACCTTGGCAAGGTTGTGCTCTACCCCTGAGCTACGCCCGCGCTCCGTGGTCGCGGGTTCTAGGCGGCTTCCATCGCGATTGCAAGCGCAGTCCCGCCATGCGATCTACCCGCTACCTCGGGCGGACCATTCCAGGCTTGGGGTCCGTGAACGCTGTCCGCGGCCAGCAAAACCCGGATCCGAACGCCCCCTCCGAGGGCCCACGCAATGCCGCGCGCGACCATCGACACCATGATCAGAGACGACGACCACAGAGAGACGGACGATCAAAGATGGACCTGATACTCGGCCAGACGACGCCCGCAGCCGGCGCCCCCGCGTTCATTATCGATGGCACCCAGGCCACCTTCATGAAGGACGTGATCGAGGCCTCGCGCCAGATGCCCGTCATCGTCGACTTCTGGGCGACCTGGTGCGGCCCCTGCAAAACACTCACCCCGGCGCTCGAAAAGGTCGTCACCGCCGCCGGCGGCCGCGTCCGCCTCGTCAAGATCGATACCGACAAGAATCGCGCCCTCGTTCAGCAACTCAGCCAACTCGGGCTGCCCCTCCAATCCATCCCGACCGTCGCCGCCTTCTGGCAGGGCCAGATCGCGGATATCTTCCAGGGCGCGCTCCCCGAAAGCGAAATTCGCCGCTTCGTCGAAGCCTTGCTCAAGCTCGCCGGCGGAACCATGCCTGCGGCCGATCTCCTGGCCGAGGCGCACGCCGCACAGGATGAGGGGGACCTGCAGGGTGCCGTCGAACTCTATCAGGCGCTGCTCGCCGAGGAGCCTGAGCGGCCCGAGGCCTGGGGCGGTCTTATCCGGTGCTTCCTTGCGGCCGGGCGGGAGGATGAGGCGGAGGCACTCCTCGCGGAGGTGCCGGCCAAGATCACCGATCATGCCGAAGTCGCCGGTGCGCGGAGTGCGCTCGCCCTCGCCGTCGAGGGGAAGAAGGCCACGGGTCAGCTCCGGCAGCTGGAGGCACGTCTCGCGGCTGACCCTGCCGATCACGAGGCGCGCTACGATCTCGCGACAGCGCTGAACGCCCTTGACCGCAGGGAGGAGGCGGCCCAGGCGCTGCTGGAGATCATGAAGCGGCAGCGCGGCTGGAACGGCGATGCCGCGCGGCTGCAGCTGCTGAAATTCTTCGAATCCTGGGGCCTGGAGGATCCGGCCTCCATTGCCGCCCGCCGCCGCCTCTCGGCGCTGCTGTTCAGCTGACATGGCCAAGGGACTGTTGCCGTTTCAGCCGGCGCTGGGCGAACTCGACGCCACAATTCCCGTGTTTCCTCTCCCGGGTGCCATGTTGCTCCCCCATGGCCGATTGCCGCTGAATATCTTCGAGATGCGCTACCTCGCGATGGTCGAGGATGCGATGGGTGCCGGCCGCATGTTCGGCATGATCCAGCCCGACAGCCTCAAGGCGCCGGTCGCCCACGGATCGGCCACGTTCAACGTCGGCTGCCTCGGCCGCATCACCTCCTTCACCGAGACGGAGGACGGCCGCATCGTCCTCTCCCTGCTTGGCGTCATCCGCTTCGCGGTCGTCGAGGAGGTCGCGCCCCGGCGCGGCTACCGGCGGATGCGTGTGGACTACGCGAGTTACGCAGGTGACCTCGACGTGCCATCGGGGGATATTGGCTTGCCGCGGCAGGCGCTGCTGGCCTCCCTCCGCGGCTATTTCGAACGGCAGGGCGTCACCGCGGATTGGGACAGCATCGGCGAGATGGATGATCAGACCTTGCTGACCGCGCTCTGCATGATGTGTCCCTTCGCGCCTTCTGAAAAGCAGGCCCTGCTGGAGGCCGATTCGCCCGCCCAGCGCACACAGATCCTGCAGGCTCTGCTGGCGTTCGGGATGCACGATCCCGAGCCCGACGGTGGCACGCAGCGCCTGAGCTGAAGGAGATGGATATCCCGATGACCGAGTCTCAGGCCGACAACCCAGCCGCCGATCCGCCGCCGCCGCAGGCCGTCGACCCGCGGCTGCTGGAGATCCTCGTCTGCCCCCTGACCAAGCAGCCGCTGGTCTATGATCGGGCCCGGAATGAGTTGATCAGCCGCGCGGCTGGCATCGCCTATCCCGTCCGGGGCGGTATTCCCATCATGCTGGCGGATGAGGCGCGACCGCTCGACACCTGATCGCCGCTATCCATCAAGGCGTGGCATGGCGCCCGCGATGAGCTCGATCTGGCGCGCGATGCGGGTCAAGCCATCCGCCACCGGGTCTTCCGGCGGGGCATTCAGCCGGGGTCGTGGCGGCAACGGACAGGCGCCGGGCGCATGGGGCGGCGTCGCCAGGATGACCGCGTTGGCGGTCTTGATCCAGGCGCGCCAGGCGCCCAGATCGGCAGCCGATACCCGGGGCGCCGCGCCATCGGCCGTCTCGCGCTCGCGCAGGATGCGGATGACGCTCAGTCGCCCCGCGATGCGGCGGAGCGCGGCGTCGATCGTGAGCGCCGCGTTGAGATGGCTGCCGGCGACGAGGCGTGGCTCCAGCATGCCGCGGCTCAGCGCGCCCTCCAGGGTATTGCTGGCGATCCCGGCCTGCCGGCGCATGGCGTCCGACCGTTCGGATCCGTGCTCCCCGAGAAGTTCACCGAACACCGCATCCGCCGAGGCGGCATGGGCGGCAATGGCGCGGCGCACTTCCGTCACGGCGCGCTGGGGCTGCCGCCCAGGCCAGAGCGCCAGGCTGCAGATGAGGGCGATGACGCCGCCAAAAATCGTGTAGAGCGCGCGCATCAGCGCGATATGGAACTCCGAGGCACCCGGCGTGCTCGATTCCACCAACAGGATGATCATCGGTGTCAGCGCGCTCAGGAACAGGCCGTAGCTCACCTTTCGCAGGGTGAAGGCGATCACGGCGAGCGGGAACATCGCCAGGCTCACGGTCATCGGGGTGTGCAGTGCGAGGCTCAGGACCGAGGCGATCAGGCCACCCAGCACGGTGCCGCCGATCCGTTCCAGCATGCGCTGCCACGTCAGGCTGAAATGCGGCTGCATCGTCATCAGCAGCGTGATGATGAGCCAGCGCTCGTATTCGTGCTCGTTATGAAGCGTATAGGAAAGGCAGACGGCGGCCGCGAAACCGGACATTGCGGCATGGCGCAGATGAGACGAGCTGCGGTGCAGGTTGGACCGTATCGGACCCAGGACCCGCTCCTTCCAGGAAAGCGCCGAGCGTCCGTCAGGCATGCTGCCCGGCCGCAGGTTCTCGGGCGCGGTCAGAGTCACGGCGACGGCCAGCCGTTCGGTGATCGTCGTGACGAGCGCGCGCAGAGGCTCTTGCTCACCGAGGCCGCCGACATACCCACGGATACCGCCGAGGCTTTTCGTCAGGCGCGTGATGTCCCCCGGCTCGTCGGTGTCGATGCTATGCGCGATGACGAGGAGTTCGTTGCGGAGATGGCGGAGGGCGCGGGCGGCGACCGTGGCATCGGCCGTGGTTCCCGCCTCGAGGATATCGGCCACTCCGCTCAGCGCACCGAAGGCCTGGTCGGCGGCCTCCAGCCGCAGCCATGCCCGCGCGATTCGCGGGCCGCCGTTGCCCTGGGTTCGCGCGAGCGCCAGCACATTGACCCGCGCGGCCTCGATGGCGCTGCGGCCGGCGCCGCGAAACAGGCGTGCGTTGTTTTCCCAGCGGGCCGCGGTCTCCGCGGGACCGGCTCGGGCCGCGAGGATCTCGCGCATGTCCTGCGCCATGGCGGCCATCGTGCGGTAGCAGTCGCCGATGGAGCGCCGGAAGGGCGCCGTGGTCTGAATGCGCCAGATCAGGCTGGTGAGCACGATGGCCCAGACCGAACCGGCGAAGAACATGCCGCCGGAGATAAGGGCCGAGTTCAGGCTCGGCTGCGGGATATCCACCGCGAGGACGATCCAGACGCAGAGCAGGTTGCCGACCTGCATGCCGGCGGGTCCATAGATGCGGCCGAAGCTCGCCGCGAAGATGGCGAGGCCCGCGAGCGGCACGGCGAACAGCAGCCCTTGGGCGCGGGCAAGGCCGAAGATGACGCCCACGGCGGCGCCCAGGACGGAGAAGGCGAAGAGGGGCGGTAAGCGTTCCTGCCCGGGCGTTCCGGCATCGGCGAGGCAGGTGAGCAACGAACCGAGGGCCGTCAGCAGGAGCAGCGGGAAGTTCAGCCACGCATGCAGAACGACGATCGCGGCAACGGAGAGCCCGGCGCGCAGCCCCTCCTGCACGCTGAACTCGTTGGTGTTGAGGGCGAATGAGGAGCGTGTGAGGCTGGCCACGGCTCAGCAAACCCTCAGACACGCATCAGGGAGCCGCACGAACCCGCGCGGCTCCGTACCCTGTCAGGCGGCCTTCGCCATTTCCCGCAGCACGTAGTGCAGGATGCCGCCGTGCTGGTAATAGGCGACCTCGTCGAGCGTATCGACGCGGCACAGCAGCTTCACCTCGTCCGTCGTGCCGTCCGGCCGGTGGATGACGAGCGTCACGTCCATCCGGGGCCGCAGCTCCTCCAGGCCGAGGATATCCAGCGTCTCCTGGCCTGTGATGCCAAGGGTCTTGCGGTCCACGCCATCCTTGAAGGTCAGGGGCAGCACGCCCATGCCGACGAGGTTGGAGCGATGGATGCGCTCGAAGCTTTCGGTGATGACGGCTTTCACGCCCAGCAGCATGGTGCCCTTCGCCGCCCAGTCGCGCGAGGAGCCGGTGCCGTATTCCTTGCCGCCGAACACGACCAGCGGCGTCGCCTCCGCCTTGTAG
>Ga0209208_10011869_pt1 | contig 11113 bp, 7 predicted proteins | sample S1TSphfallax_3_FD_187694 | JGI IMG/M metagenome (GOLD analysis project Ga0209208, IMG submission 187694) | Host-associated microbial communities from peat moss isolated from Minnesota, USA - S1T2_Fd - Sphagnum fallax MG (SPAdes) (version 2) | ecosystem: Host-associated > Plants > Peat moss >... | reverse complement strand
TGACACATAGAAAAAATGAAAGATGTGAACTCAAAAAAAATTCAAAGTAGTGTCAATTTAAAAAAATAAAAATAAAACATCATCAAATGAAGAATTTACTAATGAAAAGCATTGAAACCTTCGTGTGTGTATATATATATAATATAAATTTTTACAAGTTTTAAATGACACTATTGTTATAATTTTTTATCTTTGAAAGTCCATTTCACATTAAGATTTTTAATCTTTTGCATGATTTTAAAATATTATGATTAAAAGCATAGGGGATAATTATAGGATTTATGATTTGATAATTGTTAAACTTGTAAAAAAATTGTTAGTGTTAAAAATATGGACTTTCAAACTCCATTTTTGAGCCACCTAACCATGCTTTCACCTAGAAGGGTCTTTTGTTGTAATATCTAGAATTGGAACTCCCTTTATTTTCAATAAATATACACCAATAATCTCAAAAATAAGACATTCCATTCATTTTTTGAAGAAATCTTTTAATTCCTTCATGATATCTTCACCTTTAGTGGAAAATGAAATTGAAATCAATTTGAAAAACATGTCTGACCTTAGTTTGTCACACTTGTTATTGCAAAACTAATACAAAAAATTTCCTTGGTAATATACAATTGTTTACCAACCTTTATGAATGATTAAAATCCATCCATATATAGGTGTTTCATGAATTTATGATTAAATTGATGGAAATGTCACAAATGAAAGAACGTTATTATATTGACTTTTACATTACATAATTTTGTTTTAATTACATTAATTTTGAAGCTTTGCAACAATTCTCATTCCATGTGGAATTGTCATCATTGCAATGCCACACAAAAATGTGTGAATTATGTTAAAGTATATGTCTAAAAAAAATAGAAATTTAAGTCTTGTTCCAAGATTAATGAATCTATACTCCATTAATTCATAAATAATATATCATATATTATGATTTAAAGCCAAGTTTCAAACCAATCACTCTTTGTTGGTATCTATCAATTCAAATAACACCATTATATTATAGTGTAATATAATTTGGTTGATGTTGTTAAACTTTTTTGAATATTACAACACAAATATCAAGAAAGGTAATTTGTGCCATAAAAGATGTGGGTATTTTTCAATGCATAATTGCCCAATGATGTCAATTAATCCTTGTGTTAAAAGCATGGATATGAAAGGATTGTGTCATGAGTTCTTAAATGACAAGGATGAACATGGAAAACATCATTGTAGGGTTCCTTTCCCAGCACATCTAGAGGTTTTCACACAAAAAATATTTTTGAGTTTGTACATGTAGATTTAGGTGGTCTTATGTTAATTGATTTTTTGTATGTAATGATGGTTTTATTATAAAATGGTTGATTGTGATGTTTGTGGAAAATTAAATTCTTCAAGATAAAAAGAAATAAGTTTTTGGACATGACCTACCATTTATTTGTTAGTTTGTTGGGTCAACATTGTGTTCAAGGTAAAATATGATGTTGATAGTAATATGGTGAAAGGTTTCATTTCATGGCAATGGATATTCATGCATTGAAAGTTTTAATCAACCTTTTAAACATCATCCTTACTTCATAAGTGGAAATTATTCATTTTATTACAATATACTTAATTTAATAATTGATGGTTTGAACTACATCAAATGGTTTACAAAGAGTTTAAGATGCATTTTATCAATTATAATAATTATTTCAAGTAAAACCCGTGATAATTCTTTTGTGATGAAAAAATTATATGTTCACGATGGGTCAAAGCAAGATTATTTGTACAAGTAACTTACCCTATCAAAAAAATGACAAGTAGTCATAAATAAATTTTGGTACATATTGAAAGTAAAAAAAAATTATTCAGTGATTAATATGATTTTTAAAAATATGACAATAATATTGAAGATTTATTTGTTTGATATTATTCAAGTAGATTTTTCTTAATGTATTTACTTGCAAGAGATGTGCACATTACTTAAAAAGGGTTGAAAGTAAATGAAATATTGATTCTTTAAAACTTTTAATATCATTGGCACCTCCATTGAGTTTATGGTGAGTTAAATATAAAATTAAATATATATATATATTTTCCTTTAAAAATATAAAAAAATGGCAAAAACAAATTTATCCACACCTACATTATTGGGATACTATTAATCTATATATATAGTTTTTATTTTATTTTTATTTTCAATTTTATATTTAACTTACCATAAACTTAATGGAGGTGCCCATGATTTCATATTTCTATTTTTAGAAAATAAAAATCTATTTTCTTATGTTTATATCAAAATTGTAATATTTTAAAGTAAGATTTTACAATGTTTATTTTTTCAGTTTACTTTATGATGTTTTCAATTTATCATATATTCTTTTCCAAATGGTTTTTTTGGAAATATATTAAGATTTTTTTTCAAAAGTCTACAAATATCTTGTGTTTAGGCCGCACAAAATAAACTTGGGTTGTTAAATGCATCGAAGGTAAATTAAAATATTGTTTGTTACTCAATTTATTCTTAAAATGAAAGTCAATGAGAAAATTTGTTTTGAATTTGTTAAGGATGTAAAAGTTATGATAGTGGTTCCTTATTGTAGTGTTGTGCAAAGATTTAATATATGCGATGGTTTCTATAATATGAAGATGTTATGCATGTAAGTAAAGAGGTGAATTAGGTTTTCTTTGTTAACCTCGTAGTAGCACAAGAGGCTATAATGAAATGGGTGCTCCATCATATGAACATGGTTAAAATTAGTTTGTGCCTTTTTGACAAGAATACATGCCAAACTCAATCAATTTGATGGAAGCACTATCGGTATGGGCCAAAATGGGCTTTATTGAAAATATCTACAAAAGCCACCACTTAGATCAAAGCACTATTGATGTGGGCTAAGTGTGCTTTATTCAAAGCATTTACCAAAACCACACTAATTCAAAGTTCAGTGGCAGATGATAATATTATTTCTTGTAACACAAAGTTGTATGGTTATTGAATGTAACTGTTGAGTGGGGTGTAATGTTCATATCATACATCAAATGTTTAACTACACATTTATATTGGCAAACGTAATAGTGAACAATAAGTAGAAGAAATAATCTTTGATTATGATGTCTTTTCATTAAAGCTAAGTAAATTCAATTTATAAAATAGACGATATGAATTTTTTCCTTTTCAACAATTTTCGTATACACAACAACCTAGACATCTCATTTGCATTCACACTTGATGTCATATGAATGTTAAATGAAACTCTAGCTGGCATCCTAGGTGACACCCAATGTTAAATGGGCCATAGCATAATGTTAAGTGAATGTTAGTTTAAGATAAAAATTTCACAATAAGTAAGTTTAAGTCTTTAAATGACTAGTATGGTGTTACGGGACTTAACACTAAAGTCCCTAACACCAAGTGTGAATGCACCTTCTGTAAACTTGGGTCTCTATATTAACAAAATATGAACATTATAGAAATTTGACAAAAATAATAACTCTGTGACATACCTTGATAACTTTTGAGTTGGAGTGTCCAGAATCAATTCCTTGTCCTTGATAACTTTTGAGTTGGAGTGTCTAGAACCAATTCCTTGTCAAGTTATTAAAATCTATCTAATACTTGAATACTAAATTATAATCTTGGCATGCAAATGATACTTTGTAATCTCAAAGAAATCTTTAAATATATAGTATATGACTTAAATGTTAGGAAGGAATACTTTGAATGCTTTCACCCTACAAATTATTTAGGAACTTAGCACCTCATGTAAAAATTAATACAAGGAGCTCAAGGTTGTCACACGTTTGAAGCTGTGGAATTTATGGCTGGGTGGAGATCTAAATTACTCAGGATACTCTATGTTTTGTCTGAGGAGTATCTTTCGCTTGTTGTATGGACCTTCAACTTTCAACCCATCTCCACTTTGATTCTTCACTGTTTTTTGTGTGTGAAGCAAATGGAGCAAATCCATTGCAGAAAGAGGTACTTGACAAAAGGGTTTCTTACATGTTTAGTGTTGACAATGCTGGAGCACTTGTGCTAAGTCATAGGGACTCTTGGACACTTTGCAAACAATAGTGTCCTTTTAATTAATTAAGGAAGAAAGGAAGGGTTGGTTTCAATGGAGATCTAATATATTTTCTATTTGGAATATTCTAGGATGGTCCAATCATGAACCTGAATTTGGGGGAGTGGGAAAGTTTGGGAGGAGGAAGGGGGTAGAGGCATTGATTAATTTGTGCAAGGAACCTGTGTTCTTTCCAATTGTGGGCCCTGGCATTCCAGCTACCCTGTGAAACAAAAAGAGTTTTAAAAAAACCAGTTAAGAAGAGTCAAAACTCCATACGCCGGTAAAATTGTTAGTAGTGAATAGTACCCATCGGCCTCCGGGGAATAACTTCGTAGCCATAACTTACTCCACATTCCTACTTAATAGGGAATAGCAGCCATCCTTGGCACTGTTAATGAGGAAAATTGTAGCCTAAAATTCGCCACCTTTCGAGGAAAAGAAGGCTTAAATCGCCATATTTCGACTTCTTGCAAGTCGCCAGTACATAGCAAGATTCCAGAAAATTTCTACTTTTCTGTAGCCAGATTTGGTTAAGTCCTCTCGTGTGGAGGATCACGAGTCCACCTACCTCATGAAATTGCCCAAAAAAAAAACCCTGATGGGGACCATCGTAAGTAGCCTAGTAGTTGCAAGCCATTTCTCCCCCGCCCTGGCTGCCCCGACTTGAGCTGAAAAAATGAAGCGAAAAAAGGGCCGTGAACCGTGACCGCACAAAATAGACAAAACAAAGCGACAACGACAAAACGTTTCCTCCTTTCAGACAAATTTAGTGGCCACTCGAAGTGGACCAACCTCCCGGAACGGGCTGTGGACTCTTTCAACCCCACCCCCGTTCGTTCGTTCGTTCCCTCACTCGTTCGTTGTTTCCTCGGGAGTGTGCAATGTACAATAGCGTTGTCCACTGCCGCTTTCTTTTCTTCCTTGGCGCTCGCTCCCCCGCTCTTTCTTTCTCTCGTCTCACTAGTACGCACTCCGCTCCCTTCGTTCAAGCTCCAGCTAGTATACCTTCCTTTTCTCGGCTTGTTTTACGTGTACCAGCAGTAAGCTCCCATATTGTGATGCGGCTTCGAGTCTTTCCTGTTCTCAACTCTTGTAATTCAGTCGGCCTTCATGTCCTCGCCACTATTCTTCCTACCAGAATCTCCCCCGTGGTCTGTAGGAATTAGAAGAAAAACAACAATAAGAAGAAGAAGAAGTCGAAGTTGTGGCGGTGGCGGTGGTTGAAGATATACCTACTGGGGTTTGTTTAGTGCTGGTCATTTTTCTCACAAGACTTGTTCCATATATACACATATATATTTTAGGTTCTTTGGGGGAGTGAATTTGCAGTTTGATGATTCTCCCTCTAGGACTACGTCTTGACAATATGAGGTCTTCTGATGATCATGAATCTCTTTGTATTATGGAGGCGCTTAGCAGGTCACAAAACTCAGGTGCGTCATCATGCGAGCCCTCTTTGTGGGTGTGTGTGTCACTAGACGGGTTGAAACTATTACATGTTCTTCGTTATGGACGTGGTGAGCTTTGTTGTCGGAGCTAGTTTAGTTGGAGTGGACGGCTAGCTTAAGCCAGCAAGTTGCTGTAGGCGAGAAGAAGCTCATGTCCATCTGCTTTAGTTTTAGTCTCACAAAACTGCCTTTCAATTCTAGTCCACATGGAGGTGAACCGCATGCGCGGAGGGGAAAACCCCGTTTACTGAGCGTAAATCATATGCAATCTGGGAGGGACGAGATGCCAACAGATGGTCTCCTGTCTCTTCCCAAAGACATCATGCGCAAACCAGATGCTGTAAAACTGTGTGTCCAGAAGTAACTATGTGGTAGGCTGCCTAAGATCTCTATCCTGCTGTAATGCACATGTGATCTCTAGTCCACATGGAGACGCTGCTTAGGAGGTCACAAAACGCAGGTGGGTGCGATGTTCTTCAAGGGTTTCAAACATGTTGTTGGACGAATTTTAAGAGACTACTTCTCGAGAGTTGGTCGTTCTAGTAAGATTCTTATGTGGTGGGTTCTGCAAAAAAAAGAGAGAAAAAAGTCATTATCTTCACTTCGGTTTACGACACTGGCTTTTCGGTATTTGTAGTCTGTGCCATACTTGGTCGTGGATGAGTTTTTTTTTGAACTGCGTCGATAAAATCTTCTGAACAAACAAGCATATTATCATGGTTGCTTTGGTGTGTTATGAACGCAGTTGACCATTGGCAGCTTCAAGAGCACGCAATGCAAGCGGCAGATGTATCTCACGGAATCCATGAGTCGCAGGCTCACCATCTCATCTCTGTGGATCAGCTCTCAAGGCTGACCGTTAACAGAGGTGCAGTGGATCACCAGTTGCAACAGCAGCAGGGATGCACAGCGGGTGCTGCGCACTATGATCACATGCAGCAAAGACCATCCAGCTCGTCAGCCGAGACCAGTAGAGACGGGCCCAAGTTGGAGGACTTTCTGGGGGGCAAGTCTCTTGGAGGTCAGTACTGCACAGATCGCGACCATCACCACTCTCATCAACACCAGCAATTGGAGGGTCTATACTACAATGCAGCAGCAGCGCACGGAGCTGCTGCTAGCTACCAAGAGGGCCAGACGAGAATCAATGTCAACCTTCCATACACGACGCACTCAGCTCCTGGAGGATCAGGATCACTAAGAGACATGGCACCGAGCTCCACGTTCCACCTCGCCTACGGAAGTGCAGTGCCACAACAAGAGCAGTCCAGTCTTGCATTGAACCACCTTAATCATTGTTACGAAGCTCATGAGCAGCAGCAGCAGCAACAGCTTCAGGAGAATAATTTGCTCGCACAAAGTCGATCGCACCTTCACGCACAGAACTTGTTACAAAGCGCACTCGACCAGCAGCGATCCGACTGCAGTTTGCAGATGCCGCAGAGCTCATCGGCGGGGCTCAAGTCATGGTTGCACCATCAAGCCGATACAGACTCGAAGGCGGCTGCAGCCCTGGGACCGCAAACGCGACACAGCAGCAGCAGCTTTAGCGCGGCTTTGGCAAGTTGGCAGCCGCTCTCCCTCTCCATGAGCGCTGGCTCGTCACATGTCACCGATCATGCAGTAGACCAGCAGCTTGTGCTCCCCGGCCACCATTTGGCTGAGTCGAGTCCGCAGGCTGCAGCCGTCCAAGAGCCCCGCAAGCGAGGAGCCGGGCGGATGGGTGCAGGAGCTGCAAGCAAAGACGGGGGACCGTCCCCACGAAAGTCTATAGACACTTTCGGCCAAAGAACTTCAGTGTACCGAGGCGTCACCAGGTATTTCTTGAACTAGTCTAGTGAGGCGCACGTGCAGTACTATCTCTTACTTATATCCTCTAATCACCAGCTATTTCTGCAAATCAATTCCTTCTAAGAATCCATATTGTTTCAAACCTCATTTCTCAAGAGTCTGCTAAAAACACCAAAATTATCACTAGGTCAGCAACCTTAAAGCTTTATCTTTTGTTGTGTGATCATGCTCATTGCTCTAATTACAACTTCGTGCTTTCCCTTCCATGGGTCCATTGTGGAGCTAGTAATCCACTAGGGTCTCTTTCCATCAGGATGCTGTGATCACAGTTACACACAGTGTGCAGATTGTACATCTAGTCTTCTTCATGACAGCTTGTGCAGCTGTATGGACTCAGTTCTAAACTTCTCATGTTAGTATCTACTTATATGATCCCCTTATTTCTTTGTGATCAACTCAGCGAGATGGTTCTTTTCTTACATCACTTGTTTCTCGGGCTGATCTAGACTCCACTCCTCAAATTAATGTGATAGCTTAATGATGAAGATAAGTAAGCCAAAATGTACATTCAAGTTTCATTGTCCTGCAGGCCAATGTCTTGATTGTGGCCATCCTAATCTCTCATGTGTCATTGTAATATCTTTCGTCGGACATGCCCACTACAAATGTAATTGCATCTCAGCAATCAGCGTACAGTGCTTATGTTTGTGAAATTGGAAAGGTGAACCCTTAAGGCCCTTGCATCTTTGTTACAATTAAAAGTGCATCAACACCTTGCCAGAACAATCAATCATTCCTTGTCAGATTGAAGAGAAGTCTGCCTTGCTGATTAGAGCTCTTGATTGGACTCATCAGTGATGAACTCAAATGGGACATGGGTTGGACTCTTTATCCCAATATAACTAATGTTGTTGCTTTTAATTTTAGCAGTAAATTCAATGGTTACATACAAGAAATGAAACCATCTATTCTCCAAGTTACAAAACTGAAGTTAGCCAAAGTCCAAAAAATCCTGTTATTCCAATTGGAAACATAATGATCTGTTGGTTGTTTGTGCGGTGGAAGTGCACATGAAACTATGTGTTTAGACCAACCAGTGTTGAAGCTCAATATATGGAAAATCCACTATTTCAGAACTCCTTTGTCCATCATCATAGCAAATGAGTCGTCAGTACACAATTGCAGTATTGTATCCCATCTTCTTTTAGACCAGACATGTCCATGTGACTTGTTGCTTTGTGACCTATTTTTCCTATGTTTTAGATGGAATGAACCATTCAAAACTGTATAATATTTTTCTGGATAATAAGTGTACTCCTGGTCTGCATTGTTTGCTTATGAGATCACTTCAATCAAGTAAAGTTTTCAATCCTCTAGTTTCTATCCATTCAAAGGAAATGTCCATGACTCTGTGACTCTTTATCTGGTATGAGTGCCTGTTATTCCAAGCAGTTCTATCCATGCTTAACAAGGTGAACTTAGTTATTTTTGTCATTCTTCATGTACACTTGGTGAGCATGCAGTTTCCTTCATTAAAGTATTGAAGTGGGGATCTTGGGTGTGATTTAGGCACCGTTGGACAGGACGGTATGAGGCACACTTGTGGGACAATAGCTGTAGGAAAGAGGGACAGACAAGAAAAGGACGTCAAGGTGTGTTGTGTATCCCCTTGATAGCTTGTAACTCATTGCCTTCAGTCACTGTCTAGTCAGGTTCAATTGGTATTACAGTGGTTTTATCCTTTGATTGTCCTTCAATGGGAATGTTCAAATGGCATGCAGCATGGAATGTCTGAACTTGAAGGACAGATTGGCTTACATCTGTTCTAGATTATTTGGCTATTTGTAGATCCTAAGCTGCAATGTTAGAGCACTGACTGATGATAACTTATGGTTTGTGCATGGTTGGCATTTTGTTGTTGGCGCATTTTTTTCTCACAGTTTACTTAGGTATGTGATTTGTACTGACCTGACCTCATGAAGTTAAAGCTCAGTTCTATGGCATGCTAAATAATTTCCTTTGCTTCCCTGTATATTTATGGCTTGCCAGAAAATGAATCACTGTAATTTTGAGACATCAAAAATTTGGAACTTCTTGCAATTGTGCTGCATGATGAAATGGGTGCCTAATATCAATAATTGCATGATATATGATTAGCTATTTAATCTTTGCTAAGTATTTATTTGGTTACTTTGCCTACCTGCAGGAGGGTATGACAAGGAAGACAAAGCAGCCAGAGCGTATGACTTGGCAGCCCTCAAGTATTGGGGACCTAGCACTACCATCAACTTTCCTGTACTACCTTGCTCCTCCTCCTGTCTTCAATCACTCTCTCACACTCATAAATAAATACAACTCTAGTACTTTAATGCAAAGTGGGGTTATGATCCTATCTTTGGTTTATTGTATTGACTCTTTTATTCCTTCTTTAACCACCATTCTAGATGGTTTAGCTTGCAGACTGGTTGGCCTTCCCTTTCCTGATGAGTTTGACAGTTCTGTGGTCAAACAGTTGAGCACTTATGAGGCAGAACTGGAAGTGATGAAGAATATGACACGCCAAGAATATGTTGCTTCCTTGCGGAGGTAATGCACTGAAATTGTGAATGAGATTTTAAAGAGCCAGCAGGATGGAAAGTTGAAGTTGCAATCAGGCTAGAGATTTTGGTAAACTGGTATATATAGCTCTAGCCAATATGTTTTATTGCAACTCCAGTTCTTTTCATTTGCAAGAAATAATTGTTGCTTACACAAACACATCACAAGGAAGTGTTAAGAGTGCGCAATACATGACTGTAACATGTTTTTGTGCAACAGGAAGAGTAGTGGATTCTCAAGAGGAGCATCAGTGTACAGGGGTGTGACCAGACATCACCAGCATGGGAGGTGGCAGGCTCGGATTGGCAGAGTTGCTGGCAACAAAGATCTGTACCTTGGCACTTACAGTGAGGCTTTTTTCCAAACCCTTTCATGTCTTAAAAATATGCATGATTTTCCATAGGGATTGGGGGCCTTATGCACATTGGGGTCAAACCACAATAGGTTATCACAAAAACCTTTTTTTTTCTGATTTCATGTGAGGATTCCACCCAGAGAATCTTGAATTTTTCCTATGAAAAGATGAAAGTTATTGTTTCAGATTGGTGAGAAAACATTGATTTCAGTGTTTCACAGTGAAATATTGTTCTCACATTTATTTATGAGGTTCCCCTGTGTTTTCTACTTCCAACTATTCTTTGCCAGAGTTTTTAGAGTGCTAAGTACATTGAATGAAAATTTCTTGTGTAACTACAGCTTTTCTAATGTCCTGTCTCAAATCATAGGCTCTCAGTCTGTGGTGTTATAGTGGCACCTTCTCCAGTGCAAGTGGTGACATATTTTTGGGGTTGGCAGAGCCTTATTTTCTTCATAGATGAACTTCAAAAACAGAAAGAGGAGACTTGTCAGTGGGTTTGTAGATCCTAAAAAATCTACACTGGACAAGGTCCAAGTGTTAGACCTCCTTTTATCACCCTCTTCATCTTAAGCTTAATGTAGCTGGGTTTAGTGAGCTAAGCTCTTGTATCTGACAGGTATTTGAACAAGTCGATTACTGAGGAAGCTGTGACAATTTCAGTAATAGGATTTGTCGAAAAAGTATTTAAAAACTTCCATCCAGAATTTTCACAGGAGACGTCTATGCTGAAGCTTTCAGTTGAACTAGTCTGTCCTGTGCAGTTCTTAAAAGCAATTGAAGTAATGTTTTGGTGGTGACTGCTTGAATATGTTAGGCCTCAACTGAACTAAGAGTCCTCTGGGTCATGTTTCTTTCATCAGTAAGCTCAAATCCTA
>Ga0209208_10011868_pt1 | contig 11113 bp, 19 predicted proteins | sample S1TSphfallax_3_FD_187694 | JGI IMG/M metagenome (GOLD analysis project Ga0209208, IMG submission 187694) | Host-associated microbial communities from peat moss isolated from Minnesota, USA - S1T2_Fd - Sphagnum fallax MG (SPAdes) (version 2) | ecosystem: Host-associated > Plants > Peat moss >... | reverse complement strand
ATGATGCCGGAGAGAATCCCCTTGGCCTTCTCCAGCTCCGCGTGACGCTCTTCGGTCAGGTTCTTGCCGCCGCGATTGATGTAGTAATTCAGCATCCGCATCCCAGAAGCCGGCCCCTTTGGCGAGACCTTCTTCGATGCGAGGTGCTTCGCGATCGTCTCCGCGTCCTTTGTGAACAGATGCTCTTCGGGATAGGTCGATTCGGTATCGACCTTTGCGACCCATTTCTTCACTGCCATCGTTGAACTCCGCAGAACTCCGCGCAGTGAGATGCCAGGATTCATCCCTGGGGCTGCCGCCGGGCGCGGAAGAAGCTGGTGAGCATCGCGCCGCACTCCTCGGCGAGCAGACCGGAGACGACCTCGACCTTGTGGTTCAACTGCGGGTGATTCATCACGCTCAGCACCGAGCCGCAGGCGCCCGCCTTGGGGTCGCTCGCCGCATAGACCAGCCGTGCGATCCGCGCATGAAGGATTGCCCCGGCGCACATCGCGCAGGGTTCGAGCGTCGTATACAGCGTGCAGCCTTCGAGGCGATAGTTGGCCAGCACGATGCCGGCCGCCCGCATGGCGACGATCTCCGCATGCGCGGTCGGGTCGCTGTCGCGGAGGACGCGGTTATTGCCCCGCGCGATGATCTCGCCTTCGTGCACGATGACCGCGCCGACGGGGACTTCGCCGTCGCGCTCGGCGGCGCGGGCCTGATCGATCGCTGCGCGCATGAGGTCTAAATCCAGAGTGGGTGTCATCCGTTCGGGAGGAGATAGCCGGCGCTGGCATGGTTGAGGTTCAGTGCGCGGCCGCCCATCGCAATGATCTTTCCCGTGAGCCTGTAATCGGTCGTGATGATGGTGTGTTGAAGGCTTGCGTCTTCTAGGGAGCAATCCGTCAAGCCAAGCTCGAAAAAGACTGTATGCGTTGCGAGGTCGGCGCTCCGGACATAAATCTCTTGCCGCGCCGAAATATATTCGGCGAATATGTTTTTCAATCGCTGCTGCGCGTAGGGGGGTGCCTGACCAAGGAAGTTGCTCACCTCTGTCAGGACCTGAGGTGTCGTTAGAAGACTTTGAAACAAGCCTACAATTTGCATAAGCAGGGGGATGTCGCGATCTGTAAACATTTGAACGCGCTTGTAACGGGCGAGCAGACTGGGATCACTCTTGGCAACCAGCCAGAGAAGCACAAGATTCGTGTCGAGGATCGCCGTACGATTCGGCGTCAGAGTGCTCGCGATCACATCAGTCCTACGCTGGAAAGACCGTTCCGCGCGCCGTAAAACTGGCCGTCCTCCGCACGGACCTTGATCGTCTTATAAGACGGGAACGTCGGATCACCCGCACCACCAATTTGAGACTCGACGTAGGAGAACGTGACGTACCAGAATTGGCCGTCATCGGAGAGTTCGACCCCCTCAAGTTGAAGTGCTTGATCCTTCAACGAAGGAAATACGTCGCTAAGATAAGTTCTGGATCTCTGGACAGCTTCAGCTACCTGCACCATCCGGCTTCTCCTTTCGTCCAGTTTACGCCGGTTCCTGCTGGGTCATGCAATGCAGCGTTCCGAGCCCCCAGACCAGGTCCACGGCGTGAATTCCGATCACCTCGCGCTCCGGAAAACACTCCGCAATTGTGTTCAGCGCAAGCCGGTCGTGGCAGTCGTTGAAGGTCGGTACCAGCACCAGCCCGTTCGCAATGTAGAAGTTCGCATAGCTCGCCGGAAGCCTCTGTCCGTCGAAGACGACCGGACCTGGCATGGGCAGTTCGCGCACCTCGAAGGGCTCGCCGCGCAGGTTGCGGGCGGACTTGAGGCGGTCGAGATTCTCCGCCAGCGGCAGATGGTTCTCGTCCTTGGTATTGCGTTCGACGGCGGTCAGGATCGTGTTCTCGCCGACGAACCGCGTCACATCGTCGATGTGGCCGTGGGTGTCGTCGCCCGCGCAGCCGCGGTGCATCCACAGCACCTTCTCGATGCCGAGGTACTCCGCGAACGCCGCCTCAAGCTGCTCGCGGCTCACGCCGGGATTGCGCTGCTGCACCTCGCTCAGCAGGCACTCCTCGGTCGTCAGCAGGATGCCCGCGCCGTTGGTGTCGATGCTTCCGCCTTCGAGCACGAGCCGCTGCGTCTCTCCGTTCACAAGGTCGACCTCCGGCCGGAACTCCGGCATGTCATAGAGCTTCGCCACATGCTGCGGAATCTGGTCGTCGCGGCGCCAGTTCTCATACTTCGCCCAGGCGTTGAACCGCCAGTTGGTGATGGCCAGCTCGCCTTCGGGATTCTTCACGAAGATCGGCCCCGAGTCGCGCAGCCAGACGCGGTCCGTGGGCCAGTGGCGGAAGTGCAGCCGGGCGAGGTTCGCCCCGCCGCGGCGCAGGAACTGCGTCGCGCGCTTTTCGGCGGCAAGGTCGTTGACGAGGATGTTCACGTCCTCGACACGCGAGAGGTGCCGCACAATCTCCGCGTAGACCCACGGGATCGGCTGGAACTTCCCCGGCCAGTCCTCCGCGTTGTGCGGCCAGGCGATCCAGGTCGCGGCGTGCGGGGCCCACTCGGCGGGCATACGGTAGTGGCTGGGGCGGGGTGTCGTGGTCAAGCGAGTGGTCTCCGGCGGGCGTGGATCACGCCGTCTTCCAGTAGCTCAAAGATTGCCGCGCGAGTCAATTTGCCGCGCCTGGTCCGGCGATAGAATGAGTTTACGAGGTGCCCTCATGGACTGGAGCGGATGCGAGCTGGTTGAGGTGATTCCCGGGAAGGTCTCCGGTGTGCCGCTGGTGGTAGGCACGAGGATTCCAGCGGACGTGATCGTAAGAAACTTCGATGCGGGTTCGCCGATTGAAGAGATCGAGGAGAACTATCCCGCGGTGTCACAAACAACGATCGCCGCGCTTCTTGCCTACGCCGGCTCGCGGCGGCTGCAAACAGCCTCGTGAAGGTTCTTCTGGACGAAGACCTGCCGCATAACCTGCGGTTGCATCTTCCAGGACATGAGGTCAGCACCGTCGCCTATCTTGGCTGGGACGGCATGAAGAATGGAGACCTGCTGCGGGCGGCAGAGGCTGCGGGCTTTGAAGTTCTTGTGACGGGAGATAAAAACATCGTCTACCAGCAGAATATGAAGACGAGGCGAATCGGACTGGTCGTCGTTTCGGCGCAGGACTGGCCGGCCATCAGCAAGAGGTTTGTTGAAATCGGCTCAGCCGTGGATCGGGCAATACCCGGATCGTTTCAGACCGTCGATTGCGGCGGGATCGGCTGACGATAGAATCAAGTCGTGAGGTGCCGCTATGGACTGGAGCGGATGCGAGTTGGTTGAGGTGATTCCAGGGAAGGTCTCCGGCGTGCCGCTGGTCGTAGGGACGAGGATTCCGGCGGATCTAATTGTGGGAGATTATGAACTCGGATCGACGGTCGAGGAGATCGCAGTGAGTTACCCCTCGTTATCCCAGGAGACGATCAGGATCCTCATCGCTTATGCAAACGCCGAGTTTGGCGCGCTTGCGTCGTGAGGGTATTGCTCGACGAGAACCTCTCCTACGAACTGCGCCACAGCATGGCGGGACACGATGTCTTCACGGTTCGCTACATGGGCTGGGGCGGCCTCAAGAATGGCGCGTTGATCGCCGCGGCTGAGACCGAAGGCATCGAGGTCTTCGTGACCGGCGACAGGAACCTCGCGTATCAGCAGAACCTCACAGGCCGCCGGATGGCAATCGTGACGTTGTCGGCGCACAATTGGCCAATCATCAGGAATCACGTTCAAACGATTGCGAGAGCCGTCGATGCGGCGACTCCGGGATCGTTCCAGTTCGTGCAATGCGGCGAGTTCCGCAAGAGATAAGACGCAGTGGAAGGTGCGGTCATGCTGAGCCTGCCTAAGTCTTGCCGCCAGCAGATCACTCGGCGGGTCTCGATTTCGACTCATTCAGCGCACTCGTCATAGCTCCTCCAAACTCGCCGTCGATGCTGTAATGCGAGGCCTTCTCGGCGCAGATGCGAATCAGAACATCGTCGGGATACCGGTTCGGATTCCCAGCCAGATGGCTCCAGGCCTCCGATGAAAGCTGGTGTTGAATCTCATTCGCGCCCTTGAGCTTGGTCGCGAGCAACTCCGCATCGGCCTCGTTGTAACAGCCTCGCAGATACACGCTAAGCCACCACGAGACCCGCAGCAGGAACCATGCCTTGCGGTCGTCGGGAATCGCAATGTAGCGAGCAATCGCCTCATCGAGAGTCATCGCGCTCAATCCAGAAACCGGCTCGTAATCCCGCCATACGCGTCGATGCGGCGATCCCGCAGGAACGGCCAGTTCCGCCGGGTGTCTTCGAGCAGCTTCAGGTCGATCTCCGCGATCAGGATGTCCTCGCGGTCATGCGGGGCCTTGGCGATGATGCGGCCGAAGGGGTCCGCAATGAAGCTGCCGCCCCAGAACTCCAGGCCGGCGCCTTCGGGGCCCTTGATCGTGACACCGTTGTGGACGACATCGCCATGCTCGAAGCCGACGCGGTTCACCGCGCCGACGAAGACGCCGTTGGCGATGGCGTGCGCCCGCTGGATCGTCTGCCAGGCGGAGTACTGCGCCTCGCCGAACTCCTCCTTCTCGCTCGGATGCCAGCCGATCGCCGTCGGGAAGAAGAGCGTCGTCGCGCCTTTGAGCGCCGTCACGCGCGCGCCCTCGGGATACCACTGGTCCCAGCAGACTAGAGTTCCGATAAGGCCCTGGCTGGTCGAGAAGGCCTTGAAGCCGAGGTCGCCCGGCGTGAAGTAGAACTTCTCATAGTAGAGCGGATCGTCCGGGATGTGCATCTTGCGGTAGGTGCCCGCGAGCGTCCCGTCCGTCTCAAGAATCGCCGCCGTGTTGTGGTAGAGCCCCGGCGCCCGCCGCTCGAAGAGCGACGCAATCACCACGACCTTCTCTTCGCGAGCGACCGCCGCGAGACGTTCGGAGCTTGGGCCGGGGATGGACTCCGCGAGATCGAACAACGCATGCTCCTCGCGCTGGCAGAAGTACTGCGCCCGGAACAGCTCCGGCAGGCAGACGACGTTCGCCCCGGCGCGCGCCGCCTCGCGGACGCGGTCGGCAGCTTTGTCCAGATTCGCCGCCGTATCCGGCTCGCAGGACATCTGGATGAGTGCGATCTTCTTGTTCTCTTTCGACATTGCTTTCTATACCTCAAGAAACTTGTAGACGCCCTGCTGCCCGAAGCGAAGCAGTTTGTCATCGTGGGTGCAGAGGACCAGGTTGTGGACCCGTGCCGTCGCTGCGATGATCCGGTCGATCGGATCGCCATGAAAGCCGTCGGGAAGCATAGCCGCCTCGATGGCGATTGCAGGTGTAACCGGCAGAAGGCTCAGGCTGGAGTCTGCAAACGCGAGATCGAACCACTGCTGCATCGGCATTTGGAGGTCGACACGACCCCGTCGCGAAAGATTTGCTACCTCGTACAGGGAGACGGCGGAGACCGCGACTGGACCCTTCGCCGCTCTGATTCTCTGCCAGGCCTGTACCCTGATCTTCCCCGGTTCCGACGCCATCCAGAGCCAGACATGAGTATCGATCAGGAGATGCTCACTCACCTTCCGAATCCCAATCCTCAGGGTCCGAGTTCACGATGTCGCCGCGGATCACGGCTGTTCCCTTGAGTCGAGCGCACAGACGCTCGAACGGCGACAACTCGCTTTGATCCAACGTCTCCACAGTCAAAGGCACCTGTTCAGCTTCGGTTGCCGCCGGTGTGTCAGTCGTCGCCATGAACTCACCTCTCTCTCAAAGTGTAATCGGACTCCGCGCCCGCCGCCATCTCTGCTATGTCCATTACGAACCCTTCACTCCGGCCACAAAGTTATAAAGAACCGGTAAAGACGCGGTGAACTTCTTCTCTCCCTTTGCCCGGAATCTGTTACGTTGGAGTGAAAGATGCAGCCACAGCCGCTCCGGTCTCACGACACACCTCTCACCCGGTGCCTTGTGGTCCACCAAGGTCGTCCAAAATACAGAAAGCCGAGCGTTTACTCGAAAATCCTATGACAAAGTACAAACTCGAATACATCTGGCTGGACGGCGGCAAGCCGGTCCCTGGCCTGCGCGGCAAGACCCAGCTGAAGACCTTCGACACCCCGCCAACCCTCGCCGATCTGCCGCTTTGGGGCTTCGACGGCAGTTCCACCATGCAGGCCGAGGGCAAGAGTTCGGACTGTATCCTGAAGCCCGTCGCGCTCTACCCCGACGGCGCGCGCAAGGACGCGTACATCGTCCTCAGCGAGGTGATGCACCCCGACGGCACACCGCACGTCACCAACGCCCGCGCCACCATTGAGGACGACCCCGACTTCTGGGCCGGCTTCGAGCAGGAGTACTTCCTCTACAAGGACGGCCGTCCGCTCGGCTTCCCGGAGGGCGGCTATCCCAACACACCGCAGGGCCCCTACTACTGCGGCGTCGGATACAAGTACATGGGCAGCATCGCCCGCCAGATCGTCGAGGAGCACCTCGAACTCTGCCTCACCGCCGGCATCAACCACGAGGGCATCAACGCCGAGGTCGCCAAGGGACAGTGGGAGTTCCAGATCTTCGGCAAAGGCTCCAAGAAGACCGCCGACGACGTCTGGACCGCGCGCTACCTGATGCTGCGGCTCTGCGAGAAGTACGGCGTCGATGTCGAACTGCACTGCAAGCCCATCAAGGGCGACTGGAACGGCTCCGGCATGCACTGCAACTTCTCGACCAAATACATTCGCGAAGTGGGCGGCAAGGAGTACTTCGAGGCGCTGATGAAGGCGTTCGGAGAAAATGTCGCCGAGCACATCGCCGTCTACGGCCCGGACAACCACCTCCGCCTCACCGGCCTGCATGAGACCGCGGCCATCGATCAGTTCAGCTACGGCCTCTCGGACCGCGGCGCGTCGATCCGCATGCCTGTGAACTTCATCAAGAACGGCTACAAGGGCTACCTCGAAGACCGCCGGCCGAACTCCCAGGGCGACCCCTACCAGATCGTCTCGCGCATCCTGAAGACGATCAACAGCGTTCCCAAGCCATAAACCGAGAAGAACTAAGAGGTTGGGGGATCGAGCGGGAGGGTGTTGTGTGGCCCTCCTCCTTTGATCCCCTCAGATTTGCCAGCAGCCGGCCACCCTTTGTCGAGCTCCTTTCCTGGTGGTTACTCGATGATTTGCGCCTATCTTGACGAGTCAGGGCAATCCGGTAGCAGCCTTACAGATCCAGCCCAGCCCTTGCTGCTCATAGGCGCGATCCTTGTGCCCGAAACCTCCTGGAAGACGACCCAAGCCGCAGTTCGATCCCTCAAGCGCGAGTTCGCCGCTGAACTCAATCTTCCCTTGGAAGACGTGGAATTGCATGGAACTGAACTCTTCGGAGGCAAAGGAATCTGGAGGAAGGTCCCGAAGGACCAGCGGCTCCTGTGGTATCGCAAATGTATCGATATCTTGGCGGCGCAGGGACTTCAGCTTGCAATCGGCGCCTGCGATAAACGCAAGCTCGCAGCCCGTTACTCCAATCCCCTTCATCCTCACTACGTCGCCCTTTTTCTTTGTTTGGAGCGCATCGCCAAATATGCGAAGGAGAGCGAACAACTCGCGACACTCATCGCGGACGACTGTAGTCAGGACCTTCGTCAACTCAGCAAAAAGACACTAAAACAATATCGCGAATCCGGGGCACCGTTCGGGCCGACACAGGACATATCGAGCATTGTTGATACCTTCAACTTCGTCGATTCTCGTGAATCGGAGCACTTGCAACTTTGCGATCTTGCACTGTTTGCAATCAGGCGCTTTAGGGCACTTCAGGACGACATGGACGGAATCTACGGCGCGGTTTCACGTCAAGTCTTTTCAAGTGCAACGATGCCCTACTAGCGGTTCCGTAATAGACTAGGGATGGCGACTGGCCGGCCGCCCCGAGGCGACCTTGGTGGAGGCGATAGCGACCCACCCCAGCCGCCCTTTTCACTTCATGTGCCAGCGTGGAACACAACCGGCTTTCTCATGCGCAACCGCCCACGCGGCGGAATGTTCAAGTCGTACTGAGGCCCGGATTGCAGTACCTCCAGCAGGGTACGTTTGCCAGGCCCGCTCATCTTCCGCCATTGTTCGATCGGCACAACGGCAACCTCTTCCACACCGCGCCGGGTGATGATCTGCGGCCCGTCCCGCTTAGCCGTGTCTACAACCTCGCTTAGCTTTGCCTTTGCGTCCTGTAGCGCCCATGTTCCCATCGCGTTGCCCTCCGAGGGGTACCTAGTCAGATAACTAGTCCACTACGTTATCATTCCCAATACCAGACAACAATTGCGCGCCGCTGATCGCACCGCGATTTGCAACCCGCATCTCCAACCGTAGACAATGGTCACGCGGCACCTACGGAGAACAACATCATGCGCAAGAAAGTCACCATCGTCGGCTCAGGCAATGTAGGAGCAACTGCGGCACACTGGATCGCCGCCAAGGAGCTCGCCGACGTCGTGCTGCTCGACGTCGTCGAGGGCATCCCGCAGGGCAAGGCGCTGGACCTGCTGCAAGCCATGCCCATCGAGAAGCGCGACTGCAACATCCTGGGCACCAACAGCTACGCCGACACCGCCAATTCCGACATCGTCGTCATCACCGCGGGTCTCGCCCGCAAGCCCGGCATGAGCCGCGACGACCTGCTGACGACCAACGCCAAGATCATGAGCTTCGTCGTCGGCGAGGCCGTGGCCGCGTCGCCCGAGGCGATCCTGATCATCGTCTCGAACCCGCTCGACGCCATGGCCCAGACGGCATTCAAGCACTCCGGCTTCCCGCGCGAGCGCGTGATCGGCATGGCCGGCGTGCTCGACTCCGCCCGCTTCCGCACCTTCATCGCCGAGGAGCTCGACGTCTCGGTCGAAAACGTCACCGCCTTCGTCCTCGGCGGCCACGGCGATACCATGGTGCCGCTCTCCCGCTACTCCACGGTCGCCGGCATTCCCATCACCGAGCTGATCGCCCCCGACCGGCTCGCCGAGCTTGAAAGCCGCACGGCCAACGGCGGCGCCGAGATTGTGAAGCACCTCAAGACCGGCTCCGCCTACTACGCGCCTTCGGCCGCCGCTGTCGAGATGGTCGAGGCCATCCTCAAGGACAAGAAGAAGATCCTTCCCTGCGCCGCCTACCTGCAGGGCGAGTACGGCATCCACAACCTCTTCGTCGGCGTACCCTGCAAGCTCGGCGCAAAGGGCCTCGAAAAGATCATCGAGATCAAGCTGACGCCGGAGGAACAGGCCGCGCTGCAGATGTCCGCGGACTCGGTGAAGGAGCTTTGCACGGTAATTGGGGTGGCGTAAGGCGTTTCCAGGAACTTTCCAAAATGACCCCGGTAACAATTACCCTCTACGGTAAACCGCAGAGGGTAATTTCCTTGAGCTAACATGATTTCATGCCCGGCAAGAGAATAACTGTCAGAATTCCTGAAGAGCTAGCGGTTCGCTTCATGAGAAGCATCCGGCCTTCCGAACGGTCACGTTTCGTTGTCGAGGCAGTCGTAGAGAAGTTGAAACTGGAGGCCGAAATTAAGAGCCACCGTAGCTTGGAGACGCAGGACGATTTGGAGGCCAAACAGGAGTAGACTGTTGCCATTCTTTATCCATTGATTCCGGGGGACTGAGTGGCTCCGACTACGCCCGTTGATGCAGCACGCGCTTTTCGCACAGGAAGGCAGTGGAGCGACAGAACCGCTCGCTTAGCCCTTCCGATACTTCTTGCTTCGGCGAAGAGTCATCAAACTATTACCTACAAGAGATTGGCTCACAAACTGAATGAGCTGTATGGAGTGCCCATCCCGAAGTCGTTTCGGAACTATGGGTGGCCTCCAGGCAAGGTGGGCGATGCTCTTGAAAATTTGTCTCATACTTGGAAATCAAGAATTCCTCCACTGAGCGCAATCGTGGTCAACGAACAAACAGGCTACCATGGGCCGGGAGCGTTCAGCTTTATTCAAAGGTATTTCCAGGGAAGTGGAACGTCCCTCCAGAAAGATGAAGCGGCATATGTTGACGCAGCGTTGGGGCTTATCTTCAACTATCCGAAGTGGGATGACGTAGCTGACTATTTTGGAGTAAAGATCGAGTCACAACATTACGATCATCACAGGGAGCAGCCGATCTCTATCCCCGCTTCGTCGAGCTACGTCGGCGGACCCGAGTCTGAGCAACACAAAGCCCTAAAGAAATGGGTCAGCCAGCATCCAGAATTGTTCGCTCCCACCTTCAGGGGCTTTGGAACGGGCGACTGTGAAATTGATATTGCATCTGGAGACCGCCTCGATGTTTATTTCAGCAATCAGCAATCGCTACTTGCCGCGGAAGTGAAGGCAGCAAAAGTACCACCGTCGGAGTACTTTCGCGGAATTTTCCAGTGCATTAAGTATCGAGCCGTTCTCCAAGCTACACAAATGGCAGAGGGTAAAATCCCGAATGCACAGGCTGTGCTGGTCACCCAGCACAGCCTGCCAGAAGAGGCGGTTCGTTTGGCTGAACGGCTACAGGTAATGGCTTTCTTGGCCCCGTAAGTCCTACGCCACCCGTTCGATGGTCACCGTCTCCAGCACCACCGGCGTCTTCGGCCGGTCCATGCCGTCCTTCGCGACCTTCGAGATCTTCTCGACCACCTCATACCCTTCAACAACCTCGCCGAAGATCGTGTGCTTGCCCGTGAGCCAGCTTGTATCCGCGACCGTGATGAAGAACTGCGAGCCGTTCGTGTTCGGCCCGGCGTTCGCCATGGCCAGCTTGCCCTTCTGCTGGAAGCCGTGCTTCGAGCCCTTGGTCTCGTCCGCGAACTTGTAGCCGGGACCGCCCATGCCCGTGCCTTCGGGGTCGCCGCCCTGGATCATGAAGTTCGGGATCACGCGATGGAAGATGGTCCCGTCGTACAGCTTCGCGCCCTTCTTGCTGCGGCTGTTCCACTCCTTGGTTCCCTCGGCGAGACCGATGAAGTTCGCCACCGTCTGCGGCGCGTCCTTCTCAAACAGCTCGCAGACGATGGTTCCTTCGGATGTCTTGAATGTGGCATAGGTGCCTGGCTTGGTGGGCATGTTGCATCTTCTCCTTGCTGGTTGATGGTTCTATTGGAAGGCGCG
>Ga0209208_10011867_pt1 | contig 11114 bp, 4 predicted proteins | sample S1TSphfallax_3_FD_187694 | JGI IMG/M metagenome (GOLD analysis project Ga0209208, IMG submission 187694) | Host-associated microbial communities from peat moss isolated from Minnesota, USA - S1T2_Fd - Sphagnum fallax MG (SPAdes) (version 2) | ecosystem: Host-associated > Plants > Peat moss >... | reverse complement strand
ACAACTGAAACCCTAAGTACCTAATGGCGTACAGTCGCCTAAGACCGTGTATTAACCCTAAAAGCGCACATGGGCATGCCCGTAACTGGCCATCATGTATGAGGCCATGTACGGGCATGACACAATTTTGTAACATGTGAAATAAAAAACTTGACAAATTTTGACATCTTTTGATGTTGTAATCCATTGGTAAAAACTTGGTTTGTTATGGTTAAGGTGAGAGGTTCAATTCCTAACACTTGCAACCTATGTGTATGTTTAGAGGCTAGGGTGACTAGGTAGATTAAATAGGTTAAGTTAGGCTAGGATAAAGTATATTAGCATAGGGTAGGCTAGGTCATCACCTAACTACCTATATTATTTAATTATTTATTAACCCATTTATTTATGATTTGATTAATCAAATGATGACACATGGGGTGTTGAAATGACCTTACAACACGTCACATTTTACCATTAGTCAAAAAATTTAATCAAAATCATTGCTTGGGGTTTGGTCAAAAGCACCACCTTAAGGTTAGTAAAAAAAACCATCCTAGTCATATTGGACTTGTTAAAATTGACTTGTCTTGAAAACCAAAGTGATTTTTTGACCCCTTGTCACTTTGGGGTACTTTTTGGTTTGAAAATCCAATTTGAAAAACCTAAAATTCTAGTAATGTAAGAGGGTTCTGATTTGTTCAATTCTTTGAGGTTTTATTTGCGATATATCCTTTAAATGTCTCCATTTTACAAATATATTGCCATGCTAAATAATTATATTTATATCAAATTAATTTGTAATTAAATCATTTATATTTCCTTAATAAATAATTTAATTCATTTATCTTGAATTTCATTTGGTTTATGAAGGTAATGAATAAGCTCTAGCGAGCATCATTTGATCAATATCCCTTACTTCTATTTATTTTTAAATTTTCACCAAATTTCTCAAATTTTTATTGTTTCATAAACATTCACATTTGAACTAGTAGTTATATGTTAAATCCTTTGTAAAATGTTTAGTTTATATTTTTGAAAATTAATTTGGTTAATAAGTTATTAAATATGATTTAGTACAAATATTCATATATATACTTAACTTCTTCATATATATTCAATTTGATAGACGAGTAAATATTTCCAAATAACTTTCAAAAATGAAAATCTTGTGTATATTTCTAGAATTTTGTTTGGTTTATGGAGCTATTAGGTAGGATCTCCTATAATATATTCCATCAATATTCATTACACACCTTTAAAAAAAATTAAGCTTGTTTTTTTTTCAGTAATTCAATTTATTTATTTATCTTTTATAATTAATAACTTATTTTCATGGATTATGGTCCATCCCATGTGGTTAATTTGCATAGATGGTTTATTAAATAAGTATCCCTTACTTGCCTCTCTTTGTATTAGATTGATCCCAAGTTAAAAGATTTTTATTTATATCAGATTTATTTGGACCCGATAAAATTTTCCCATATATTTCTCCAACACAAAATATTATTATATTGAATCATCTAGAGAAATTTTAAGATATTCGTTTTCAATTTTATTTTTTAATCATTGGTAAAATTAGTGCCAATCAAACATCAGTAGATACCCATCTTGTACAATTCATATATTATTACATCCTAATAAAGCCCTTGTTGTGTGTGATGAAAATAATGTTTCTTTTGGAATATGATTATATTATAAATATACACATTTAGTTTTTTAGTTCTCCCATTGTTCTATATTATATAGCATCTCATGATTAGGAGTGCGACATATTGTGGCATATTGAATGAAAATTAGATTATTGCGCCTAGTATTTATTTTAAAAATTTCCTTATATTGGGAGAAGCAACAATGAATTGAAATTGTATAAGGAGCAGTTGATTATTCACAATGTATGTTGTGGTGTCTTCCAAGTTAAACAATTATTTGTATTTGTCAATTTTTGTTTGTTTGTTTGTTGGCAAATTGATTGAATGTGGCAAGCCCTTTCCACAATAGGGTAATATATTTCATCATTATCCTCGACATGGCTTTTCAATGTGCAAACATAGTAAAATGTACCTAACGTTACGTCCATTTATGTAATCATTTCTTGAAGTTTTCCTATACACACTAGTCTGTTTTCCTTTATTCGGTACCATCAACCAACAATAATAAATTCCATCAACCTTTTCTATGCTCTTCCATACTTTTCATTTTTTCTCAAATCAATTGAATATCTTCCATCCTTTTCAAAAATCAAAGTTTCTTTTCCAATGAACATTCCTTTTGTTCTTTTTGTTGCTTTGGCATTTTTCACAAGGCTAACATATTGTCTTAACTTTTTTAACCAATGTCATTGATTTTGTTATTTGTCATCTACTTTCATATGGAACATTGTTGTTTTTATAGCATTTCCACCTCGCTCTTTGGTCTATTTGATTTCTTGTAAAATGGCAAACTTTTCATGCCAAGGGTAAAGTTGAGTTCATTGTTCTTGTTGTCAATTTTGGAATCTCACATCACAAATAAATGTTTATGTGTTATGTCTGGTGTCCAGCCAAGAACTTTTCATGTTTCCAAGGATGAAACATATGATGGTAATAACAATCTTATTAGATCCATTTGTCATGTTTCAATCTTTAGTGATTTTGGTTTGGAATGGAAGGTGAATGCCAAAAGGTTCAAAATTGTTGCAAAAAATCTTCCAAAAAGCTCTCAAAATACTATTTTGGTGCCGAAAACTACGGCATCTTTTACAAATGTCATCTTGCATGTTGTGGAGATCAAGCAAGAAATTTACCCAAATTATGTCAATCCTAAATCTTTGTTCATAAATTTGTGCAATTCTTCTAACGAAGATGGAATGCCTTCAATCTCTCTTTGCCCATCAACCTTTTATTTATAAACAAGTCATTCTGCTTCTATTTCTTATGATTCCCCATATTCCATTTGAGACATTCCCTTTGTGGGAAGACCATATGTACAAAATGTAATAGATTATATCAGGGCAATGTCATTTACCACACATGCTAATTCCAAATTAAGAAATTTGAATCATGATAAGTTTCACATTGAAAATGTTCATTGCATTTTGACCACATTTAATGCTGATGATTTGTTTGAACTCCTCCCCTTGTTAGTCATGATGGTCACTATAGGTAGTTGCAAAGAATGGATAGGAAACATGATGGCCATGGGTGGTGCAAGGTTAAGATGACTAACATCAAAAATGATTTCAACTTTACTTTTCATAGAATTCATTGCTTGGGCCATTTGTAATGTCAGAATGATAGTTGCAATTTCTTTCTTCTAACAAATGTAAAAATGAAATAGCTTGGATTAACAACATTCACAACCTAAAAGGAGATCATTTTGCTTTCGGCCCACCATTATGCAAAATCTATAATAACACCCCCTTCTATGTTAATATGTGTGTAGCTCGCATGTATTACATCTTACACAAGCAAGAGAATTTAACTCAAGGGTAGATGCAAGCTACAATGGTTCAATATTGACAAAAATTACACTCCCTACAAGTCCTTACAAGATTCTTTAAAATGATTCAAATGGATATGGTTGTTACTTTAAAAATTATTATTATTATAATCTTTGACTAATGTATGTTCAATCACTTACAAACCTTCTTGAATCTATGTGAAAATTTGCATTTAATGTAATTGATATCATTTTTAAATTTGGAAGACTTAAAAAGAAAACCCACAAAGTCAATAAAATAATGCTTCATCTAATTTTTATTAAAAAAAAGCTTTTGGGACAAAAAATTTGAAAAACAAACAAAAATTGTAACTCATATGGATTATGAAAATATGGTCAAATTTTAACCTTTCAAAAGTCCCTAGCTACTAAACGATTAAGGTTTTTCTTTAAAATATTCTTCATATGAGTTTATCATCTTGTACTACATTATATATTGAGTCCCAATAACAAATTTGGAATGTGGATTAATATATTTTTTATAAATTTGTGATGTTATAATTAAATGACTAGTCCATATTTTTTGACTTCAAAAGTTCATTACTACTAACAAATGAATTTTTTATCAATAAATAGCCACACAATTTTCTTCATAATGAAATTATTAGTTTGGATCCAAGTCCCAATTAGTATATCTAAGGATATATTAATCACCATATGCATTTGAATGAAAGGTACCTAGCGAAAAAAAACATTGTTTTGTCACAAAAGTGAACCACTATAGCTTGCATATACCCTCAAACAACTATTCATTTAGATACACATGATCATTTTGTGGTAGAAGGTTGATCTGGAGAAGTTTTTGATCAAGTTAAATCCCTGGTCCAAAAGGAGGTACCCCACACACTAGAGGTTACTACATTGGCCATTACGTTGGCTACAAGTAAAACCTTTCTCTTCACGCACTTGTTGAACGAAGATGGAGAAGGCAAGTGGAAGTTCTGAAACATGAAAAGCTAGGCCAAGTCATTAACAAATTCATAGCAATGTCTTCCCCCAACATTCAAAATTTATTTACATCCTTTAAGCATTAGCTAGGGAACAAAAAGTATATTTCTAGCATTTTCACTCTGAAAGTGAATAATGGTTTGTCTTACTTTAGTTATTTTTCAGGGCAACAAACAAGAAAAAAAAAGTTTTTGTTCAAAATGTATGTGCATGGAGATGGTAGTGAATGTGATTTAATCAAGTGGATGTAGCCTGAAGTGACTTCCAAACCGCTTGGACCATGTTTGATCATGTAAAACGTGTTGAAGGTTCGACGACACTCACTTGCCATGTGTATGATTCTTTCTACTACAAGGTGATGATGATTGCAATATGTGATATGCAATCTAAAGACATAAAAGCTCAAATGTGTAATGTGGCGGAATCTAAACAAGGTCATGACAAATAATGATGTTCCCAATCCAAACTTCAAAGGATTCATGGCTGATAATGTTTAGGCCAACTAGAACACAATTCAAATTGTTTATGGTAGCAGAGATCCAAGTGAGCTAATGGTTGACAAATAACAAACTTGTTTTTTTCATTGGAGTCAGTCCTTGGATAGACACACAAAACAACATATCAAGTTAAAGTTGTGAGACAAACATAAGACATTATGTTATGAATACAAAAATGCCATTTCTTTAGAAAAGGTAGATATTTGATATGCAATAATTCGCTATTGGTGGTGTTTTTTGAAGGTTGCTAATGAAATTAGACCTCAAAAGTTAGAGAATTGGCTTAGTTTTTGGCACTTTTGCATGAGACAATTGGGAGGATTTATGATACATGCACTATTTTCAACCTTCCCACACGTCTCTTCTTTCACCCCATCTTCTTGACAACTTCACATCTATGGTATTAGTCATTTAAAAATAACATAACATACATTTTTTTTCTTGCAAAATCTTCTTCAAAAGAGTTTACAAACACAATCATGCCCATGTGCAACCTTTTAGAGACAGTGCACAATGTATGGCTTCAATAGTTTAATTTGTATGTTACAACATTAAATGACTACATTCAAGCAAGGTGGTCAACTAGGTCAAGGGCTTGATAAGAATGAATTGTTGTTTGTGTAGAACAATTCAATCCGAAACAACTTGTAAACATAGTTTTGAAATATTCCCCAAGATTGGTTTGCATAGTTAGAATCACACATATGGAAGGTGAAGAGATCTTTGGCTCTTACAAACAAATTGAAGGCAAACCTAGCTCCCATATCAAAAGGGGATTCACATAGGCACAACCATGTGAATTTTTCTCTCCTCATGTGAACCACATAATTGTTAAATCAAGTGTGGAAATTGAATAACTTGGGGCAAATCAAATTTAGGGAGATGTTGAGGTCCTTGATGCTCCACGTGGAAATGGAGTTTGGCATATAGAAAAATGCCCCCCTATGTTGCATGTTCAATGTTCAATGTTGCAAAAATTCACCAAACATTATTATGCTACAAGGATAATTACCAAGCTGACTTTTATTGGTGTCCTTACACTACACCAAAATGCGTCCTAATTCACTTTGGGTTTCACTAGATTTTGAGTGAATTTGGACATTTTTATTTAGTGAAATTGATTAACCCTAGTGAGTGGGGACCAATTGTTATGGACAATCAATTGTTTCACTAACACCTAATTGAACAAGGTTATTTTCAAATTAAATACAAATTTACCAAACCATTCATTTGCTAGTTAATTAACTAGCCAACATGGAAATCAATTAAAATTAAATTATTTGATATATAATGTTATTGATAATTTCATGATTTTCAGCCTATGATTTATTGACATGGTTAAAACCTAACCTATGTAAGTAGGTCATGTAATTAACCTAGGCACCTATTCTAAATAACTAGATAGGAAAATATTCAGCCAACTTACCATTGTTGACCACACACAACACCATTCACGAGGTTTGATCCCTTGACCTATAAAATGAAAGCAAACACCGCTACCATCAAACCACCTCATTTGTTGTGATGATATGTTACATTACATTTTATTTATCAAATAATTCTTTTAAACATTATAAAAACATCAACTTTGAAAATTCATATCTTATTGAAATTTTGTTCAAATGAATTTTTTCAAGTTTACTTTTTAATTTTTTTAATAATTTATATAATTTCATTTATTTCCTTTTGAAAATGAAATTATTTGAACAAAAAAAAGATGAAATAACATTTCAATGATCATTTTTTTGAAAAAAAAATGTTTAATAAATGATTTTTGTTTTGCTAATATAATACTACCTATGTTAAGCTACTTTCAATTTTATATGGCTATTTTTCATTAATTTAAATTATTTCATTTTACATTATTTACAACTATTTTGGCTATTTTCAATTACTTTTGGTTATTTTTGGCTATTTCACCTTATGCTAATTTTGGTTATTTAAAATTACTTTTGGTTATTTTAGCTTATTTCACCATAAGTTATTTTCGGCTATTGTAAATTATTTCATTTTAAGCTACTTGAAATTTATTTTAAGTTATTTCATTTTGAACTATTTTTTTATTATGTGAGATTATTATTTGTTACTTTTGGTTATTGAATGTTATTTCACCTTATGTTATTATTGGTAATTTTAGGTTATTATAGGCTATTTCACTTAAATTATTTTTGTCTCTTATAAATTATTTCACCTTAAATTATTTTTAACAATCTTAACCCATTATAATATATGGCTATTATTTGTTATTTTATTGGGGTTATTGGCACATATTTTATTGGTGGCTATTAGTGGTTATTCTATTAATAATTATTGGTGGTTATTTTATTATTGGATACTAATAGTTATTTTATTAATGGCTATTGGCGGCTATTTTATTAATGGCTATTGATGGTTATTTTGTTAATGGTTATCAGTGACTATTTTATTAACGGATATTCTATTGGTGGATATTTTGTTATTTGATATTGGTGGTTATCAATGGTTATTGTATTAGTGGCTATTGGTGGTTATTCTATTAATGGATATTGGTGATTATTCCATTGTAAGCCATTTGTGGTTATTTTATTGGTGGCTATTTATGGCTATTCTACTAATAGCTATTTATTAATGGTTATTAATGGTTATTATATTATAAGTTATTGTTGGTTATTATATGTTATATTACGACTATTGGTGATTATTGTATTATAATTTATTGTTGGATATTATATGTTATAATATCATAGGCTATTGGTAGTTATTATATTATAGGGTATTTTGAATTATTTTTCATAGGTTATTATTTTCTATTTTAAATTATTTTACCTTAGGTCATTACATTTTATTTAGATTATTTTAAATGATTATACTTAAGATAAAATAATTTATAATAACATAAAGTAGAATGACCTTGAATAACTTAAAGTATAACTTGAAATAACATATATTAAATTAAAATAAGATAACCTAAGTTATAGCCTAAGGTTAGTTGAATAATTTAATTTATAATAACTTAAAAATTTATAATAAGCTTATTAAAATACCTTAAGGTAAAATAACATATAATGGTTTAAGGTACAATAATTTATAATAGCTTAAAATAATTTATAATAACATAAGGTATAAGTTAAAATAACTAAAGTAACCCATATATAGGGTATATCATAAAGTAACATACATATAATATTTTTAAAAACATAAAAATAAACTTATTTGATACGATAAATTATAATAGCGAATTATGTTAATTAGTAATGAAACATAATGTTTACATAATGATATTATAGTGAAATAATTTTCACAAAGGTGAAATTAGTAAAATGCAATGAACTTATTTCACTTTTAAGGTCCCATAGTGATTTTGGCTAATGAACTGCACCCCAATTTTGTAATAGTGTTGCCCCTGCTTATTTAGGATTGTGGTCTCAATTCCTTAGTGCACCTTTAAAGGTGCACAAGTTTTAGTTTTGTCCATATGATATGAATCATTACGTTAACAATACGAAGTGCAAGCATGCATTAAATAAACTAGATGTTTCGAAAATTTAACCCGTTTAAATTAAAACCAATTATATGAAATCAAGTCTCTTGAAGAAATAATATTTGTTTTGAAAAAATGGCAATTGATGTTTCCTCAAAGTCTATTTAGAGGGGAAAGTTCCATTCTTATAAATAGGCTAGTGGATGAAATGTTGTGGCCAATATCACTTAATGGTAAGGTTGTTTGTCGTATAATGCCATTCAACATGTCAAATCTTTAATCTACATTACAATTGGTAGGAAGTTGATTGACTTCTTGAAGTGACTATAAACCCACCATTGGAAGTTCCCCCTCCTGGATGTGGATGAATTTATAAGATTCTATTTGGCCAAAATCCAAACAAGAAGCAATATGAAGTTACAATAAAAAACTTCCCAACTTGCATTTGTTTGGATTTTGTAGCAACGATGTCAAGTTTGTTAGAACTTAGGTCAGCAAAGGAAGTGGATGCCCTATAAACACATGTACTATGTTTTACAACATGTCATGTTTTGTGGGCAATTCAAAAGTTTCATCCATTTTCCAACTTGGAGTTGTGATGAAGTTCATTGCTTGTTGACTCATGATGTAATCATTGTGTAGGTAGGAGTACATTTTTGAATTGTTATAAAAAACAAGTATAATGAACATTGTCAATTTTAACACTCATGATGATGCTATGTGTTTGGCTTTTAAACTAGAACTTGCAAATAAAGTTTAACACTCTAGTTTTATAAAACTTCAATAATTATTCATTCAACATTTTGCTTAACATGAATGATGTTTCACTAGACTAAATTAGTTATCAGATTAAGTTATATGTTTATTAAAAATTTAAAACATTAGATTGAAAGATTATGGAAATTAATTCCTAAGTGTCAAACTCACTATTCTATATACTTGGATGAATATTTTGTAACACTCAAAAAATATTCTTGGCATTTCAATAGAATATTCTTGTCTATGTGGAAAATATTTGACTTACATGACAAGAATATTCTTTAAATTTTTTGTGTTGCTCACATGTTTGTTTCTCATTGCTCATGTTCACATGTTCACACGGTAGTTGCGTTGCATGTTTTCCCAATGTAGTAGTAGTAAGAACATTTAACTCAATAATGGGTTTTAATGTTGAAACTTTTTAATCATTGCTACCATTTTGGTATGCATTTTGAGATCAAGTTAACATGAAACCTTTAGATTTAGACAACAACCCCTTTAAATATAACATATCTTGCACATGGATAGTGGTGGTGGAAAAGTCATTATAGTTGGCAATGTGGCATGGGCCTAATGTAGGTTAGTAACATTTCCAAGAATGGGCAAAATCTTGGTGCGAAACTTATGCCAATGTGTAGACAAAAGGCTAGTAATGTGGGTACCGTGGATCTCTAGAATCTACCATTAACATGATTTCTAAGTAAAACAAAGTAAAAACATTTATTTCATGCAATTATGGGTCTTTATGTTGAAATTAAACTATGTAATCTTTTTTTTACCATTTAGTCCTACATTTTGAGATCAAGTTAACCATGAGACTTGTGGATCCAAAAAACAAACCCCTTAAATATAACATATATTGCACATGGGAAGTACTCATTTCAACTTTTATTCTAGTTGGGAATGTGGCATGGACCTAATGCAAGTTTTGGAAACATTTACAAGAATGAGCATAATCACGGTGCAAGACTTGTGCCAATGTGTGGAAAAAAGGCCAATAATATGGGCATTACAAATTTTAAGAATCACAAATAGTTATATGCTACCAAAAAAGCCATCTGAAAGTTCCTAGGTATGAAGTATGTTAGTAAAATTGGTTTTAACTTATTTAACCAATGGTAGTTGCAACAACTATTGATTAGACACACTTTCAATGTGATGCACATGGAGAATAATGTTTTTGAAAGTTTGATCAAATTTATATTTGGGTTGAAGGACACAATAAAGGTTTAACAAGACATGGAAGTTTGTGGGGTTCAAGAACATTTATGGCTAAAACGAAATCCTCAAAGGCCAAGAAAGATTTTCAAGCCATCTCCCCCCTATGTCCTAAAGCTAAAAGAACTACATATTTTCATTAACATGTTAGCTTTGTTGAAAGTGCCAACATATTACTATGGTGCAATAGGGAAACATAATGTATGAGAAATTGGGTTCAATGAAGAGCGATGATTGCCATTTCTTAATGCAACAATTTATGCCTTTAGCTCAAGAGGGACTAATGGATTTAATCATGTGTGCTTGGGTTGATGTGGCTTAATTGAGTGAACCACAACATATGCATGTGAAGGTTTGGGATCCAATTAACCTACCAAGCCTAAGAGAAGATGTAGCAACTACCCTTAGCTACAATGAGTGGGAGTTACCTAGGGCATTTTTTGATGTAATGACACATTTAACATTACATGTTGTCAAAGAACTAGAAATTTGTGCTCCTATACATACTCATTGGATGTACCCTGTCAAGCGAGCCATGAAAGTATTTAAAGGATATGTATGAAATAGGGCAAGGCCAAAGGCATCAATGGCAACACATTTACTAAGACTCTCTGATAACTTTAACTGAAAGCATGTTGGGACGTGAGGTCCTGTTAAGCAAATCGAGCAGGGCGTTGCCAAATTTTTCTGTTTCTGTGCGTTTGATTTCCTTTGCCTTGCTTGGTAGTTTCATCTTGTCTAAGGGTGGAAGAGATGAAAGCGCTTTGCAAAAC
>Ga0209208_10011866_pt1 | contig 11114 bp, 6 predicted proteins | sample S1TSphfallax_3_FD_187694 | JGI IMG/M metagenome (GOLD analysis project Ga0209208, IMG submission 187694) | Host-associated microbial communities from peat moss isolated from Minnesota, USA - S1T2_Fd - Sphagnum fallax MG (SPAdes) (version 2) | ecosystem: Host-associated > Plants > Peat moss >... | reverse complement strand
TTTCTAGGTGAAGCTTGAACCTTCATTGCTACAGAAAAAAATAACCAAATTTTGTGAAAATAGTTTGAGACCTTGTCTCCAATTCTATGGGAGCAACAACTGACATCATATTACACAAGGATACCAATAGTAAAAATCAAAGCTTGTAGGATTGAACTACTCAATTGTCACTTAGGAAATGGAAAATTATGTAGTCTCTCTCAATCAAAGAAAGAAGAATGAGGGAAGTTCTTAGACTTACAATTTGCGAGACCATGCACTTCAAGTTTGCAAATTTATGTTAGATTTTCACATTGTACACCTCATGTTGCTACAACTTTGTTCACTTGAAAAGCTTGAATGGTTTCCTCATTTGTCAAAAATAGAGCAACAAATCTAGATTGAAAAAAACACTTTCATTATACATTAATTCCAAAGTAGACACTTGTTGACCTAAACCCAGACTCAACATTCCAAAGTACCATAGCTTAGGGTCAGTTTCCACATTGACAAAACTAATAATTTATTTTCTCAAAAAAGTAATTTTTTTTTTAAATTATGAATTCCATGATCTATTATGATATAATTGTCAAATGAGTAATGAAATTATTTAGAATGCAGCCTATGATAATTATTATAATTTTCAACATGTCAACTTCATATTTTTACAAAAAATTGTTTCACTATTTTGAAAATTATTTAATAATAAAACTGACTTTAGGGTAAGGTAATTGCAACCTATGATCATTAATGTTTTAGAAAAACCCCATGTGATTAAAAAATGAAAGAAAGTTTCATATGTTCAAAACATTTCAACTACCAAGGAAAAGGTTGCATTGTGCCACATGTTTTATCTCCAAGACCCAGGTGCATTGGAGAGGTGTGGGGGGAAAATTGACTATAAAGCACACATTCAGCAAGGAAATTGGGAGTTCATAGCAATAAAGGAGAACAATATTAGAAAGAAAAAACTTGTAGGAAGGATGATCATGACAATGATGGATGGGGGTGGATGTTGGCATGAACTAAACCGATTGAAAAGGTATATATGGGCATGTGTGAACATAATAAATCCTAAACCCAATGAAAAACATCTCAACTTTAGAGGTCAAAGTTGGGCTAATATGTTCACTTAATGCTTCGCTTGTTTCTTTCGATGAACTTGTTCACATTTGAAAAACTAAAAGTAAAAATTTGGAGATTGACCTACACTTTTGATGACAAAGTCATATTTATAACAATCTACAACTTGAACAACAAAAACATTTTCAAACAACTTTCATGTGACCATTCACTAAAAACAAAAAATGGAATTTTAACAAACTTAAAGATGATAATGTACTACTTGGTGATATGTGCTTTGTTGTCTATAAATTGTGCATTGAACGTTCCAAAATGGTTGGAACTTGTAGAGCAAGTCACAACCCACAAATTCATTCAAGCCATTTTGGTTATCCTTATGGATTATCATTCAACCAAGTTTATTTGGGAGGCACACACTTGGATAAACATGATAGATTGAAATTTGTGTCCAAATGCGTCTTCAAATTGGACTTGATATTAAAATTTTCCAACTTGAAAAAAAAATTAGGTAACAAATATGAACATGTACACAAACCAATGGTTTTTTTGGTGGTGAATTTTGGTATTTTGTGAAATTCCTTTTGAGAAAAATGTTGACTGTCAAATGTGTTTTACTAGTGCAATATGTTTCTTGTACAAAATGAAAAAAAATACAAAAAGAATATTGGTGTAAACACATCAAAAATAAAATAAAAATTGAAACAAATTTTAAGGTGAAACAATTTGTCATAAAAACTTAAATTTGGTTATGGCTTTTGGGAGGATAAAGACATTCAATTTGATTATATAAAAAGAGAAATATAAAATGGTTTTGGCATGGAATTGTCAAGTTCAACACCAAATCATAGATTATGTAAATAACTCCTTAATATATTAGTTTAAATATTTTGTTTGTCCAAGGATTCTCTTTCATAACTAAGCTTAAACCTATGAAAACCTATTTACAATAGACATATTATTAATCAATGAATACAATTTTGTTAAATAAGGCAAAGCACCAATTCTAACAATCTCGTTATTCAAAAGTCCTTTTCTTTGCACCTAAGCACTGTGAGCCATACCGACATAACCATGGTCGGTAATCTCAATTTTTAAGAGTTGTGTTAGGGATATTCAAGTGTGGTGAGATTATTAGGGGTTTTAATAACTTCATGTTAGAATAGGGGATGATGAATGCGCACGATTATGTGGGGGTTGTTTTCTTTTCTGAAATACGGTATTGGTTAGGTTAGTTTTTTTCTTCAACAAAAAGCTGGTAAACCCTAGTTTTAGAACCTCAATGGCATAATTAAGGGTGAAAAATCTTTAGAGGGTTGGGGGTAGAAACAGACACCAAAATTCATGGTGTGTAATAAAACATTGGTTTTATTTTAGTATTTAGTGAGTAGCAAGGATGTTTGAGATTTATGAAGCAAGTGAGAGGGGGTCAATAAAAGTGATGCGCCCCCAAGTTCCTTGTCAGACTCAAAAGAGTCCAACTATGTTAAAGAGCAAAAGTAGTTGGAACTTGGTGCCGCTCCTAGCTTCCAACACTAAAGGGGGTGAGAAGGGCATGCTGAAAGCTTCGGGATTAAACTAGGAAGAGGGACCATTCTTTAGTTACTCGGTCCCGCATCAAAACCAACCACAAGTTGGTTAGTTCACCTTCGGAAAACACTTTTGATGTTGGGACAAGCCACTGGCAACACGAACTCACTTGATTCATCACAGCCCGGATTCGGAGGAAGCCACCACCTTCCCCCATATAGTATTCTCTATGTTGCTCCGCGGCACCCGCATCCAAATGGCTTTTATTCTCAGGACTCCCAAGGAGGAGTCTCGAAACTGTCCCGGTTTGGACTCCCGGGACTTTGGGAGCTCATAACTCCCAGCTCAGACCTCGGATTGGGATTAGGTCTGAAGCAAACTTATACCTCTCCTCAAGAGCTTTCCAACGGTCTGTCGCACTTCACATGCACACACCTGGATCGGGTTGATTCCCGATTTCTTGTGGTCGAGAGTCAAATTGCCAATTTGACTCCTGGCCTTTCTTTCGACCATAACTTATGCTGTAGATGTCCGAATGACTCATGCAAGGCCATTTTCGACATCTACACTTCCAGCCCTTTTCAACGATATGAAGAACACCTCAAGGTGAGGTGTTTTAACCTTTGCAATCGAGCTCTGAAGTTTTAGGAGTCCCGAAGGACTCCAAGTTCTCATTTTTGAGAGTGTGAGTCTCATCCTCACACTTGCCTCAAAGTGGGGTTACGATAGAAAGCTCCAATAAAGATAGAATAATCTTCAAGCCTTATAAGCATATAATTAATTTGAAATAACTTAACGATCAAATAAACAAGGGGGATAGGGTGGTAATGGCGACATGAGTTTCATGATGAATAGAACATTTATTTACATTATGGTTAAGCTCAACAAGGAACTACAATTACATGCAGAGTCCTGGTCTATGCCACAATGATAGTTCATAACTACAAGAAATTTAGGATGCATTGAATGGTGCGAACTAAGTAGTCCGCCTTGTTATTAGGAAGTAATTGGCAAATTGGACCACGTAACCAACGATAGTGTCTAACGCCGGGAATTGAAGATCATGTGAAGATGGAGGTGTCTTTAGTCTCATAACAACCTTCATAGACAATTTCAGGTTCATCACCAAAAGTGGGGTCGACTTGTAACAAAATCACCAAGGTGCAAGAGTTCAAAGAAATGAGATAATACCAAGTTCGAGGGGGATCGACTTCAAAACAAGTGCACACCTTTCACAGTTCGAAGTTTTCATCACAAGGATGTTGCATCAACATCAAATCTAAAGATGATTTTGGGGTCGGCTCTTCATTCACTTGCGCAACTTGAGGCCCGTAAAACATGTCCATACGTGACACCATAATTTCAAGGAAAAGAGAAAAGATATTCAACCAAATTGAATCGACAATGAATGTGTGGGGGACTTATGACATTAAAATGCGTAATCGTAATAAGCCAAGGAAAAGGGAGGAAATGCATAAATAACGACTTAGAACCATGGTAAAGTAAAACCTTAATATTAAAGGAAAAAACGAAAGCCTAAGTAAAGTTGCTTGGGGGGAAAGTGGAAAGAGATGAAAAAAAACCTTCTCCTTCTCCTTCCATTAGCCTCTAAGCATTGGAACCTTTTCTTTCTCCTTCCATTAGCCTCCAAACATTGGAACCTTCTCCTTCTCCTTCCATTAGCCACCAAGCATGTGAACCTTCTCCTTCTCCTTCCATTGGCCACAAAGTGGGGATCTTCCTTCACCTCCTTCCTTATCTTTAAAAGGGCGAAGTTGGATCATTTGGGGCTCTTTTCTGGACATAATTTTCAATTCAAATCTTGAGAAGACTTACTCCACAACCTTCTTGGGTAGGAGAAGAATGAATAGTCCTTGGTAGATGGTAGAAAAAAGGAGATTAGATTGGAAGGTTGTAATAGTTTTGAAAGAATGGAAATAAATAGGGATAGTGTTGGGAACTTGAAATCCTAGAAAAACTTTACAAACCTTGTTGGGTTTTGGTAGCATAACTTATCACTGGTTTAGCTACAGAGCTTAGGATTTGGTAGAAAGGTGCGCCTCATAATTAGCTTTCTAAAGAGCTAAGGCAAGTCAAATTTGAATAACATATGTGTTAGAAATAATATTTTAAGTGATTAGTGGTCTGTAGCCAAATTAAACTTCCTACCTTCATAAAATCCTTTTGGGTTTGGTAGCATAATTTATTATTGGTTTAGCTGCAAAACTTAGGATTTAGTAAAAAAGTGCGCCTCATAATTAGCTTTCTAAAGAGCTAAGGCAAGCTAAATTTGAATAACATATGTGTTAGAAATAATATTTTAAATGACTGGTGGTCTGTAGCCAAATTAAACCTCCTACCTTCGTCAAACCCTTTTGGGTTTGGTAGCATAATTTATTATTGGTTTAACTGCAAAACTTAGGATTTAGTAGAAAGGTGCGCCTCATAATTAGCTTTCTAAAAAGCTAGGGAAAGCCAAATTTGAATAACATGTGTTAAGAATAATATTTTAAGTGACTGGTTGTCGCAACCCCACTTTGGGTGAAGTGGGAGGATGAAACTCCCACTCCCAAAGTTGGGGATTTGGAGTCCTCCGGGACTCCCGAATGTTTAGAGTTCGATAGTAGAGATCAAAACACCTCGCATTGGGGTGTTCTTGGTGTCATTGGAAAGGTCTTGAAGTGCAGATGTCCAAAATGCCCTCGCATTGGTCATTTGGACATCTGCAGCCCAAGTTATGGGCAAAAGAAGAGCCGGGAGTCAAACTGACAATTTGACTCCCGACCACTAAAAGTCGGGAATCGACCTCTTCCCGACATCCGAATATAGAGTGCGACATGGCGTTGGAAAGCTCTCGAAGAAAGCTATAACTTTGGTTTAGATCTCGTCTTGATCAGACTTGGCAGTCGGGAGATATGAGCTCCCAAAGTCCCAGGACTCCAACTGGGACAATTTCGGGACAATTGCGGGACTCCAACTTGGGAGTCCCGAGAAAAAGAACCATTTGGATGTAGTCTCCGCGGAGTGGCGCATAGAATATTATATGGGGGAAGGTGGTGGCTTCCCCCGAGTCCGGGCCGTAGTGAGTCAAGTGTGTCAAAGTGCCTGTGGCTTGTCCCAACACCCAAGGGTGTTCCCGAATGCGTACTAACCCTTTTGTGGTTGGTTTTGGATGCAGATTCAAGCTTGATAATCTAGTCCCTCTTCCTAGTTTAATCCCGGGACTTCTAGCACGCCCCTCTACCCCTTTCTAGTGCTAGAAATCGGGAACGCCTCCAAGTTCCATATTTCCGCAATTCAACACACTTGGACCCTCAAGTGGGTTCAACAAGGAACTTAGGAGTGCGTCATTGGTGGTCTATAGCCAAGTTAAACTTCCTACCTTCGTAAAACCCTTTCGAGTTTGGTAGCATAACTTATTATTGGTTTAGTTACAAAGCTTAAGATTTAGTAAGAAGGTACGCTTCGTAGTTAACTTTTTAAGGAATTAAGGCAAGCCAAATTTGAATAACATAACTGTTAGAAATAATATTTTAAGTAACTGGCGGTGTGCAACCAAGTTGAACATGGTGTTGAACCCTTAAAAGTTGGTTTAAATGAATGACAATTTAACATAAAATTCTAAGATTTGACTTGTTGAGATTGGAAAATGTATCTATCAATTCTAATTCATGATTGATGCATAGGAGGCAAACTACTTGGTTTTAATTACAAACACAATTTAACATCTAAAAATACACCTGCATTTTTCTTTCACCGGTAGCATATGTACTTTCGAGTATAATTACTTCATAGAACCGGGAATAGAGGGATAGAAAGCCGCTTCACATTGTGGTGCATTTACCAAAAGTCAAACCCGGGTCTATTGCTTGGAAAACAATTATCCTAATTGGTGGCTATTTTATTAATGGCTATTAGTGCCTATTTTATTAATGGCTATTGGTGATTATTTTATTAATGGTTATTGGTGGTTATTTTATTAATGGCTATTAGTGAATATTTTATTGATGGCTATTGGTGACTATTTTATTAATGGCTATTAGTGACTATTTTATTAATGACTATTAGTGGTTATTGATGGCTATTTTATTAATGATTATTAATGGTTATTATATTATAAATTATTGTTGGTTATTATATGTTATATTACAACTATTGGTGATTATTGTACTACAAATTTTTGTTGGACATTATATGTTATAATATCATAGGCTATTGGTAATTATTATATTGTAGGGTATTTAAATTTTTTTTCATAGGTTATTATTTTCTATTTTAAGTTATTTTTACCTTAGGTCATTATATTTTATTTTACATTATTTAAGTTATTATACTTATGATAAAATAATTTATAATAACATAAAGTAGAATGACCATGAATAACTTAAAGTCTAATTTGAAAAATAACTTAAGGTATAGCCTAAAGTTAGTTGAATAATATCATCTAAAATAATTTAAAAGCTTATAATAAACTAGTTAAAATACCTTAAGGTAAAATAAAATATAATAATTTAGGGTACAATAATTTATAATAGCCTATAATAACATAAAATATAAGTTAGAATAATTAAAGTAGCTCAAAATAATATAAGGTACAATAGTCTCCCGCTTAAGTACGCACCCGTTTAAGTACGCATCTTGATTAAATACGCATTTTTTGGCAAAAAATTTAGGGTTCAAGATTTATTAGTTAAGCATGTTTTGAAGGTCAGTAAATTGTCCAACAGAAGCTTGAAATGTCTTCTCCTTAGCTTCTTTAGACAACAAGGCAGACTGTTCTAGGATCACTTCCCGGTTGTCCCACACCTTTCAGATGGTGCTTTCACTAATGTTGTACTTTCGGGCTAGAGCCCTTTTACTTGGAGCATTCGTTTTGCTTAGCTTCGAGATGATTTCACAGTGTTGATGCTCATAGAGACGTTTTTCGTTTGGTTTTTTTGATATTGTAACGAAACACAAGCAATTTGGGAGTGACAAATCTAAAGTACGCACCTATCGGTTAAGTACGCACAAACTGAGTAGGTTCAAGTTGCGTACTTAAACGAGAGACTACTGTATATCATAAAGCAACATAGATAAAATATTTTTTAAAATATAAAAATAAACCTATTTACTATAGTAAATTATAATACTGAATTATGTTAATCAATAATGAAACATGATGTTTACATAATGATATTATAGTGAAATAATTTTCACCAGGGTGAAATCATTAAAATGCAATGAAGTTATTTCATTTTTAAGGTCCCATAGTGATTTAGGCTAATAAATTGCACCCCACTTTTGTAGTAGTGAGTGGTATTGCTAAATATAAACTAACATTTGAAGATAATTTAAAATTCTTAGGATGGGAGGAAGAGGAGGAGGAAAAGGTAAAGGAGACAAAAGAAGAGATGGAAAAAGGTACACATACCTCAAGCAAAGGACAATTAAATAGGTCCCAACCAAATGACCAAACTGTTGAGAGCCCATTGAAGAACTTCAAGATGAAATGTGAAAAACTGTCAATTGTTAAGAAGGTTTATAATTTTACCAAGACAAGGGTTGATAAGGTGAAAGTAAGGGCTACTAAGGCCAACTTGGGGAAATTGAAGTGATGCCATATGCTAGGTATGCATCATTTCAGGTTAAGATTAATTAATCATTTTAGAATTTTGATGCATATTGTTGGTGGATCTACAATACCATCATCGAGCGAACATACAAATCAGGTTAAACAACATTACCTCCAACACAACATTTGTTGTTTTTGGAAAAAGCTATAAGGTAATATGGAGGATCCCCAATTAAATTAAATATTGTAAGACATCTAGATTAATTTATTTAGACTTGAGAACTCCAGGCCCATGCATTCCATATTATTTCTTGTTATATTGGATTTTTTTATGTGGATTTTTTGTGTTTTGGGAACAAACCTATGTTGTTTTGTTTAATACTGGTTGTTGAATGGAGAAATGGAATTTGGGTTTTCCAAGGTGCAACATTTGGGTTGAGTGTAATGGTGGGAGATGGCAAAGGACTGTGCAAGTCCTTGAGCAAATATTACATATCGAAGATGAAAACAATGGAAATAATTACTTTTCACTTTTCCTAGGAATTTTTTAATTTAAGATTGATTAAAATTTTGACAGTTTAATGCAGTGATGGGTTGTCGCTCAAGTGGCATGGATTTACACTCATGGATTTTAACTTATGTTACATAAAACACCAACCTACAATTTGAAAACTTGTTGTAAGGCTTTAAGTTATCTTGGATTCCTTAAACCAATCAAGTTCACAAGGTCAAGTTATATTAAAGGTCATAGGGGAAAGACACATATATGGATGTTAGTGCAAACTATATGTGCATTGTAAGAGGTGTATTGTCTTTGAGAGGTTAAGGATGTAGGCAAAGATAGTTGGTTTGGGCACACCTCCTTCACAAGAAGTATGAAGCACTCATGATAAAGAACACTACATAGTCTTTTTGAAACAACGAATCTTTTAACAAAACATTGCCAAATGGAGCATATCCATCAACTAGCATGTGGGACAACATTAGTTTTTTTTTTGTGTTGTCATAACTTGGACCATGAAGAGGGTTTTGAAAGATGTGAATGGTTTTCACATTATCTTTCATTAACTAGGATCAAATTGCGCAATTACACAAGCTATGTTTTTCTATAGTTGTCAAGAATAGTAAATTTTGGACCATCTATTTGACTGGAAACCATCATGATAATTACACTTATGAGAATAAACATTTATGTTTTTGATGTGGTGTGTGCAATCAGCAAATTTGGAAAAAGCACTTGCATGGCCAGATTTACCAATGTCTGGATCCACTACTTATTCACAAGTCTTGCTTATTACTGCACATGTGTAATAATTGCCTCACTAACAACTATTTTCTACAAGTGTTAGATGAGGTGACTCTAATTATTTATTTCTCCCTTTATAAGATTCCATGTGGCTAACAATTTCTTTCATAGATCTCCAATTTGTGCTATTGCTAATTAAATGTTAAGTATCATTTCTAAATATTGAGCAGACTACATTCAACAACATTTTTACATTACCTCAGTTGTAAGTGATAAGTTTTGTTTAGTGAAGCATGTCTTGTATAAGATCAATAAATTTCATTTTTTGGGTTTATTATCATAAGTCTTGTTGCCCCCATGCTTCCATTGAGAGCAAAACATCAAAGGTAGGCATTTAGATCATAACAACAAAATTAGATCAACTAAAAACACTTAAAGATAATGCTATGATGATGATAGAACAGTTGTTGTGTCATCCAGAACCAACATAACAACAAAGAGTGTTGAGTATGGAAACAAAAACCAACCCAAAGTTAGTTCAACTACCCAATGCATTGCGACTTCTATAGTTGTGGAAGCACCTGATCTTAACAAAAGAGATAATAACATTATAGTAGTTCCAAGGGGTATTGATCCCCCATTTGGGCTAGATGCAATTTTAATTGAGTTATTACATTCTAGTGAAAAATAATAAGAATGATACTTTGGGTGACTAGTAAAACTTTTGTATCTATCTTTTGAATATGGGTAGGCATATATAAAGCTTTTGATTACAATAAGTTTCATGACATGATCAATTTGGTGTAGTACATTTATGTAGATCATATCTATTAGAAGCATTTAAATAATGTCCTCATTTGACTTGCACCAACAACATGCACTAGCCACATATTGACCTAGCCCACCTACCAATATTAATCCAAATGTAACTCTTTCACATCATCATAACCAAAAATCACCTTTCCTAATTGAATACATGACATTTATCTTGTGCATTTTCAACCTACATTAAGCCTTTGGGTCCATAATGTTCTAATTTCCTTAGAGCAAGAAGGAAGAAAGAGGACGCTATGTGAATCTTACTGGAGGTTTGATTCTCAAATCTGATGGTGTACCCCACCTCATCTCCCAACTAAACCCCCATTTCATACACCACCTGACTAAGGAGGATACACCCCACTATAAGCATTTACAACAAAATATGCAAATTAAACTATACCAGATTAATAGTAGAAACTTGTATTTCTTTGTTCATATCAGACTTTTCGTTGTTCAACAATAGGATGTAAACAAGTTCATGGTAATTTTGAGCTACTTTACCCAATAAGTTGAAACTTGCCAATGTGTTGATCAACAATCTAACCACACAACATTATTCTATGTTCATCATGCCATCAACAACATAATCCTCCCATTCACACTCAACACGAGTAACATCTTTAATATACTTGATTACTTACCAAAAGGCCTTCTACAAATAATGTGCATCCTTGCAGATTTAATGTCAATATGGATGACTTTGTGACATGGCCATTAATACTTACATTTTCTTTAGGTATAGGTACATTGTAATGCTAATGTTTTGTTGAACCAATAAGTTATAGTACACTTGGTTACTTGTAGGTACAAAAGAGGAAATGATAATTCAAGAACATTTTTCGAAATTGAACTTTGGGGCCACTTTTGAAACATCCTCAACCTTTCTCACAACTATAGATAATCAAT
>Ga0209208_10011865_pt1 | contig 11115 bp, 7 predicted proteins | sample S1TSphfallax_3_FD_187694 | JGI IMG/M metagenome (GOLD analysis project Ga0209208, IMG submission 187694) | Host-associated microbial communities from peat moss isolated from Minnesota, USA - S1T2_Fd - Sphagnum fallax MG (SPAdes) (version 2) | ecosystem: Host-associated > Plants > Peat moss >... | reverse complement strand
GTTAGAACTCATTTTGCACCCTTTTTGGTGTTGGGACAAGCCATAGGCAACCTTGGATTCACTTGACTCACCACGGCCCGGACTCGGCCACCACCTTCCCCCATATACTATTCTCTATAGCTCCCTGCGGGAGCTACATCCGAATGACATTTTTTCCCGGGATTCCCAAGGGGGAGTCCCGAAACTATCCCAGGTTGGATTTTCGGGACTTTGGGCATCCATAACTTCTTGCTCAGACTTCTGATTGGGATGAAGTCTAAAGCAATCTTGTAGCTCTCTTCGAGAGCTTTTCAACACCATGCCACACTCCTTCTGCAGACATCAGGATCGGGTGAATTCGGGACTGTTAGTGGTCGAGAGTCAAATTGCTAATTTGACTCCTGGCCCTTCTTTTGCCCATAACTTGGGCTGCAGATGTCCAAATGGCTCATGCGAGGCCATTTTGGACATCTACACTTCAAGACCTTTTCAACGATATAAAGAACACCCCAATGCAAGGTGTTTTAACCCCTGCAATCAAGCTCTGAGTTTTCGAGAGTCCCGGAAGACTCCAAGTTCCCACTTTTGGGAGTGTGAGTTTCATCCTCACACTTAGCCCAAAATGGGGTTGCGACAGCAATTCTAAACAATTCATTTTGGACTTGACCATTTTGACTAGGTTTATTTTACGAAGTTTGTTTTATTGAACCACTATGACCACATATATCTATATAATATAAATTTAAATATTATTTAAAATAATTTAACCATAATTTGAGCAATTAATATAATTATTGTAACTGAAGTAATTCAATTATAATAAAATATTATATGTAGAACCTATAATATTATATTTACAATAAATAGCTAGTATTTCCAAAAAATATTACAGTAATAAAAAGAAACTATAGTAAAAAAAATTTAATTAAATAATTATAAAATAATTAAATTACTTATGCATTATAAATTATAATTAAATTTGGATATAAGTTTTTCACATAAGTTATATTGTATTAAAGTAATGAATGTAGTTACTATAAATTATTGTATTTACAATTAATAATTATTACCACAAAAAAATATTCACTAATTATTCATATTTTTACAATAACCAAAACTAATTACCGCAATTACAATAATTTAATGACAGTAAATTATTAGTATCACAACATAAATTTTCATATTCGTTAAAAATATTTGCACAATACTGAAAAATAAATAGAATAATTATAAAACATGGTAATTGAACTTAATTATTTACATTATAACTAGGAAAATTCTATTTTCACACCTTTTTTGGCTAGATTCACACCTTTTTTGCCGGTCTGATTTTAAACAGAATAAATTTGAGTGCATGAGGAACAGCCATGCACTGCGCGGTTCATGAAATCATGGGGTCACGAAATCAGACCGGCCAAAAAGATGTGAATCTAGCCAAAAAAGGTGTGAAAATAGAATTTTCCTATAACTATTAATTAATTAATTTATGCATCATGTATTGAAAACTTGTATGTAATTAACAAGTTAGTTAAATATTTATATTTTATTATTAATTTAAGTGGATGAGAATAAATAGTATATTATATATATATATATATATATATATATATATATATATATATATGAAAATAATTTAATTATTAATTAATTAATTAGTCATATACTTAGTTAATTATTTTAGTTAGAAATGCAAAAGTGATAACAAAAGATGTGGGGAAAACTTTCTAGGTGTAACCTAGTTTGAAACTATGTTGTAAGTTCAAAATTTATCCAATAATATTTGTTCTCCATTCCCATTTTGAAAAGTATATAATGAAGATGTGTAATCTAACATTACCAAAATAAGAAAATTGTGCCATTTTAGACGAGTGAATGAAACAATTTAACCCAAAATTAAAATGAGAAAAACTTATGCGTCATTTTAGCTTGCTTACCTCCCTTACCTACTTATTTGCGTATCTACCTAGGTAAATAGGTAAATAAGTACTTAGTTCAACCAATCCACCTCAGTGGGTAGGTATTTAGACTACTAATCTACATATCTACCTAAATATTAATTAAAATTGATATGCCACTTGATAAATTTGTATTTGCAATGTGTCACAATCTAAGACCATCCAAGATTAGGAATCTAATTGCTTAGATTGGGTCTCCTTTATTTTTCAATTACGAAAAAGAGAAGATAAAATACATCCAAATGTCACGATGTGTTATTAAGGAGCTCCAAATGGCAAAACATTGGTTGCCATCAAAATAATTGTAAATTAGTTGCAAATTGTCACACATAGGACATATCTATATGTTGGATGAAATTGTATAAATACTTTCCATAAATTCATGACATCATCATGATGTCACCAATATTTGTGACTAATTTGCACTTGTGACTAGTTTTAAGTGACCAAAAAAAATTTAATTGCAAAATGTCGATTGCTACTAAAAATTAGTTACATAGCCCAATCTTAATTTAAGGTTCTTTTAAAATGCTTGTGAGGAAGGTGATATATGGTGAATATAAAAAACTTATATGAATTCAATGTTCAAGAAGACACCTTGAAGGATTGTATTTGAGATGCTTTAAAAAAATTAAATATTGACACATTGAATGATGAGAGTTTTGAAAAAGTTGTGTTACAAAATCATGAAGTTTTGGCACAATTAAAGGTAACAAATGGGCATGCCACCCATAATGTTCTTAAAATGCGGCAATATAATGTCATAATGGTACATCACGTACATTCAATGACTTTATATTATAACCATCATTTATCCGGTTGTCTATCTTGTCATCTACCTTAGCTCCTACTTCTACAAGCACATCAACTTGTAAGGCATAGATGAAGGTAGAAGTTTTTTAGTCATAATCCACCAATTTTGCCACCATGTATGCATAAGAATGTAGGTTGGCAATGACAAGCAAAGAATTTTGATCAAAGTCAAGATTGAAGTTAACATTAAAAAAAAAAGATAAATGAGACATAACAAAACTTTTAAAGATGTGGAAATTATAACACATAAAATTTAAGGCTAAGGTTAAAGAAGTAATAAACCTATAGCTAGAGGTGCTCATGCCAACCGTACTTAGTTGCATTGTCAATTTGATCACCAATGATTTTATATGTGTTGTTTAAATAACATTCATGTAAAAAGTTAGTCAAAATAGTTGCAACTAGGAACAAACAATTATACTTTTCCTTTGTGGAATCAAAACGTTTCATTAATAATCTCTAGTTTCAACCCTTTAGTTCCTCACTCCACTTTCACCTTATAACCAACATGTGTTTTGTTACAAATATTCATTACACCTAAATCATGTCCAAGGGCAGCTTGCACCTCCCAAGCCACTACTAACGAACATTTCTTCACCCAAATAACCTAGGTCCCCCAATTAAATTACTCATTTGTATGTACCAAAAACATTAGTGTTAATTTTTGTATAAGTTTACAATTCACGCAATATGGTCACATCATGGTCAGGATTAGGTTACCCATTATATATCCAAGAACATGAACAATCCACAATTAACATGTTGTCCATACAATACATTATTTTTCATCCATTGAACCACAACGTGTGGGCAACATCGTTCCAAGGTTTCCAAATCTTGATGGGCGTCCCATTGATGAGTTTGATACGACCCATTACGGAATATCAAAAAAGCCATATTGGTACGTGACTCCAACGTCAAACCAAGTTGTTAAAAAATGTTCAACGATAGGCCAAAGTTTTAAAAAGGATTTTAATCCTAAGCCAAAGTTTTTAAAAAAAATCCAAGCTTAAGCCAATATGCCCAAAAAATTCCAACCCTAAGCCAACATGCATATGCAAAATTAATTTTGTCTTCGGATAAACTCTCTTGGCATGAGGTCTAACATTATTCCAATATACTTGTATTATTATTATTTTAAATGTGTATTTGCATCAAATACATATAAATTCTTGGTCCAATGGCTTGGGGTTATTACAATTTGACACAAGGTCATTGTCTTAAGGGTGTTGGACATTTGTCTTGGGAGTGAATGACTTTTGGTTTAAGGGAACAATACATTTGTTTTCAAAGTGCAAGACATTTGTCCTAATCTTGTTTTACCCAACATACTCACTTTCATGTGAAAGAACACCCAGGATGGTGGGTAGTGACCCAAAAAAAAAAAATTGCCTTCATAATTTACCCGAAATTACTAGGCAAAAAAATTCTCAAATTGCCCAATTCTTTTGAAGCATGAAGATATTTTCAAAAATGCCAAAATATTTTGGGCCGAAATCAAAAGTATTTTCAGCATTTATAAGGCACATGTAATTATTGAACATAATAAGAATTCTCAAAATGCCAAAGTTTTTCAAGCACCAAGATTTTTTTAGAGTGCCCAATTGTTTTGGGTCAAAATGGAAAAAAAAAAATCAACATTTATAACTTTCCCAAGCATGCTAAAATTTCCAAAATTTCCTAGAATTTTCCAAGCATCTTAGAAAAAAAATCTCATGAATATTTCCAACCATAGGATTTGTTGAATTCCCAATGTTTGAGCAAAAATAAAAAATATCAACCTATATAATCTGCCTAAAATATATCATGCAAAATAAAGATTCTAAAACCAATGAATATTTATCAAGCATCTTGAGAAATGTTTTCCAGGAATTCTTTAGAATGCCCAATTTTAAACCTTGAAAAATTATTTAAAAAAACTTAATTGTAAGCCTCAATGCTAATGTAAAAAAATCTTAAATCGAAACAATAGACAGATTCGAACATGAGGCCTAAGTATTAGGGCTAAGTGCTAAAAAGATTCTAACCCCAAGCCAAAGTGCTAATTATTTAAAACCCTAAATCAAAATAATAAAAAGATTATAATCCTTAGGTGTAAATATATTCTAACCTTTAGGCCCAAATAGATTTATCTTTAGGCTTAAAAAGATTCTAACCTTACACTTAAATATTAAAATTATCCTATTCTTAAACCAAAGTATTAATAAAATAATTTAACTATAAGTTAATTAGTTTTTAAAACATTCAAATTGTACACAAAAGTCTTAAATTTTTTTTTGAATGCTAGGACCAAGTGCTAAAAAGATTCTAATCCCAAGCTAAAATGGTAATTTCTTTTAAGCCTAAGCCAAAATAGTAAAAAGATTATAATCTTTGATCAAATTTCAACCAAAGATCAAAGTTTTAAAAATATTTTAACAATAAGCAAAAGTCTTAAAAAAGATTTTAAGTCTAAGCCAAATTGGTAAAAGATTCTAACTTTAGGCCCACCTCATTATGTCTTGAGATGTGCAATACTTGGTTTTTGAGCACCTTTCCATTATATTTGTATGATGAGATGAATACATTTAAAAATACGTCCTAAGGTTGAACCATGAGCCAAACAAAATTGTCCTAAGGTCCAATTTAAAATTGCTTCCAATATGGCCCTTTTGATATTCTGCAAACCTTTAATTTAGGGATGTGTGTATAAAGAGTCACTTGCTCCTCAACAATAAACCATTGAATCTCATTGTTACTTGTTTCATTGATGCATGATGTGGTAAAAGTTGCATTATTACATATTGCACTTTTGTTTTAGTTCCAGAAGAATGTGTTATATATGACTACATTGTCATGTTTTATGTAAAGGATGAATTAGAATAATTGTTGTTTCAGGGTTGGTTTAATTGGTTGCCCTATAACAATGCAAGGCCCATTAGTAGCTTTTGCATGAGATTAGATGGTGGGGATCACTAATGGTGTTAACTCATCAAACTTTGACAAATTAAACTTTGTTGAAGTCTTGCACAAACTTGAAGTTAATTGCAATGTTTGAACACATTTCAAACATTCACATTTTGATTGATCGATTGACCAACACTTGACTTGAACTCATTTGTGTTGCAAGCTCCAATGTGTGAAAATTGGCAACTATAATTGCAAACAAAACATGATGTTGCTTATGTGTTCTTTGAAACACCTCCTCATCACTATTGAAAAGACCTCACCATAGAAAAAAACCATGTAATTGAAAAAAACCCCCCAAAAAAACTCAAAACCAAGCCTTTAAAAAAATCCAAAAAAAGACTTGAAAAATCCTCCTAAAAAAAACCCTGAAAAAGCCCACAACAAGCATAAAACAAACGCTACAAATATGAAAAAGAGAAAATCTTGTGCAAAGTCCAAAAATACAACTTCAAAATAAACCTTAAAAGAAAAAGAGAAATCCACTTGATAAAAAAAACAAGGGAAAGTTAAAAGTTGTCAAAATAACAAGAAGAAAAAAAAACCCTAGAAATGACAAAAAGAAATAAGCAACCCTATAAACAACAAGATTACAAAATAAGCCAAAAAAACAAGTTAAAACAAAAAGTGAAAATCAAAGGAGCTCCCCCAAAAATGAAAATGACAACATATGAATAAGCTTAAGAAAAAACCTTAGGGAGAAGAGTCTCTAGTGAGGGGCCAAAAGTAATGAAGTTATCACAAGTGAAAATTGGAAGAACCCACTTATATAGTTCCATGTAAAACACACCTTCAAAAACATCCTATTTAATCCATAGTGCAAAGCCTATAATAACTTTGTAATGATAAGAAAAAAAGAAGCCTAAACTTGCAAGCATTAATAAGTCCCTCAAATGTGCATGTTTTTTTAAAAAAAGTTTATAAAAAAATCAAAGAAAAGCCCTTCAAGTGTGCCCTCAAGAAAGTTTCAAGGGGGTCCTTCAAGTGTGCCCAAACAAAAAAAAAATGCATGTAAAAAAAAGGTTCAAATCCTATTTCAGCCCCTATTTAAGGTCTAGTCCTCAGTTTTGAGATTTCACCCCCAGTTATGGGGACTTTAGGGATATCTGAAAACCAAGGATGAAACAAAGAAAGGGGATGAGACAGGGTATGGGACGGGGGAGGACTTTCCAAATAATGTTTTTGCAATGAAACATTTTTGTTTTTTGGGACTCTTCCGTGGTTTTCAAGTCTAGTTGGGCCCTAAAACTTAAGGCTTAAAAATCAAACTCAGGTAGGCCTCCAAGGCCTCCAAACCCAGGAAAGAGCTCAAAATGATTTCTTATACATGGAAAAGAAAAAACTTTTGAAATTTTTTGGAACCTTACAGAAAATGAAGGTCCTTTCCAATTCAAATGGGGATGTTCCATGCGTACAAGGATTACGTTGTGAGGTCCTCCCACTAGGGCTTATACCAAAAGCCCTTGGCTCGCAAACACTCCCATGCATGAGCTCATTACCATGGGCAAACCCTAAACCCTAAACACCTCAACTCACCCTCAGAAACCATTGCTTGGACCAGGGCGTCAAAAGGCACTTGTAAGCACTTGCCGAAAGAGCATTTTGCAAGTCAGGTAGTTATTTGTAAAGCGCTTTGTTATCCACTTGGTCTCTCTACTGGGTACGAAGTTCCAAACAGAGGGTACAATAATTATACATACAAACTACTTGCCTCTTTTTGCCTTCACAAAATCACACATATTTCATTCGGTCAGCCCTGGGGTAGAACTAGCTGCTTTTTACTTATTCTAACATTATTATAGTTATGGGTACCCCACTCCAATTTGGGGCACAATTGTGCAGCCGTTTGATCAAAACTGGGGACTAAATGAGAAGTCAAGATGAAAACAGTACACGGGAAAATAACTGGTGACCAAACTAGTTTTCTCATCTAAAATTGGTCCGTCCTCAGGGGAATTTCAGCCCCAGTTTGGGATTTCCCTTAGCTTTGTCGGGTGAAGAACACCCTTATTAGAAACACAAATTCCTTTGCAACCAATGAGATGAGGCAACAGGCAGCCAAAAGGCTCAATTCTTTTTCCTTCAGAGAGGGCTGGAGGTTTGGATTCTGACGTTCCCAATGTGTTCCCATCAAGTTCTCAGTGTGTTCACAGTACGTTCCCAATGTGTTCCTGATATGTTCTCAACTAGTTCCCAACTGGTTCTGCAACTTCTCTATGCGTTTCCCAAGAACGTTCCCATTCACACCACACATATCCTTTGCCCAAATTTTTATCCTTGTAACCTCTGTAGCTAGACCAAAGGAAAAGGCTACATGATTATTACCTACAACAAGTGCTTCAAATTTGTGACTTTTAAGGATTTGAAGGGTCGGTTTAATGACGTTTTGTGACACGTTAGGGACGTCAAATTAGGGACATTTAGGGTCACACAATTTGTGACTTTTTTTTGCCATTTTTCGAAAAAAATAATAATGAAATTAACCACATCTAGACCTAGGCACTTCCTAGGTTGCCACTTGTAGCCAGCAGTTTTGTAAAGGTGCTACAGTCCATTTAGGACAGTTGCCATTTAATGGCTAATTAATGCTGGGGGATCCTCGCCATTGGACCTACTTGAGGAATTTGAAAACAAGAAAAAAAATATCCCTGCCCCACAAGTTCAACTAGTTAGTAGAACTAACAATAGGGCCCCATGCTCATGGGGGCTGCAATGGCAAGAAAGAATTAGAGAAAGCAAATGGGCAAATGCAAAACCTGGTGAATTGACGAAGAAAGGAAAGTGACGTTGTAGGAATGGGTTTTAATGCTAACTAGCACCTAAACAGATTAGGTAAGAGGGAAGAAAAAACACACGCATCCCAAGCAGGTTTTTTTCTTCCACAAAATAATGTTTCATTTTTTTGACCCCCAAAAAATTGAGAAATTATTGGAAAAAATGCTTTTTTAAAGTGTAAATTCGACTAATTTTGCGAAAAATTTGCCAATTTTTGGTTATCACGAAATTGAAGAAAAAACCCTGATCCCAAGTCTCCAGACGAAATCCCGGGCCAATTCCAGGCTCTATGATTGGGGACCATGGGAACCCCGTCCCCTCCCCCGGACCCCATCCAAAATTTGACCCTACCCGCCAATCTCAGTCTCTGGTTTCTGCCCCAACAGCTGGACCAGCTTTAGTCATGATTGATTACCTAAATTCGTCTTGAATGTCCGGAAACGGGCACGTTTCGCACTGAACGTCCCTGACCGTTGCCGGCGACGGCTTCTTGCCCAACGGATTAGAGGCTGATGAACACCTATAGTCGACGACCGAGAGCAGAAGCGTAGTCGATTTTCCGTCCCTAATGCATCGATCGGGGAATGTTGCATCTGTTTATTCTCTTCGTCTGCATATCTCATCCCATTTAATCGCTTTCACGAAGGTAAACGAAAGGTGATTGAATTCTCATCGAAATTTGGATGAACTGTAGTTGGATGAGAAAAAAAAACAGACCGGTCGGGGAAGAAGAGAAGCGGGGTCAGAAGAGAACAACGCCGCCTCTCTTTTCTCTTCTCTCTCTCGCAAAGAAACTCCCTTCTTCGCTCGCTCTCGAGCCAGCGCATATTCGTCAGGCAGGCAGCTGCGCCATCGTCGTCTGTGCAGCAGCTGCAAGCGCCAGACACTTTGCTGGGTCTTTGTCTGACATTGTGGTACGCATAATCTTCCGGGGAATGCTTTCAGTGCTTTACAACAAACACAATAGTTGCTCAAAGGTTCTTACACTCTGCAACATTGTTGTAGGCTGTTGAAATCATTCGCAGTGTCTTGGTTTGTTTTCTCTTTTGCTTTGTGTTTGTGTTTCCCTCTTGCTTGTCGGTTTCTTTTTTTTTTGGCCTCTTCCGGTGCAACCACAAGCACTGTGTTCATTCGCACTTTGTGAAAAAAGTGAGGGAAATGTGACGCCTTGTGTTAAGTCTCGTCCTTCAGTGCTCTCGTAGTAGTGGCGGCTTTCTGTGATCACGATTGCAGCAGTAACAGCTCCGTGTCTCTCTGGCTCGTCCGACGGCTGCTGAGGTCTTGTCCTTTTGACAAAGCTTCTTCTGCTGCCTTCTGCTTTTCCTCTTGCAGCAGAGTATACTTTTCTACAGCACGGTTGTTTACCTCTGATCTGCAATGCAGTCGGTCGTGGGATGGATGGATGGTCGTCGTGTTTGGAGCTAGGAATCAGTTGCAGGAACTGCTGCTATGAGCTGTGGCTTGAGTAGTAGTCCAGTGTAGGGCAGAGCATCCGTTGAGTTGATTTCTCTTGTTTCTCGAGCTCCGCGAGTTGTAGCCAGTGGATGTAATGCCCAGACGCCACATGCGGGATTAGCTCCAGCTTCATCTCTTCTGCTGCTTCACTTCCGGTTCTTCCTGAGCCCTAGAGGAGTGGTGTCTATTTTGTGTATTTTCTGTTCGATGACAACTTTTGTTATGTTTTGAGTGCATCTAGAGAGTGTTCAGGAGCCACGAGCTCACAAGTAGCTCTAGCTGCTGAACGATCGTGGTCAAGATAGTAGCACTCTAGGGGTTCGGACAAGAGTTGAGAATGGTGTCGAAGCGTCTTGTTCTTGAAGTCTTCATGCACGGCCAAGAGTTGGGAATGAATATCTGAGTTTCTTGTCTTGATGTCTTCATGTATGAACAAGAGTTGGGAATGGGCATCTGAGCTTCTTGGTCTTGAAGACTTCTTTCATCCAACAGTGTTTGTTCGTCCCTTGTTTGTTGGTGGCAGTTGATAAAGCAAGGCGAGCTCTCTGTTGATCAGAAGTAGGTAGGGATATTGCAAGCTGATATTGCTGTTTCTTGTACGAGCTTGACTACCAAAGTTTCTTTCAATTTGTTGGTAATCCTTGGCTGCTGGTGTGTATTTTAATCAGCTTCTGTATTTGGTTGGAAGCTGTTTCCACAGCATGGAATTGGCAGTACTGTTTCTTTCAGTCGGAACACTTCATGGTGTTTTGTGTTCAGTGTTGTTTGACTCCAGTACAAACACCTTGCCTTCCATGCAGGGATAGATTGAAACCCTCAATGTCTTCTTCTGATGTGTGCTTTTTGTGAATGACCATCCAGCTTAGAAGATCTCTGTGATCCTACTACAGTGTTTCCTGCAGATGTGTTTTCTTTACTTCAGTCTAGTGGGTTAGGGTAAGAAGCTGTTGGTACTGTGATGGAATCCAGATACAGAAAGTTGGATATCCTTTTTCTTGGCCTCTTCACAGAAGATCATAGGATGGTGCATGTTGTGGTCCTTAATGGGCTTGTGACTGTTTACTGACTTGAGTGTGCATATTCTTCTTTCTCCACCAGTTTGTGCAGCAGAGAACTCCAAAAGATTTAATGCAATGTAGATGACACAATGCTAAACTGGGAAGTTCACTCTTGGGATTTAGTCTGGAGTCAC
>Ga0209208_10011863_pt1 | contig 11115 bp, 9 predicted proteins | sample S1TSphfallax_3_FD_187694 | JGI IMG/M metagenome (GOLD analysis project Ga0209208, IMG submission 187694) | Host-associated microbial communities from peat moss isolated from Minnesota, USA - S1T2_Fd - Sphagnum fallax MG (SPAdes) (version 2) | ecosystem: Host-associated > Plants > Peat moss >... | reverse complement strand
CGTGAGGAGTGCCGCAGACGCTGTGTTGCCGATGCCCATTTCACCGAGCAACACGGCGCTGGTCGGTGCTTGCGCCACCCGGCCGATGATCTCGCGGCCCTGTTGCAACGCGATGTGACACTCCGCTACGGTCATCGCCGGTCCGGCAACGAAGTCACGAGTTCCCTCACCCATCTTCGCGGTGATCAATTGCGGATGCACGGGACACTCGCCGTCCACGCCGGCATCCACGATCCACAGCGGCAGGTCGAGTGCCCGAGCGAGCACGCTGATCGCGGCGCCGCCGTCGAGAAAGTTCTGCACCATCTGCCGCGTGACCTCGCGCGGATAGGCACTGACACCCCGGTCCGCGACACCATGATCCGCGGCAAAGACCACCGCCACCGGCGCGGTGATGACCGGCGTGAGGGTGCGCTGCGCTGCACAGATCTGCGCCGCCAGCGCCTCGAGTGCGCCCAAGGCACCCAACGGCTTGGTGAGCGAGTCGATGCGTCGCCATGCCGCGTCGCGGCACGCTGCATCGCTTGCTTGGATGGCGTTGAAACCGAGGCGCGTCAGCAGCTCGGCCGGAAAGGATCTCGACATCGTTCGACTCCGCAACGACGTCGCCCACCGCAACGCGTGCCGATGCGTCGCAGGTCGGTATACGGGCTCGCGATTGGGTTTCCCCGGCCGGGTCGCCTTCCCACGCTCGCGCGCAGTGGCATCATGACTCGACGTGATTCGCCTACCGTTGCGGGGGCAGCGCCGGATTTGAGACTCGTCGCTCGACCGGCTTCCCGTTTCACCCATCGGCCGAATGACAGATGGACTCCTGCACGCCTGCGTAGTGTACTCCATACCAACGCCGATTTGCCCCGCCAGTTGACGGAGCAAAGAATTTCCGGCAACGTTCGCGCCTTACGACAAGTTCCCCTCACGGGGATTCAAAGGGAACTCGGGTTCAAGTCCCGGGCTGCCCCCGCAACTGTAAGCGGTGTGCCCCGCGTCAAAGGCCACTGGATCCAGCGGATCTGGGAAGGCGATGCAGGGACTTCAAGCCGCGAGTCAGGAGACCTGCTTGCCGTAGTCGCCCATCGAGCAGCCGGGGTGCGCTGAACGATAGGAACATCCCTTGTGGCGACGGAGTGTGGAACCGTGTTCGGCGCGGTCTCTACAGAGCTGTGCCTGTCGTACGCTCTGTGAGAACCCGGTCGAGCGCGATCCATGAGATCGGCGTCGACTTGCGGAGCTTGCCTTGGATACCAAACATGGGCGCTATATTGGCGCGTTGCTGCTTTGCGCACTGCTTTCGTGTTACCTCGCGATCGTGCCGCCAGCGCGATCGGCGGACGATGAAGAATCATTGGATGAGGTGGTAGTGGTGGCCAACCGCGCCCCGGAGCCCTTGTCCAAAGTCGGTAATACGGTGACCGTACTCGATCAACAGGCCATTCAAGAGAGCCAGCAGATCAATGTCAGCGACCTCTTGGCCACGACTCCCGGCATCACCTTCAGCCGCAACGGCGGCCCGGGCGCGAGCACCGGTGTCTATATTCGCGGCGCCGGCTCCGATCACACGATTGTGCTGATCGACGGTGTGGTACTTAATGACCCGTCCTCGACCGGTGGCAACCTGGACTTCGCGAATCTTCTCGTCGGCGATATCTCGCGCATTGAAATCTTGCGCGGTGGCCAGTCCACCCTCTACGGCAGTCAGGCAATCGGCGGTGTCATCAACATCATCACCACCCTGCCGCAGTCCGGGCTCGGCGCTGATGTTCAGGCGGAAGGCGGCAGCCTCGGCACCGGTATGGTGAAGGGAGGTATTGGCGATAAATCCGAGAATTGGAGTTTCCGACTCGGGGCTACTTACTATGCAACCGACAGCGTCCCGTCCCTCGACAAGCGCTATGGCGGCACGATCACGGATCCTTTCCACGACTCGGTCGTCTCCGGTCGGGCCACGTACGATTTCACCCCCGACGTGCAATTCGATGAGCGCGCGTATTGGACCGAGAGCCGGGCTTTCTACGATGGCTATTCGCCCATCACTTTCTTGCTCGCCAATTACCCGCAATACGAGGACACGCGCCAGCTGTTCGACTACACCGGCCTCAACTTCAATGCCTTCGATAATCAGTTGAAGAATCGCGTTGCCTACGAATACACGACGACGCAGCGTTCGGACTACAACAGCGCTGTCGATCCCATTACGCAAACCGACACCTACCGGGGCAACAACAGCCGCGTGGAGTATCAGGGGACCTGGGCGATTGTCCCGGACTATCAAGCGGTATTTGGCGTGCAGCAGGAGAAGAGTTGGTCAGATACGACGCCGTATCCCCCTGCCCATGCCGAGACGGGTCAAGTCGGAGAATATGTACAACTGCAAGGTGAGGTCATCTCAGGCCTGACGCTAACCGCCGGCGAACGGCATGATCACTACGACACCTTTGGCCAGCATTACACGGGACAGTTCGCAGCTGCCTGGGTGCTTCCCACCACAACCGTGCTTCGCGCGAGCGTGGCCCAAGGATATAAGGCGCCCTCGCTGTATGAGCTGTACAGTCCCTACGGCAACACCGCGCTGCAACCTGAAGTTTCAACCGGCGGCGATGCCGGCGTTGAACAGCATATGTGGAATGATCGGGTGACAGTCTCGGCGACTTATTTCTTGACTCACTTCAAGAATTTGATCGGGTTCTTGGAATGTCCCGGCAGTCCCCTCTGCGCGACCCTGGGACAGGAGGGCGGCTACTACGCCAACACGGATCGGGCCAAGGCGAGCGGTGTCGAACTCGCGGCCTCCGCGGCGCTGACCTCCTCTCTCGCGATATCGGCCAACTACTCACATATTAAAACCGAGGACGAAACTCCGGGATCGCCAACCTACGGCCAGCAACTCTTTCAGCACCCGGAAGATGCCGCCAATGTGTCGTTGAGCTACACCTGGCCGCAGAGCATCAAGACAACCGTTGCGGCGCGTTACGGTGGTCCGAGTCTGGACGAAAACTTCAGCGTCTATCCCACGGCCAACGTACGGCTCGGCGGATACACCTTGCTCGATCTGCGCGTGTCCTATCCCGTGACCGAGAAGCTCGAGCTCTATGCCCGGGTCGATAACCTCACCAACAAGTGGTACGAGACCATTTATCAATATGGAACCTGGGGTCGCACCGCCTTCGCCGGTGTGCGCGCCAAACTGTAAGGATAATGGGTCCAACGAGGGCGCGAGATCTCGCTCACGTCAACAGCTTGGCGTGATGCGTCAGATGATCGGCCATGAAGGTTTGTATGAAATAGTAGCCATGGTCATATCCTTCCTGCATGCGCAGCGTGAGCTTTTGCCCCGACTTCGCGGCGGCCGCCGAGAATTTCTCCGGCAACAGCTGGTGATCCTTCAAGAACTGATCGGCGGTCCCCTGATCGATCAGGATGTGCGACCGGAAAGGCCGGCGTGCCACGAGTTCGCTGGCATCATACTCGCGCCAGGTCTCCTCATCGGCGCCGAGATAATTGCCGAAGGCCTTCTGCCCCCACGCACATTGCATCGGTGCCGCGATCGGCGCGAACGCCGACACCGATTTGTACCGTTCCGGATTGCGCAACGCGATGGTCAGCGCACCATGCCCGCCCATGGAATGTCCGAAGATGCCGGTGGCCCCGGCGAGCGCGGGCAGGTTGGCGCCAACCACCTCCGGCAACTCGCGTGATACGTAGCTGTACATGCGGTAGTTCGTCGACCACGGCGCCTGGGTCGCATCGACGTAGAAACCGGCGCCCTGACCAAAATCCCACTTGTCGGCATCGCCGGCAATGCGCGGTTCGCGCGGACTGGTATCGGGCGCCACCAGCATCAAGCCCAATTCGGCGGCGACCGCCTGGGCATGCGCCTTGGTGGGGAAGGTTTCATCGGTGCACGTCAACCCGGCCAGGTAGTAGAGGACCGGCACCTTGCCGGCTTTCGCCTTGGGCGGGAGATACACGGAGAACTTCATCGTACCGGCCGTTTCGCGCGAATCGTGTTTGTAGAAACGCTGCAGGCCGCCGAAGCAGGCATGTTCGGACACCAATTGAATCGAGCTCATGAGACTCCCCCCACGCTGACACGGTGATAACCCGCTATCCTATACCAATGAACATCGAACTATCTGCGATCGAGGCGCGCGTCATCGGCTGTTTGCTCGAGAAGGAGCTCACCACGCCGGACCAATATCCGCTCTCGTTGAACGCGCTCACCAACGCCTGTAACCAGAAAACCAACCGCGAGCCGGTGCTCGAGCTCACCGAGGCGGCCGTTCAACAAGCGGTCGATGCGCTCATGAAAAAATACCTCGTGAGCGACAAATCGGCGGGCTACGGCGGGCGTGTCACCAAATACAAACACCGCTTCTGCAATACTGAATTCGGTTCACTCAAGTTCTCACCACAGGAAGTGGGCATTCTCTGCGTGCTGCTGTTGCGCGGACCCCAGACCCCCGGCGAGCTGCGCAGCCGCACCAATCGCCTGTGCGAGTTCACCGATGCCGCCCAGGTGGAGAACACGCTCGCGGGGCTGATGCGGCGGGAAGATGGGCCGTTCATCGCACGACTCGCACGCGCACCCGGCGCCCGCGAAGCGCGCTATGCCCATCTATTCTCCGGACTCATCGAATCGAGCCCGGAAACCGACGAGCCCGCGGAACCATCCGGCGTCACCGTGTCGCTCGGTCAGCGGGTCACGATGCTCGAGGAACTCGTCGCCCGACTGCGGACGGAAGTGGACGAGTTACAGGCCGCGGCACGCGCCAAAGAGCCTTGAGCGATCGCCGGCTCAGGGCAGTGATGCGGTCTGTTTCGCAATCCCGTCGCGCTCCTGCACCCACTTGTCGAAGGAATCGATGTCCGCGGCGCGCATGCCTCTCGCGTCGCCGCGATGCGCAATGACCCATTGCTGCATCGGCACCATCAACTGATCGGCCAATGCGCGGTCGTGGTTGAACAGATCCATGTAGGCGATCTTCGCGTCATCCAGGCGATCGATCGCCACAAAGGCTTCGGCCCGATGTTCGATGGCCTCCATCAGATCAGGTTTCAGCGCCAGCGTGTGGTTGTAATCGTCGACCGCTTCCGCATAGGCGCCAAGACGCAAATGGATGTAGCCCACGTTGTTCCAGGCTTCGTACATGTCACCCTTGTTGCTGAGCGCTTCGGTGAATTGATCGAGCGCCCGTCCGTAGGCATCGTTCTGTTTCTCGAGGGCGGCGTTTTTCTTGTCCTCGTTTGGCGCATTGGCGGCCGCCGTTTCATAGTCACGCGCCTTGTTCAGCGACTTCAGACCCGCCTTGTAGGCCTTTGCAGCGGCCGCGTCCGGCTTGTCGACGCGCGGCGTGGTTTGGATATCCTCATTCGGCGGCCCACCGGCACCGGGACGCCCACCATAGCCACCCTGTCCGCCCATGCCGCCCATGCCGCCCATTTGGGCATTGGCCGTCGCCGCGGCCAGCAGCGAAAGCGCTGCAAGAACGTTCATCACACTTCTATGCATCGTGCCCTCCGAACGGCCCAGCGGGCCAAAAAAAAACGCCCCGGCCGGAGTTGACCCGGTCGGGGCGTTCCTCAAGTAATCTTACTTGGCAGTCGACGGGGCGGCCTTCTTTTTCTTCTTGCTGTGCTTTTTTGCCTTCTTCGGTGCATCCGCGCTGGTGCTCGCAGCGGCGGGCGCGTCGGCAGAAATCGGAGCAGCGGTCTTCGGCATATCGGCGGCCATCGCACCAGCGGCGATGCCGAGCGTCAACAAGGCAGAGGTAATCAGAATTCCGGACTTATTCATAGCATCTCCAAACGGTGGGTATGATCGAGCGCACGCAAGAATACGCTGGATCGCTAAAATTGAGGCCAGATGAAGATCATTTCACGAAGCCCCGACCTGGGGTCGCGATGGAGCGGCCGCGGGACGGCGCTTCGACCGCACGTGCCACACGAGATAGCCGACGATGGCCGCATTGGCGATCACCACCCCCGCCTTGCCGACATTCGGCCGATTGACGAACTCCCATGCTTCGAGCGGAATCAACGACGCGGTGACGATGCACGTCAGCCACTCGGCCCAGCGCTTGCGCATCCACAATCCGATCCCCTCGATGGCGAACACCGCCGCATAGGTCAGCGTCACGAACCGCAGTGCATGAATTTTCGACTCGCTCAAGCCTGAGAACCAGACCAACGCCCAGGTCACGACCTCGTGTTCCAGCCCGGCCGGCCGCGCTTCCGCCCAGGTCACGAGTTTCGCCGACAATGCCGAGTCGTGGAGCCGCAATTCGCCATAGGCGGCAACCAACAACAGCAATACTTTCAATAGTTTGTAGAGCGCTATGGTACGCAGCATCCCGAAGCGCGCTGCGGGCGCTGGGGCTTCGTCTGAACTCATAAAGTCTATGCCTGTCCAGCGGGAGGCTGAAACTCGAGTGTGGCATCGAGCAGTGCCGGAATGTCGAAGACGGCGCGTTCGTTGTCGAGGACCAAGGGTGCCACGCCGGCCGCAGCCACCAGCGCCGCGGGAACCTGGATCCGGTCGCGTTCGCGGGTCACCGTCCACGTCTCGAGGCGTTTGTCCTGAAAGGCGAGATTGAGCGCGCCCCAGCGAAGCAACGCCGCCCGCGCCAGCGGCGTATCCCCGCCCCATTGCCGCTGCGCCAGCGTCATGGCCGAACTGGCCGCGACCTCGCCATGCGGCAAGGTCATCAGATCCTGGATATATTTCACCATTTCGTCGGGTGGCACCGACAGGCTCAAATAGGGTGAGGACGGATCGCTCATGCGTCCTATTTTAAGTCGGATTCTCGAGGCTGAACATGGCATTCTCGTCGTCATAGGCAAATGCTTCTGCGTAGCGGGCCCAGCGCACCACGGCGCGCAGCGTTTGATCGGCCGCTTCCTCATTCATGAAATCTTCCAATTCGTCGATGAAACGGCTCTTTCTCGCGGAATGCGACGCGCGTTCGTCCAAAACCCGGCGAATATGCGCTGCCAGAGGCACATAAGACAACAGGTGCCTCATGAAAATCCGCTTGCGCTCGTCGAGGCCGGCATGCGCGAACGCCAGACCGTCCTCGGCGAGTTTGAGGTCACCGCCCTCGAGCTCGGCAAACCGCAACATTTGCAAAGTTTCCGCGACCGGGAACAGTTCATCGATTTCCATCTGCAGATCCGAGGCGATTTTCGGCAGGTCCGCGGTGCCATTGAAGGGCGGCGCGGCCACCGCTTCCATCAATCCGGACAAGCGATTGCTCGAAACCTGCGGCAGGATGCTGCCGATCCCCAAGCCGGGAAATCGCTCTTGGCGGTTGCTGCCCGTGCCCGCTTGCGGCCGGGTGGTCATCTCGACATAGATACGTTCCACCAATTCGCGAAAACTCGGATCCAGGCGATTGCGCGGCTGCGGCAGCGACACTTTGATTTCGCTCAAGATTCTCCCCGGATTGCTGCCGAAGACCAAGATCCGATCGCACATCAACACCGCTTCCTCGATGTTGTGCGTGACCAGGATCACGCCCTTGATGGGCATACGCCCCTCGCCCCAGAGGTCGAGGAAATCGGTGCGCAGCGTCTCCGCAGTGAGCACGTCGAGCGCCGAAAAAGGTTCATCCATGAGCAGGATGTTGGGATGCACCACCAGCGCCCGGGCGAAGCCCACGCGCTGCCGCATGCCGCCCGACAATTCGCGTGGATAGGCCGACTCGAAACCGTCCAGCCCGATCAGATCGATGGCGGCCAACGATCGTTTGCGAATTTCCTCACGCGGCATGCGCTGCGCCTCGAGGCCCAACGCCACGTTCTCGAATACGCTGAGCCACGGGAACAGCGCAAAACTCTGGAACACCATGGCAATGCCGGCCGCCGGGCCGGAAATCGGCGCGCCCAAATACCGCAACTGACCGGAGGACGGTTCCGCAAGCCCGGCGATCAGACGCAGCAGCGTCGATTTGCCGGAACCCGAGCGCCCGAGCAAGCCGACGATCTGCCCCTCGCGCAATTCAAGGTTCATGCCCTCGAGCACCAACAACTCCGCGCCGTCCGGCTTGGGGAACGCCTTGCGCACATCGGTACATTGAAGCAACGGAGAATTGTTCATGCCGGAAACCCATCAGGTGAGCCGATACTTGCGTTCGGCGTAGTAATATAGCGGTCGCCAAAAGAGCCGGTTGATGATGACCACGAACAAGCTCATGGTACCGATCCCGAGCACGATGCGATGGAAATCGCCCGCGGTGGTCGCCTCCGCGATGTAGGCGCCCAGGCCGCTGGCACTGACCTGGGTGTCCCCCCAGGACGCCAATTCGGCGACGATGGCCGCGTTCCACGACCCGCCGGAGGCGGTTATCGCACCGGTCACGTAAAACGGCAGCACCGCCGGTAGCGCCACCTTGCGCCACCACAGCCAGCCGGTGACCTTGAAGTTGGCGGCGACGTAGCGCATCTCGGTGGGAATCGCCGATGCACCGGCGATCACGTTGAACAGAATGTACCACTGCGTGCCGAGAATCATCAGCGGACTCAAGAAAATATCGGCGTTGAGCTTCCACCTGACGATGCCGTAGACGGCGAGCGGAAACAGCAGATTCGCGGGAAATGCGGCCATGAACTGCGCCATGGGCTGCACGATCTGCGCCGCGCGCGGGTGCATGCCGACCCACACGCCGATCGGCACCCAGATCACGCTCGCCAGCGTGATGAGGATGAACACGCGCAGCATGGTGATGAGCGCGAGCGAGCCCACGTGCAGCGCTTCCGGCAGCGGCGTGTTGACCAGCAGCACGGCCACGATGTGCCACAGTGCGAGCACCACGGCCGCGATGATGAGGGACACCCAGACCAGGTCGAAACTGCGTCTCTTTCCAACCCCGGCCACGACGTCGGGCGGAGCGTCTCGGCGCTTGATTGCGCGGCTGGTCCACAGCACGCCGGAGTGGAATGCGAGCGTCGCCGCACTGATCAAGCGCGACCGGCGCATCATCGTCAGCGCCCATGAAGACGGCACCCGGGCTCCCGGTTCCTGTTCGACGCGAAAGCGGTCCGCCCAGGCGACCAGCGGTCGGAACAATAGCTGGTCATACAGCAGGATGACGATCAGCATGGTCAAGATCGCCCAGCCGATGGCGAGCAGGTTTTTCTGCGCGATGGCGAGCGCGATGTACGAGCCGACACCGGGCAACGCGAACGTCGTGTGTCCGACCACCACCGCTTCCGACGCCACCACGAAAAACCAGCCCCCGGACATCGACATCATCATGTTCCAGATGAGGGCGGGCATGCCGAACGGCACCTCCAGCTGCCAGAAGCGCATCCACGGTGACAGCCTGAAGGACTCCGCCGCTTCGATGAGTTCGGTGGGAATGGTCCGCAGCGATTGATAGAAGCTGAACGCCATGTTCCATGCCTGGCTGGTGAATATGGCAAAAATGGCGACGAATTCCGCGCCCAGCACCCGCCCGGGCGCGAGCGACAGGAAAAATACCGCGGTCACAGAAATGAAACCCAAGATCGGCACGGATTGCAAAATGTCGAGTATCGGGACCAATATCTTGCCGGCGCGCTCGCTCTTGGCCGCCCAGGTCGCATAGGTCAGGGTGAACACCAGCGACAGCACCAGACCGGCCATCATGCGAAACGTGGTGCGCGCCGCATACTCCGGCAGGTGAATCGGGTCCAGCGACAAAGGTGTGACACTGAGCTGGGACAACGGTGCGAACAAGCCGCGGGACGTTTCGCCGAGAAATACGATCAGTCCGATGACGACGATGAATGCCAGCACGTCCCAGCGCGTCGCAAGTTCGCGCAGGAACACATACGGCTCGAATATTTTCATGCGAGCATTCTGGCAGGACAGGCAACGAACTAGCTAGTAGGGTAAACGGACTATGGAATTGAGCATGACCGATCGACATCACGTGGTTATCGTAGGCGCGGGCTTCGGCGGACTGGCCGTGGCGCACGGCCTGGCCGGCGCCGGGGTGAGGATCACCATCATCGATCAGCGCAATCATCACTTGTTCCAGCCGCTGCTGTACCAGGTGGGCACCGCCACCCTCGCCACCTCGGAGATCGCATGGCCGGTGCGGCACCTGGTGCGCAATCGCAAGGAAATCACCACGCTCCTCGGCGTGGTGACGGGAATCGACACCGCAGGCCATCGGGTCTTGCTCGAGGACGGCGCCGACGTGGCCTTCGATACCCTGGTGCTCGCCACCGGCGCTCGCCACGCCTATTTCGGCCATGACGAATGGGAGCCGTTCGCGCCGGGGTTGAAGACGCTGGAGGACGCCACCTCGATCCGGCGGCGCATCCTGTTGTCGCTCGAGCGCGCGGAACGCGAGACGGATCCGCTGCGCCGCGCCGCTCTGCTCACGTTTGTGATCGTCGGCGGCGGACCCACCGGAGTCGAACTCGCCGGTGCCATCGCCGAACTCACCCACCAAAACCTGCGCCCTGACTTTCGGCAGATCGACACCCGTACGGCACGCGTGCTGTTGATTGAGGCCGGACCGCGCATCCTGCCGAGCTTCACCCCCGACCTGTCCGCGTACGCGCAGACCGCTCTCGAACGCCTCGGCGTGGAAGTGCAGCTCGGTTTGCCGGTAAGCGATTGCAATGCCGCCGGCGTCATGGTGGGAGGCCGGGCGGTCGCGGCCGACGTCGTCCTCTGGGCCGCCGGCGTGCGTGCATCGCCGGCGGCGACGTGGCTCGAGGTGCAGGCGGACAATGCCGGCCGGGTCAGGGTCGACGCGGATCTGTGCGTTCCCGGACATCCCGAGATTTTCGTGATCGGCGATACCGCCAGCATCAATGCGTGGCACGGCAAGCCGGTGCCTGGTATCGCACCCGCGGCCAAACAGCAAGGGCTGCATGCCGCGCGTACCATCAAGCAGCGGTTGCGTGGCGCTACCGGACCATCCCCATTCCGCTACAAGCATTCCGGCAATCTGGCCACCATCGGCAAGCGCTCGGCGGTGATCGACTTCGGCTGGATCAAGATCCGCGGCTGGCTGGCCTGGTGGATTTGGGGCCTCGCGCATATTTACTTCCTGATCGGTCTGCGCAATCGGCTCGCGGTGGCCTTGAGCTGGCTATGGATCTATACCACCGGCGCCCGCA
>Ga0209208_10011862_pt1 | contig 11116 bp, 9 predicted proteins | sample S1TSphfallax_3_FD_187694 | JGI IMG/M metagenome (GOLD analysis project Ga0209208, IMG submission 187694) | Host-associated microbial communities from peat moss isolated from Minnesota, USA - S1T2_Fd - Sphagnum fallax MG (SPAdes) (version 2) | ecosystem: Host-associated > Plants > Peat moss >... | reverse complement strand
TGGCACCCGCCCCACTAAAGCTTTTTGCCTCGACCGACGTCGGTGCCCCAGCGTCTGCCGGGTCACCCCTCCTATTATTATTATAGGCACCTCGTTAGCAGCAGCCTAGCCAATCTTTCCAAACGAGAGGAAGAACATGGTACGTTAGGGTATGACAAAGGAAGGTAGGTAATACGTGGCAAAGTGGTAACGTGGTCCAGCGGTACTGGGGTAAAGCGGTACGCGGTAAGCGGTAAACACTTTTCACCCCAAGCTTGTCGAAAGAGAGAAGAGAAGAGAAGAGAGAAGAGAAGAGAGGAGAGAAGAGAGAGAGTGCGCGCGCTCTTGGGACGACGACTCTCGACGCGTCGTCGCTTGCGTGCGAGCGGAAAAGAGCGAATTTGGGTGGAGGCTTTTTGGTTTTCTTCTTGGAAATTTCTGTCGATCTTGTTGCTTGGTCAGCAAAGTGCATGCAGCAACAAGCAATGAGCGGATCGTCTCTCCATTGTGGCTTTTAGTGGGAGTTTGAAAAATTCACTAGGCTGTTTGTTTTCTGTGTTTCACGAGAGAGAGAGAGAAAGAGAGAGAGAGAGAGAGAGAGGAGGAGGAGGAGGGAGGGAGAGGGAAGGGAGGGAACGCTGGTGGCCCGTACGCTTCATTGTTGTTCTATCTTTTGTGACGTCGTCGAGGGAAGGAATTGTGTTTGTGTGCTCTGGTATGTGTATGTGTGCTTGCGTGCGTGTTTGTGTGTCACGTTGTTGCTTCTGTTGCAAGGTAGAATTAGAGTTGCTGCAAATGGGGCTCAGTACGGGCAATGAGCGTGTTGGAGTGCGTGAGGAGGAGGAGGAGAACGAGGAGAACGAGGAGGAAAAGAGGAGGAGGAGGATGCATTCTCTGTTGACCGAGCATAACTGAGAGTTCCTTTGTAGCCTTAGGGCTGGCTGATACTCTCTGTCTCTGTCTCTGTCTCTTTTTCGAAGGTGGACGACCCTCTGTAAGAGGGCGGGAGCGGACATCGTTCATTTCTTGCCACCTTGAAGAAAGACAGGCTAGCTACTGGCGTGACTTTGTAGAGGTTTCAAAGAACCAGAAGTCACCGTGGACTTGGAATTGCGACAGATTATATTCCAAAGAAACACACACAAAAACATACATAGATCGGATCGGCTTTGTACTTTGTCATGGGGTTACCACGGCAGGAGGGTTGTGAAGAACAAGCAGACATAGGTTGTAGCAATGCAGGCAGGCGGGGGGGGGAGCATCTGAGGTGCGGTGGAGCTAAGGAGGATTCTGGGCGTCGTGTGGTGTTGTTCTCGCACATTATTACCGAGATTGATACTATAGTGGAGGTGCTGGACTCGGTTGTGGATGCCACCAAGGCTAAGGAGACGCTCAAGCTCCAGCTCTCGGGCTTCAAGGACCAGATTGTGGCACTGGAGTCGGAAGTCACTGGTGATTTGAAGAAGGGGAAGAAGAAGCAGGGAAATGCTGCTGCTGGCTTGGTTAAGGCACGGCGGGGGCCGGCAGCTACTGTGAATTTCGCAGATCTGCAGTACAACATTGACGTGGTTGCTCAATCTTTAGGAATTGAGCCGGTTTGGAAGTCTAAGAAAGGGCTGGAGCAGGGTGATGAGGCAGTGGTCAAAGCTACAAAATGTGGCATTGGATTTGCTCGTTTGAAACAGATGCTGCAGAAGATGGTTTGGTTCTCATCATTGCGCACTACAACTTTGAGTGCATTTTCATTAAGGTAAGCAATTTTTTTCTTCATGTGCAATTCTGGCATTGCCCCAGTCATAATGTCCTTTGTCTGAATTTGATAGAATTTCTTCAAGAGAAGATGCCTCTTTTGGAGTTGAAGATGTAAATATGTGGAATTCCACAGTTATAGGTCTCGAGGCATTGTCAAGTTTCTGATGCGGGATTACAACGGAGCTTTGAAGGACTTGAACAAGGCAGATTCACTTGACCCAAACAATAGCTTCATCCTTCAGTAAGTGTTGTTGCACCTTCCTAATAAGGTGTTATCTCCTAATTGATTGCTTGTTAAGCATCCCTATTTAACATCTGCACATGTTTGGCATCTGTTTGTGGGTTGATGGTTGTCATCACATGTGGCATTATCATTTTGGATCATGTAGACTGCGAGGGGATGTGAAGTGTTGGCTCAATGACTACCAAGGTGCTTTGGAAGATTTAACCAAGTCAGACCTTCTCAAACCCAATGATACATTTACCTTGAGGTATACTATCTTTTCTTTGCACCAACAGACTTGAAGAAACCAACCCAGAGATTTGCACTTGATGCAGTTTTGACTCAATGTTGTAAAACTGTTGCAACTGTTTAGGTGGAGCACTGACTAGATTGACCTTGAAGTGCAATGGTCTTTTCTTTTTTTTCTGTTCAGCAATAAGTGTGACAGATCCTGTTATTGACCTGTGACATAACAGAGCTCTGGGTGCCACCAAATCAGCTCTTGGGGATCATCGAGGTGCACTTGAGTCCCTGAACAGTGCGGATCTCCTTCATCCAAATGATAACTGGACTTTGCGGTGGGCATATCTCTCTCTTTCCATGTCCTGCACATCATATTTGCATCATTTGTTCCTTCACTCCCAGCCTTCAAGGTTAAAAAGTCAAAGAATCCCTAACAAAGCTCAAAGTAAGAACAAGGGAACAAGTAGTGCGAAGTAAGTACCAGCAAACATGTACTGCCAGATTTGTTTGTGCCTGGATGTAGGGATATACCTTAAATAGAATGATCCCAAGTCATGGAATCAAGATGCAGTCAATGAGCACTTAAGAAGGATGCCTGATTTTGGCTTCAATAGAATCTGCTTCTATTTCGGTGATTTAGAGCTCCTTATGACCAAATGGTCATTAAGTCCATGTACTCTGATGAATGGAACAGCTTGACCTAATTGACCAGGTTCATTCTGACCAGTTTGGTACTTTTCAGCCTGGCTACCTTTAGACATATGTAGTACTTTACTTGTTGTGCACTTTCTGTTTTGATTGGCATTCCGCTATATCCTGTGGAGATTTGTGTGGATGTTCCATCCAGCATCTGAAAACAAATTGGGGAGCATCTGGCTTGGGTCTAATCCTACTGACCAAAATGCTGTAACTCAGAGAATTTCTTGGGTCCTTATGTGTGATGAAGTGATCCTCCTGTCAACAATTGTACTATCCAGCATAGACAGTTGTTCACAATAGAGAATGTGACATAGATTTTGTTTCTTATTGAGACTGTAGCTCTTCAGTTTCAATACGATTTGTGTCTAGCAGCCAAAAATATCTCAGCATTTCCCTTCCAAGTTGAAATCTCATGAACTTGAATAACTGTTCCTTAGTATGGCAATCCACACAGATTTTTGTCCTCCATATTGCATTGGCAAACCATGTCAATGTCTCCTCACTCTAAATTATTAAAGATATCGAATAGACAACATATGTCCATGTGCATTCTTGATAGCTGGAAGTGCAATTGTGTAGGCTCCGGGGAAGAGTGAAGCGCCATCTTCATGACTTTGAGGGAGCTTTGACTGATCTCAATGAGGCTGACTGCCTTGAGCCTAATGATTTTGATGTGCTTCGGTAAGCAATCCTCAATTTCACTTATGTCAGGTTGTGGCATCTATAAGCAGGGAAAAAGGTTAATAGCATGAACGAAGGTGTTATTGATCTAAATTGAGGGATGTTACACTTGCAGGGTGCGGGGAATTGTGAAGTTTAATCTGCTTGATTTAGAGGGTGCATTGTCTGATTTTAATGCTGCACACCTTCTTCGACCCACAAATAGCTCTATTTTAAGGTAAACTCAACTTACTCAGGAATTTCAGATATAGGGATGTCCTGCTTGCCCCAAAGGCTTGTTTCATAATTTCATGTCAATGCTCTTGCCAGGTATTATGGTGATGGTCCACAGTTTTTAGGAAAAACAATTCAGTCAGTAGGAAAGAAAATATGATCTAGCAGGCGTTAAGGTACACTCGTTGACTTATGACAGTGACCAGGGTCTGATGTGTACTGGGTGTATGATGTAGTAATGGGCTGTGATGCAGTCAAAGGTATTCCTTAAGAAGTTCCTCCTATTCTAGACTGGACACATCTGTATCTGTGATGTGTTGAACGCTGATAAGTAGGGTGTTTGGTATTGACAGATATAAAGGAGAGGTGAAGTTTCATAATGGTCAGACACAGGAGGCACTGGCTGATATCAATAAGGCTCTTGAGCTTGATCCTCAGAACAGCTCTGCGTACAGGTAATTGCTTTTCATGGATTATTCTGGTGTCTAAGTATGTGTAACTTGAATGATTGTGCAATGAGGCAGCATTGACCTTTAGGTATGCACCATGCCTTGATTCCAAAAGTTATTATGATGGTGCAGGGTACGAGCAGAGGTGATGTTACATGCCAAGGAGTTTGCAGCTGCCTTGACAGACTTGAATAAAGCCCTTGAGATTGACCCCACTGACATGGCTATCCTCAGGTACAGGAGCAAATTGTTTTTGAGCTGCTTTATGAAATAGTTGAATTGATGGCAATTACTTCTCATTCACCTGTTGACTCTTCTGTTCTCTACCATTCACAGATTGGTGGAGCCTCTGTTTCCTCTCTCAAAGAATTTTCAGTTAGTCATTGTGTGGTAAGAATTTTAAGTTGGAACATGATTCATTTTAACAGACCTTTGACCTTTGGCTTGGGTTGATTCTGCAGAGTTCGTGGGGAGCTTTTCTTTGAATTGGGGGACTATCAGGAAGCATTGGTGGACTTACAAGCTGCTGACCGCTGTGTACGCAATCATGAACACACTCTACGGTATGTAACACACTGCTATTTGGTTGGGAAATTTTCTTGTTTCAGTGGTCAGCAGGCAGTTTTCTTCAGTTTCATGACATCCAATTGAGGAGTGTAACCTGTTATCGTCATTCTTCAGGGTACTTGCAAAGACAAAATATCTTCTAAAGGATTACAAGGGAGCATTGGTTGATCTGAACAGAGCTGACCGGGCAAGGCCAGACAGTCATGTGACCCTGAGGTGCAACAGTGCTTCAAACTTTAAACTCTGGATTACTCCTAGCTTGTAGGCAATTTGTTGTACATACCAAAACTGCATTGGTACTGTGACTTTCTCCCTGTGTTTTCAGAGGGTATGATGAAATTTTGACTTTAATCAACTCCTACAAGCCAGAAGTTGGACCTATGTGCGACATCAATTCATGGACACCTATTGTGTGCAATTTTGAACAGGGCTCGAGGAAATGTGAAGCGGAAGTTAGGAAACTACAAGGATGCCTTGAGAGATCTTAACCGAGCAAATGATCTTAGACCAGACAGCAGTTGGATCCTGGGGTACATTCCTATCAAATTTGACTTCAATGTCTCCTCCCTCTATGTTGTTGGTGATCACCACCAAGTCAACTTAGATGATGATGCTTCATGATGGTTCCATCAGACTAGTTGATTGTCAACCAATAATGCACTTCAGAATGAGAAGATGGCCATCTAGTATGGAATTCAAGCTTGCTGGCTCAGTGTTGATGCTGCTGGCTAGTTTCTCTGAAACCACTCCCGCATCTGTTTTCAATCATCCTAAATTTTACTTGTGATGCTTTTGTCCCAGTGTCCGTGGTGATGTGAAACGAAGACTTGGAGACTTGCAAGGTGCATTAGCTGATCTTAATAGAGCTGATGAACTTGAACCCAGCAACAATTTCACCTTAAGGTACAACTAACTTCAATCATGCCAACTTTGTTACATACTCACCTGTCATTTTATATCAATAGCATACTCCAGACATCAGGTTATACCTATATTCTGTTTTGGTACATTTCTTAACCTTGATTTTCTTGAAATCCTCATTTAAAACACACAACATCAGATCTCTGTGTGCTTTTTGCAGAATAGCAACAAATCAAACTTTAGCACAATTTGTTGGCTGAATTGAATACTTCAATTGTGACTTGACAACTCAATGATAGGGTGGGACAGGTTTAGTGGGATTTCACTAGTGGGCTACAGAGCCAAGCTCAAATTATGCTAAAGTGATGTTGTCAACCATTGAGGTTTTTGTTTGCAGAGTAAGGGGAAATGTGAAGAAATGTTTGGGGGATAATGAAGGAGCTTTGACTGACCTCACCATGGCAGAGCTCCTAGAGCATACTACGACAGTGGGTTTTATACTTTCTTGCAGACTGTTTTTTGACATTGTGCAATTCAGTTGGTTGTATCATCTCAATTTTAATTACACATTCAGCACTTCCAACACCTAACAAATATCTTATGACTATTCTGTAACATGTGCACCTGTTTCAGATAGATTGGATCAACTTCCAATGTGTTGTCTCTGTTTCCCTAATACCTTCAGCTTGGTCAAGGCCAGGAGAAAAAAATTAATGTCAAGGGGTTGGTTGCTGTCACAGACTACTGAGGGGAGCTTGTTTAGGAGAACACCAACAAGAACAGCGAGTTCCAAGGTGACCACTTCTGATGAGAACCAAGTGAGGTCACAGTTTGCATCTGAAGTTGCTAGTTGCAGCACTCCAGGGTCAAAGTAACATTGCAGCTTTTGTTTGTATGATAGACTGTACATATTAAGCCAAACCCTATACTTGACAGGTGTACTAATAACCCTAGACCTTCGAAGGCAAGAAGTTATTGTAAATCATGTTTCCTGGTCACATGTAAATTTACTTATAGTGAAACTTACTGTTGTAAGCAGAACTGTTGTAGTAGAGAGTACACCAACAGTTGGCATTTGAGGATGCTCTAAGGTCTGTAGCACTAGTATCATTAGCTTCATAGCTAATTGAAGCTAATCGGATGTGTTGATTGCTGTTAGGGTTGTCAAAAGTATGCTGGCCTGAACAGTAACACAAACTGAAATGATGTGAGGAAAAAGTCTTTGTTTTTGTGGATGGATGACCCTTTGTGGATTTGTAACTCTTAGTCTGTAACAAGTTGTGATTGCATTCATTAGGAGCTAAGAAAGTGATCCGTGATGACAGATAATGTTTGTCCAAAAATATTTTGCCACAAATTTGATGGGATACATAGTTCATTGTGTGCACATGTTTTCTATGCACAATACTGGAAGTATTAATATCAACATTGACATTGTACGTATGTGTCAAGCGTAAAGTGTGTAGGCCGCCTAGGCGTGTAAATAAGTAATAAGTAGGCAAGTAGATAATTAAATATGCAGATAATGAGCAAAAGTAACCTCAAGGAATGGTTATAATTAAGGAATAAAAATTGATTAAATAATAGTTGTGGGTCCTTTTCTTTTAATGTTTTCACATCTATAGATTCAATTTTTTTGTGTTTATCCATTGTGTACACAAGTATATTTATGACCTTAAATTTTTATTGGAACAAAAAATGTGAATATTGAAATGAACTTATATCCCTAATTGTCATGACCATTTCAAGATTCACATTCTTAAATTTTAAGAATTTATAATCAAAAACTTCAACGAAAGGAAAGACCATTACATTCCTAAAACATTTTTTTTATAAATGCAATGATTAGAAACATCAAAATATAATTTTTAAAATACTATTATAGTTTTAGAGTCCATATAACATAATAAATGTACTTACAACAAAAAATCTAATGAAAATATTTATTTACGTATTTATTACATTTTAAAAGTTTTCAATCAGTCTAATAAAATGAAGGTGTGACATTCCTTATAATACAAAAATTAAGTCCAATTCATCAACTTAAATCATTTCATCTTGTTTAATGTTAGTCATTCTAGGGTCACTATGTAATAATTATGTTTCATTAATATTTGACATAATACATTATTGATCGAAATAATTCATTAAAATAAATAATTTTCTTTTGATATGTTTTTAAAATGCCTTAGGTTATTGTATTTAAAATTTTTTTAGCAATTTTACCTTATGTTATTCTAGGGTGTTTCACCTTAAACTATTATAAGTTACTTTCAGCTTTTATAAGTTAATCCACTCTAAGGTATTATAAGTTATTTTGTGCCTTAAGTTATTTTAAACTATCTATCTTAAATAATTTTTTGGTTATTATAAATGATTCCACTCTAACCTATTTTAGGATATTATACTTTAGGTTTTTTTTGCTAACTTAAGGTTACATAACTTAGAATATGTTTAGGTACAATTGCCTAAATAACCAAGGGTGGAATATCTAAAAATAGACTAGAGTAAAATAACATAAAATAGTTTAGGACTACCCCAAATTCTTAGCCTCCTAAGTTAGGTTAAAGTAACTACATTAACCTGAAAATAATTTAGGACTAATCTAAGAACCTAACCTATGGTAGCTTACACATAAATTAGGGAAAAATGTGCATAATAATAGGTAATGAGAAATCATTTCACTTATTTAAATAATGGTTCAATGGTTAATGATTTGTTCTTTAAACATGGAGGTGAAAGGAGGCGAAAAGTTCAAACCTTCACACTTGTACAAGTTGGTGGGCTTAAGTTACTTAGGTTAACTTAGATTTTAAAGTGCTTAGCTTAACCTAGGCTAAGTTGCTAGGTGCCTAACCTAGTTATGAATTAAGTGAGTACCCTAATGAATTATTTATTATTGAATTTGATTAACTATTAATGAATCGATGAATTCAATTAATTTTAAAAAAATTCACCTGTTTGTAACAACTAATCTTTATTCACTAGGGGGGAGATCACTCCCACCATGGCAAATTTCTCCAAACTCATTCAAAACTAATGAAATACATGATGAACTAAAACACATGTTTGTGTAATATAACCACATCAACTACACATTATTTTTTAGTCAAATGAACATGACAAGTGTTCACATAACTAGCAACTTAATCATGTTTGGTATGACTAAAATATTAATAATGTTGTAAAAAACAATTGATTTTTTAAATTATTTTATCAAGTGTTTTTTTAATTAAAACTTAGTAAAAAAGATAACATTTGTATAATTCTTGGTCAAATCATAATTTATTCTTGTAAAATGCGAGGAAAATTATGGTTTATACAACCCACCAATGTTAATGTAGTTTTGATGGACCACAAATTTGCATATTTATGTAGTTAGTTAAGCCTTTAATTCATCCTATTCAACACATGGGATTTACATTATATCACATTGGGTTTGCAAGTTCATATTTCATACCAATGTTTGCCAATTCTTCCTTTATTTTTAGAATTAACATGGTAGGTGTTTTTTTTTCCCTTACAACACATAAGGTATCAAATAACAAAAGATTTCAAATTTGTGAATTTTTCTTATTAACAATATCCTTGTTGACACGCCCCCAAATTCCTTATTAGACCCAAAAAGGGTCCAACTATGTTAAAGAGCGGAAGTAGTTGGAACTTGGTGCCGCTCCCAGCTTCCAACACTAAAGGGGGTGAGAGGGGTGTGCTGAAAGCTCTGGGATTAGACTAGGAAGAGGGACAACTATTGAGTTACTCGGTCCTGCATCAAAACCAACCACAAGAGGGTTAGTTCACCTTCGGAAACACCTTTGGTGTTAGGATAAGCCACGGGCAACACGGACTCACTTGACTCACCACGGCCTGGACTCGGGGGAAGCCACCACCTTCCCCCATATAGTATTCTCTGCATTGCTCCGCCACACTTGCATCCAAATGGTTTTTATTCTTGGGACTCCCAAGGAGGAGTCTTGAAATTGTCCCGGTTTGGATTCCCGGGACTTTGGGAGCTTGTAACTCCCGGGACTTTGGGAGCTCGTAACTCCCGAGACTTTGGGAGCTCGTAACTCCCGGCTCAGACCTCGGATTGGGATGAGGTTTGAAGCAATCTTGTAGCTTTCCTCAAAAGCTTTCGAACGGTGTGTCACAATCCGTCTGCACACACTAGGGTCAGGTCGATTCCCGACTTTTTGTGGTCGGGAATCAAACTGCCAGTTTGACTCCCTTTCTTTCAACCATAACTTGTGCTGCAAATGTCCGAATGGCTCATGCGAGGCCATTTTCGACATCTACACTTCAAGGCCTTTCCAAGGGTATAAAGAACACCTCAAGGCAAGGTGTTTTAACCTCTACAATTGAGCTTTGAAGTTGTAGGAGTCCTGGAAGACCCCAAGTTCCCACTTTTGGGAGTGTGAGTTTCATCTTCACACTTGCCTCAAAGTGAGGTTGTGACACTTGTCAAACTAAACCCTTAGTTACAAATTATTTTAGTTGTATTTTTGGTGATACTCACATATTAAGGTCAATGTTCAAATATCCATCTTGAAATTAACCTAGTATATTATTCAAGTAGGGAAGTTATTTCAATGGATATGGTGTTTGCATGATGTAATGAATCCCACACACACTAATCCATTTTTATAAGAATTAACACTGCATGTGGCATTTAACTAAGGTGTTGATGTACTTGAGTGTGATCCGCCAATCCCCAAGTTAAGACCATCCTCAACAACCTTTGAAGTGAAACACACCAAACCTCTACTAGGAGATGTGGCCAAGTTCACTGGGTATTTCACTAAGATTTGAGTGAACTAGGACAAATTCACTATAGGAAATCATGGTAAAACATGTTAACCCCCCAGTGACTAGGGACCGGTTGCTACGGACAGGTCAATTAAGCCAGTGAAACAAAATGGAAACAAGTGATGTCCAAATTCAGGTGGAAATTACACCTATTAGTTAAATCAACCTACAACACTAGTCAATTAATAGGGTTTTTTTCACCTGGTGTGATTAATTAATTTAAATTGTTTTTTCATATTGTGTTTAGTTAATTTAGGAGAGTTATTTCACAAATTATGGTTGGTTGATTCAGGGAGATTTTTCCATTTGTTAACCATTAAATATGGGTAATTTACTCCATAATATTTTCATCTTGTAATTTCCATGTGTCCATCTAAGAACTCAAGATGACAAGTATAGAAACATGCATAGAAACTTCTTAGGTTTGATGATCCTTGTTTGAACTTTCAGTGTGCTTGCAATTTATACAAGTGAAGAGTCACCACTACCCTTGGATGACATTTTGTTGCCCTAGATTGCCTAAACACACCACATCAATAAATTTATGACAATGGACAATTTGAGTGAGACAAATTTGGTGAAACAAAAAAATTGAGAGAAGATAGGTGGATAAGAGGAAATCTAATAGAAATAGAAATTATAG
>Ga0209208_10011861_pt1 | contig 11116 bp, 10 predicted proteins | sample S1TSphfallax_3_FD_187694 | JGI IMG/M metagenome (GOLD analysis project Ga0209208, IMG submission 187694) | Host-associated microbial communities from peat moss isolated from Minnesota, USA - S1T2_Fd - Sphagnum fallax MG (SPAdes) (version 2) | ecosystem: Host-associated > Plants > Peat moss >... | reverse complement strand
TAACCCTTTAAAACCTTCTAGAGTTGTTGTTGCTTTTCTTTATCCAAGCCAATGTCAACCTTAATTCGTTGACAGATTTCCCACCATCTCATGTTCATCTCATCATGATTAGATGATGCTAAATGCTAAGTGGAGTTGTGGTCAAGGTTACCACGTTCTATTTGGTCAACTTGTAATAGTACTGGAATTTTTGCATAGTGTGTGGATTTATACATGGCCTGTCTACTTTGCTCTGCATCAAACACCCATTTCAACCAATTTGCAAAGTCATTTGCATTTATTATTTCTTCTTCCATGAACTCATCAACTTACTCCTATAATATCATTTGCAGAATCTATAGCAGTCCGTTTAACCTCACCAAATCCTCCAATTTAAGTATCCCTGAACTCATTTTCATCATCAATTTGTTCAAATTAACGAGGCTCCCCATTATAATGCTCACTACTATCAGTACCAATATCCGAATCTGAAGCAGATGCATCTTCACCTTTGGTTCTGATAAGACTACCTTGATCCGATATCCAATTAGTTATGTCAAAATCATCATTGATATGTGTGTTCTTTAAGACAATAACATCTTGCATCAAAGTTTTTAAGTTCATCCTCTGTAACAAATTTACCATAGTTAATGGCAATGCTTCCACATTGGCCCTTAGACCATGCCTTATTTGGATTAAGCCTTGTTCCACATCTACAATTGCACCAATCTTTATCAAAAAATCCAAGCCAAGTCATATGTCATAATTGTCCGTATAAACTACCATGAAGGTCATAGTGCATTGTACTCCTCCAACCTTCACTGGTATTTCGTCAATTCTACCGAGAGCTTGTGTGACAACTCCTGACGCTATTTTATAAGTTTTAAATCTAGTAACTAGATGCATTATGCCCAATTCTCTAACTATAGCGACAACCACAACAAACATGAAAGCTCCAATATCCACCAGTCCTTCAACAACATAGTTGTTGATTTCCACAAGCACATGCAGAGTCTTGCTTCGATGTGTCTTGTTGATGTAAATCTTCCTTAGTGTTGGAATTATAGAAACCATGGACACTTGATTTTTAGTTGCCTTTAAATCCTTCTTTCATTTAACCAACCTTACCAGACTTTCAAGGTGTTCCAGTTCCCCTAGAATTATAATAATTGTTTCCATATGTGAGAGGGAAATCTTTCCTTTTATGAAGTGGGCAAGAATCTTGGACTTGACTAAAGTGTCTTGGCTTACGCTTGTTCCATCTCCTGCAACTTTGAAGGTTGGTACAACCCCTCCTAATGCTACATCAACATGAATTTTCCTTCTAGGCATTCAGGTGTAAGAGAAAAGATTCTCATTCCTGCAAAGGTTGTTAAGTTGTTGCATGGTCGCATCTTCATCATTCAACAACACGTCCAAGAAGTTTGTAGCTCCAGAGTGAGACTTCCCATCCTTGGGTTTCTTCCAACATTTGTTTTCATAATGGCTTAAACTTGTGCAAAAGGTACATTTTATTCCATAATTCTTTGTCCTATGAGGCATATCGCACTTGGCACATTTTGGCTGTGGTTCATTTAACCTCGAACAGGTGGTGGCCAAATGGTCTCCTCCTTTGCAGATTTGGCATCCTCCAAACATAGTGGAAGAAGATGATGCCTTTAGATTGTGTACAATCCTTTGAAGAAATTGATAAGTGTGTTATTTAATGGAGTGACTTGTTTCTCCATCATGGTTTCTGAGGCCCCTTCTTCTTGTTCCTTTTTTAAAAGTTCATAGGGAGTTTTTCCAAGCTCGCCCAACACTCTCTCCAGTTCTGTTACAACACCAACTAACTCTTCAATATCTATAAACGTCTTTACCACATACAATTTCTGTATTTATGGCCTTAATCTAGCTAGAAATCTTCTTTTCTGTTCAATGTTTTGTATCTTGCCCCTTTGAAACAATTTGTCAAAATGTTCAAAGTATTTCTGAACTCTCTCCTTGGGTTCTTATTTGATGGCATCAAGCTTCATTTTGATGTCATCAGCATCTACCTCCCCATACTTTTGTATTATCAAAGTCTTTAACTTAGCCCAATCAATTGGTGCTGGCTGCAACCTCCTGAACCATTCCTTGTAACTACCTCTCAAATTCAATTTCGTAATCTTGAAAAATTTGTTTACATTCAGATCTTGCACTTCAGCAGCCATAATAAACCTTTCTACCCAGTCATTAACGTCCTCATGGTCTTGCCCCAAAACAATTCATCCATTCCCTATGGGCTAGTCATTTTGCAAATGTTCAGCTTGAATCTAAAGTTGCAACATTTTTTATTGCACAAATGTCTTTAGACCACCTTCAAGTAACCATAGTCTTGTCCTATCCTCCAAACACACCACTGTGCTGGAAGAGGTCCTAACAACACTAGAACCACCTTACTTATGCTCTAGAAGCATCAAATAGTTCATTTTTAGATGTGTAAACCTTCAAGATTTCCATTGATTATTGATCCTAATTATGATTCTTTCATACTCGGGATATCAACTGCAACAAACTTTCTTTCAAGAAGTAGCCAACTGTGATTCAATTTGAAAATTCAGATTGATCTACTTCTATTACTAGTCTTAAAGGTACAACATTAGATAGGAAAGTCGAAAAGTTTTGCTCATTTGTGGATTCTTGTTGGAATTGCCACCCTTCTTTTAGATTATGCCATATCCTCCAACTTATGATGTGGGATCTTGATCCATAGTGTTCCTCCCTTAAAAGGTGATCTCCATTCTGAAACAAGTCTTCCACACCAAGGATGTACAATCTGGTAAAATGGTGAAGTGAAACAAAATACTTGGGAATCCAAATGTCTCATATTCTAGGTACATTACGTTGCCTTTTAGGAAATGAAAGCGAAATTCTACACAAGGTATGAGGTGTAGTGGTATTGCCTCTGTAGTTCTGAGGTCAACCCCCATCCCCTTGTTCCATTCCTTAATTTCAACCAAACTTGAGTGCATGTATAAAAGCCATTATGAGCTATTTCTACTGCCACATCCCCAACTCAGGCTTCATTAGGGTCTATGCCTACAACTATTGCTATGCCAAAACCCAAGAAACCTAGAATTATAGCTCCTATCTATGGTCCATCTTGCCCCCTTGGATAATCAAACCTAATGACTATCCGTTGTTCATGAATTTCCTTCATAACCTCATTTGTATCAACCTCATCTGCATTAGATGATGACATGATACTCCAATTATCGTCATACCCAAACATACATAAGTTTAAGTAATATCACTAGATTTGATCCTACTCTGATACCAAAAGAGAGGGTGCACAAAACATCTGTTTTTCATAACCTTAGTCTTATTACAAGGTCTGGAACTCATCTCTTGTCAAGCAGGCAATATTATAGCAATCCGATTTTGGGGTCCCATAGCATGTGATCCTCTCGAATCAAACGGGTCTTAAGAAGAAGCACGACTATCAACCTATCCTAAATTTGCTACAGTAGTAATCCTTAGTTGTTGTTGGAAACAACAATGTTCTTGTATTGTGAGCGCAAGATGTTAGTAGGCTTTGGCTTGAAGTCAACAATCTCAATGTTCATTCGGTTTATGATGAGCTATTAATTCCCCCCACTACATAGATCAATGCACAAAAATGCTTGTTCTAGTTTTTGGCACATATCAACTTCTAGGTACTACTCAACAATTGAACCAAGTACGCCAAGTTGGTTTGCAACTATTCAAGAAGGAGACAAGAAATTCTATGAGAAATATGGATCTATGAATGCTTGTTGTGATTTCTTCCATCCTATTTCTCTTTCTCCCACATTCTACCCAATCCCAAGGATACCCACAAAAAGGTTTCTGGCTCCCAGTTAGGTGTTACAAACTACCCACTTGAATTCTAAGTAAGGTTTCCCCCAAACCCCTACAGATGCAGTTTTCTATATGTTTGTAATTCTACAGTTCAAACCACCTTTAGGCGTCATCAGCCTTCAGCATCAACCCTTCATTAGTCTTAATTTTAACCAGAACATAGAGTTGGCCATCATATAGTCATTGGTGTAAAGGAGAAAAACACAACAATTATCTATCTTATAAGCTCACCCTTACCACCACAAATTGCCTTACTTTCTACCAAACAACAACCGTTTTTTCTCCTTCAAATCTTGTCTCTTATTTTCATCCAACCTCCTCCTCTTCCCATCTTCCTTGCACCCATGAATCACACTTGGCCATCCATCGTTAGCTGCCACCCTGTTACACATAACACACAAGCAACAAACTTTCCTACTCACAACCACTAACTAACAAACAATGAAAAGATAAACCCTGCTACCTACATGAAGAAAGTTGACAATGATTCAACACCTAAACCTTAAAATGAATATAGTGTTCACACTATAGAAACTTAAAAGACTCCCTGTCCGGTCACTCCTTGTCCGGTCACACTATACTAGTAGACTAGATTGAAAACTAAGATGTGCTGCATAACAATCAAAAGGAGTTGAACCAAAAAAAATTTAATTTGTTTTTCCAGTCGTTGATTTGGGATCCACCTCAAACCGTTGTTGTGGTTGTTGTTACAAAGTAACTTTAGTGAGACACTCCAACTTTTGCTCCTTTCCTTTCTTCCACACCCCTCCTCTTCTTCATTCCACTTCATTTTGAATGGGCCAAAAGTCTCAAGGTCAAATTGACTATGGCCTGCACAATGTTAAACTTGCACACAATTTGCTGCCAGTTTGTAAGGTTTCCCTTTTTTTGGTAAGATTCAGATATGGTGATTAGCATTGGGTTCTCCTTTCTCTCCATCTCTCTCTTTCTCTCTCAGAGCTATTGGGTGGGGACAGACAAGCACCTGCAAGATATGAAACAAAAATCCAGATTATCTAGCAAAACTAGGGTTAGTTAATAGGCCCATATTCAAGTGAGTCTTTCCTCCTTTGGTATGCCTTTTGGTTCCAAACACAATTTGTGGTGCTTATGGATACATCTGACTATAAAATTTACCCTTTATAACAACAAAAAAATTCCAATTTGCATTGATGGTAACATCCAAAAGATGGGTTATTCTCACTTTGTTGTTAGAAATTAGCAGCAATAAAATGGCTTGTACAACAACACTGTACATGTCGCAACCCTAGCCTTGGGCTTGGGACCAAAGCAAGGGTTTGCAAGGTTGTGGGCCAAGAGGGAAGTCGGGAGTCGCACAACATACTTCCAAGAGTGTGAGAAGGTGTGAGGGAATGAACCCTCACACCCTAAGGGAGCTCCACTTTGAGAGTTGGACTCTTGATGGACTCTTGAATCTTCAGAGGGTGATTGCAAGGGTCAAAACTCAATGGCTTGAGAAGTTCTTTATATCAATGGAAATCTCTTGGAACTTAAATATCTAAAATGGGCGATGCGAGCCCATTTAGACATTTTAAACACAAGTTATGGCCAAAAGAAGGGCCAGGAGTCAAATTGGTAGTTTGATTCCCGACCACTAAAAGTCGAGAATCGACCCGATTTCTATGTGTGAAGATGGCATGTGACATACCGTTGAACAGCTTTCAACAAGGGCTACAACTTTGTTTTAGACTTCATTTCGATCCGAGGTCTACATGCAAAATTATGGCGCCCCAAAGTTGCAAAAGTCCCAACCTTGGCAATTTCGAGACTCCCATTTGGGAGTCTTGGAACAAAAAGCCCCATGGAGAGGTGCAGAGGATACTATAAGGGGGAAGGTGGTGGCTTCCCCCAAGTCCGAGCTGTGGTGAATCTTGTGTGTCCGTGTTGCCCGTGGCTCATCCTAGCACCAAAGGTGTTCCAACTATGCACTAACCACCTTATGTTGGTTTTGTGTAAGTGCATGTGAGTGAATGAAGCTTGTTAACTCTTTCTAGTGCCATCTTAGAGTTCCAGCATGCCCCTCTACCCCTCCAAAGTGCTGCAAGTTAAGGAGCGTGCCTTGACTTTTTACTTTTCTGTTGTTTTCTGTTTGGGACTCACATTTGAGTCTCTCAAGGAGTGGGAGTGCGTCAGTACATTGGATGAAGTACAACTTTCAAATAGTGCACAAATGGGTTTGGATCAATGTTGGGTAGGTACCTGGGTTTTACTAACACCATCTTGAATGGTGTTTAGAGATTGTTCATGGGTATTCATAATGTCATTGTTGTGTAAATTTGGGAGACTAAAAGGACATTAGAGTCCCCCAAAATTGTTGTCACGAAATACAATTTTTTACATTTTAAAAAATTAACAAGATGTGCACACCAAGCTTGATTTTGAACTTTGAGGAGATTTTAGAAGTTTGGAACTTGGTTTAATTAATTCATTTTTTTAAATCTAGAAAAAATGAAGATTTTGTATGTGATGAATATATTTGAACCAAAATAATACTTGTTGTAAAGTATATAAAATGATAAATATACTTTAAAATGAGGTTATAGGTGAGCTTTTTTGTTTGAAAATATAGGGGAAGAATGAAAATGATATAAGAAAAGATAATCCACCAATTGTTTTGAAAATGATTACTTTTTTTTAATAAATTGATCAAAGAAAAACATGATTTTTCAATGTTGGTAAGCCATAAAAACTTTATTATTGAAAGGTCCCATTTGTGTTGTAGACTTGAAAAAAGACTTGAAGTGGATTTTGAAGGTACTAATTATGTTGTAGATTTGGAAAGATGTGATTTTGGGTCTATAATGGACTTAAATTGAATTTTAGAGAGGCCATTTGTGATGTAGACTTGGAGAAAGGTTAAGGAGGTTTTGTAATAGATTTGTATCCTCATTTGAACGCCCAATGCTCATTTGATATGTATATAACCATGGAGAAAGGTTTTGTGGTGCTTGGGTATTCACTTGATTTGAAAATCCAAAGGTCTTATAAGGGTATATATTGGTTTAAATTAAAAATTCCAAAAGGTATACAATGGTTTGCATTGACCTCATAATTTGAATTTCAAGAGGTTTTATATTGTTTGGGTATATACCTTATTTGAATGGTTATTAAACATTTTTGGTAGTTTTCTGACTTGGGTTTTATAGAGATGATTTGTGTGGAATAAAAAACATTTTGTGCATTTAATCTAGAGAGGTTTCTCTAATTATGGCCCTAAACATGACAAGTGATCATCAAGAACTAAAGTCGATGGTGTAAAAAACTTCATTTGAGCAAAATGCAAAATGTGAAATCCTAATTAATGAACTAAAGGTTAAAGGTGCCATGCAAGGAAACAACCCTTTTACAGCTTAAAAGTAAGTGTTATAGTGCTTAATGAGTGCTTTGTTAATTTTTTATTCATTGGATTAATTTCAAATTAATTCACATATTCCCATGATATATTAAAAATAAAATTATATAAACAAATCTTATAATCTCAACATCAAATTAAATTATGACTTTACAACATGAAAAAACCAAACAAACATTACACTTGCTATGGTACATGTTATTGTGACTACACCCCAACCATCTTTCTTACTTTAAATCAATATCCTATAAAAGGCTTCATATATAAATGTTATTTTAAGGACCATTTAAAGTCAATGCTTGGAAAAAATTCTACTTTTATTCAATGAATTCATCTTGGTTGATGGAAATAGGGTTTTGAAAATGAATAATATATGGTTTAAGGTTTTATAGTTTTTTTGTACATGAAAATCCTCAAGCTGTGTATATTTTAACCAACATCTAAATTAAACTAACCTAATGGTGAAGTTTGTAATCCTTGATGGTTTTGTTTCAAAATGTCAGTTTCTGGTTTGAATGAAATTTTATCATATCTAAAAATATTGGGGCATTTTATTTCTTCCATGCATTAACCTCTTCCACATATAAGCTAATCGATTAGGAAGTACATGTGTCAGTTACATTAAATTGTTGTTGGATTGTTATTGTTTTCATTTTGTGAAAATTGCTGAAAACATAAAACAATTCAAAATCACTCAAACCAACTTTGCCATTCAAGTTGTTTCAATTGAAAAAATTGTGAATCAATTTATGTGAAGATCAAAATTACCCATTTAGGTTTAGGGTTGATGCTAGAACGTTGTTCAAGGTGTTAGTGATCATAGAGGTCATAGATAAAACAAATAACTTTTAGAGAATTGAAATAGATATTTAGATTGATGAACTAACTTAGTTTGTTTTTTCATTCCATTAACACTTTTGTGGCATAGGTGGATTCAACCTAGTGGATGAACATTTGATAATTTCACATGACATGTAGGTCTTAGTTGGAAGAGGGATCTATTTTTGGATTCCTTATTGAAGGATTGTAGAAAATTTTAATTGTTATCAATAAAAAGGAGCCAAATAATGAAATAACATTGGGGTTAGGTTTCATTGCACCATGTATATGAATGTGATTTTTGGTTAGTCCTTTTTGGTCCTAATTTTTGGCAAATCATGATTTGATCTTGCCCATTTTTAGTCCATCCCCATAATTTTTATTTGTAATGTTTTGCATTACATTCAAAGGTGATCCATTCTTCCTTCATATAATTTTGAGTAGGCAATCTAGATCTTGATATATAATTTTATCACAATTTTTTTTCTTAATCTAGTAACTAGTTTTGAATTTCATATTGGATAACTGACCCTATCAATCTGTTTTTGCATCAATATAACTCATTTTTTCCCCTAAATTTCGTTGCATCTTTTTTTTCTCGCTAAACAAATCAATGACCCACCAATACCATTGAAAAATTGTTTCTTTCACCCCACATTGAGATAATTGGATTCGCATTGATGGGAAGCATAAATTTCATTTAGCATGTAGGTAATTAATAGATAAAGACTCTACGACAACAAAAAAGTTTTTTTGCCATACCAATCCCTTAGTTGATACATTTTTGCAATTCATAGGTAGTTATTGGTAACATCATGATAAGATTTAATCTACTTATATTATTAATAGGTTTTATTGGTCATTAGTAAGATCAAGTTTGGAAAGAATTTAGTAAGATGCAAAGAGTAATACTAAGAGGGATAAACTTGAAAATAAATACAGACATGGACAATGAGGGATTAAGGCATAGACAAACAAACATAAAAAAATAATAGATAAATAGAAAGGCAAGGAAGAAATAAAAAACTAGAAGGGAAAAAATAAAAGAGAAAAAAATGAAAGAAAGTAGAAAGATTAAAAAACAAATGGACAAAAAGGTAAAAAAGGGGAAAAGGTAAAGGAAAGGAAAATGAAAAACATAAACATAGAGAAAAACTTTGGTAGATACGCAATTGAAACATAGACATAGAGACTTGCACAACCTACACCATCCCAATTCGAATGTATTAATATGTAACAAAACAACACAACATTGAAAAGGCAACATAATTATAATGTGTATGCACCTAGTGTAAATCTTTGATAAAATAGAAAACTTTCGTCATATTTACACCCATTCTACTTGAACCCAATGCAACAGAACGGAATGTGCATAAACCATAGGTTGTTTTAATGAACATAATACACATGCCTTCATTGCAAGCAAGATAATACATCAAGCACTTGATTGCTTTCAAGAATAGAAGCACATGAAAGCTTAAGTGACTATAATTCAAAACAAGTTTTGTTTTAGAGTCTCAACATAACAATGCTCCTTTAAAAATGTAGTTAAAAAAAAACAACACCATAAGCAGAAAAACAAAATAGCTCCAACAACTATAGATTGACAAAACAAGTTTCATTTTAGGGTTTTGGAAATACAAAGTTCTCTTCAATAGAGCTTGACAATTATGAAATGAATGTTCAAAGCTCACAACTCACACCCACATCCAGAGCTTGAAATACATACGGAAGAAAGACAACTTACTTGAAACCTTTTTTCTTGCATACAAAGATCATAATTGGCACTTACTTACATGGCACCTACTTGCATCAATGCAAACAATGAGATGACAAGGACAATAATTTTGTAAAAACCCACCAAAGTTGTTGCTTCTTGTTTTTCCTATCAATTGTCACATTGTCCTCTTGCTATGCAAAGCAATGTACAACTCTTATTGTCAATTGCTATATTGAAAGCTCCTTGTAACCCAAAAGTTCTAACACCTAGTTGATGTAAACTCTACAAGAAGCCTGACTTGGTATCAACACTTGTGTATGAACAAAACAGAAGCCCACCCAGGTAGGACTTTGTGTGTGTGTGTGTGTGTGTGTGTGTGTGTTTTCGGGGGTAATTGCCCGGTGGTCAGGGCATCTAATACCCATATCTATGCCCTGGTTCATACCCAGCCCAAACCTATACACCCACTCAACACTGGTTTATACATAGGAAAAGGGTTTTTTACTAACAGAACTGGAAGCTAACAGAAAACTGTTTGCTGACAACTTACCAGCATCCATCCTTCATTGTGCACAGTACGGACGGCGTGCTGGTTGACTGGTGCATCTGAAGGCGACATCTTCGGCAAAGGAAAGGAAAATGCCGCTCAACTCACCCATGATCATCAGTGCAGTGTAGTCAAGCCACGCAATAGCTTCCTTTTTTGGGATGCCTTGTTGATGCCGCAGATAGTAGCTAAATGCGGTAAACTAAGATCCAAGCCAGAGACAAAAAAGCAGGCAAACTTGTCAGGGAAGAATCCCCACAACCCTTTTAAAAAAGTGCCTCACAAAGTCTAAGCACAACAACAAGAAATTGAAGGAGATGGGTTTTGCAGGAAACCGGCAGATGTGTGCTTGATATTTTTTATTTTGAAGAATTCAGTGGGTTGTGAGGATTCTTTGTGCTCTGATAATAATAAGTTTCTAGAGTAAAGCTGTTTAGCCGGTGAAGTTGTAGTACTCATGGCGAGGAGAAGCAGTAGTAGTAGTGGAAGCTGCTGGACATTTGGATCTTCTTCGTATTCACTAGTCTCTTTGATGCTGAAAAATTGCATTGGAGGTTTGGTGCTTTGGCACCTCCTCGTGTGCTTCCATTGCACAGTCGGTATGTACATGTTGTTGGATGCTTGAGATCAGTTTCTGATGAAAATTGTGAGTTTTTTGGTGATGATGTTTGTGATGAATATGGCGAGTTTTTTTCTGATGGGTTGAGTGGAAGGTCTTCTCTAACACAAAAGATTTGTACATACCATGCAGTGGAAGGAGCGATCGGAGTGAACTATGGTCGTGTGGCGGATAACTTGCCGCAGCCGACGGTGGTGG
>Ga0209208_10011860_pt1 | contig 11118 bp, 6 predicted proteins | sample S1TSphfallax_3_FD_187694 | JGI IMG/M metagenome (GOLD analysis project Ga0209208, IMG submission 187694) | Host-associated microbial communities from peat moss isolated from Minnesota, USA - S1T2_Fd - Sphagnum fallax MG (SPAdes) (version 2) | ecosystem: Host-associated > Plants > Peat moss >... | reverse complement strand
GAACAGATCCACAAGTCCAAAAACATAGACTGAAAAAACAAGAGTTTGAAAGATGCAAGCTGCAGGGAAAGGAAAGTGCATACATCATCCAGGGAGACAAATCAAAGCACTTAGGGGAAAGCTTAAGATTAGAACACCCACTATTGCAATGCAAGCATGAATGCCAGTGAATGGCAGGATTGCAGTCAAAGAAGGGATGTCGGGGGTCACTGCATTGACAGCCCCTGCAAGTCTCCTGCATTGACATTGACCATCCCACCCTGATTCCAAACGTAAATCACCCACAATGGCATTCCTGAATCGGTTTCTGCTGGACTCAGACGATACAGAATGGAGGAGAAAGACCATGCATTCATGTGCACAGAGAGAAAGCTAGAGAGAAAGAGAGACAGAAGCGAGACAGAGAGGTCGAAGGGATTATGCTGACACCCAGGGTGAACAGGCACGCAAGACGACTGTCCAGAGGGAAACCAGAACCGCGATCGCTGGCTAAAGGCCACAACAGGCAAGCATGCAATGGAGACACGACCATAGAGAGAACTCTGAACTGCAGGAAAGCACACAGGCGCACACACGTAGGGTTTTGCTAGCTTGCATTAGGGTTTGAACAATGCTTTCGGGTTTTTGGGCGGAGGGTAAATCCTTCAACCATCGTCGGAAAGGCCATCATAGGCAAGCATGCAATTGATGCACGAACATAGAGACAACTCTAAACCTGTCGGAAAGCACACACGCACGCGAGTAGGGTTTTGCGAGCTTGCCTTAGGGTTTGAGGATTCTCATTAGGTTTTTCGTGCGGAGGCTCAATCCTTGAAACGTCGTCGGAAAAGGCCACAACAGGCAAAGCATGTAATTGAGGCACGATCATAGAGAAGACTCTGAACTGTCGGAAAAAAACACAGACACGCGGCGTGGGGTTTTGCGAGCTTGCCTTAGGGTTTGAAGAATGCTATTAGGGTTTTGGGAGTGCGGTAGTTCTTCGTCTTCTTCTCTTGCAGATATTCTCAAGGCCACTTTTGTGGAGCTTTGAATCCAGACCAGGTTTTTGTGAAATTGAAGCACTTATTATGGAGATTTTTTTGGCTGATTTCAGGTTGTGTGGAATCAGGTATAGAGAATGTTGGAGAAGGGTTTTGGGTGTAGGATCCGATGGGGGAGGGAAAGGCACAAGAGTTTGCAGTGTCAGGAGGTGAGGACTTTGCTGTGACATTTTGGGTGGCGGTGGTGGAGCGTGACGCCATCTTCCTATCTCCAGAAGATGGCAGCCCACGAGGATGAGCTCTGTGTAGCTCTCACAAGGATCGCCCTTGCAGGAGATGGCGTGGTTTTGGGAATCGGCATGTCAGTCCTGGCGCTGCGAACCTGGCTCAAGTACCGCGCTCACAGCAGAGCTCTCAAGGAACTGGAAGAAACCCCATTGTCGCGAATCGCCGATCTTCGCAGCTTGGTCGACGGGAGCAACCAAGAGAGAGCAAGGATCATTTTGCATGATGATGACTCCGAGAGGGTGGAAACAAATCCGAAATTTCCATTCAGCAGTCTATTATGGCAGAGGAGGAGGAGCTACACAACACAGCCACAGGAACTTTCGACAAAGCAACAACAAGAAAAAGCAGCAGCAGCAGCAGCAATTGTGATGGTGAGGGGAAGAGTGCAGAGCAAAGCATGTGTGGAGGAATCCAAACACGAAACTGAGCATGATACAGGTGCACTCACAGCAGAAAATGTCGATGAGAAAGCAGTGTACTTGGAGAGGACACAAACGGTGAGACCATCCTACTCCTCCTCGTCCTGTAGCCTCCATTCTATCTATAATCACAATGCAGAAATTCTTCAAGCAGAAGTTCTCTCCTCTTTCTGGATGTAACAACAATGCTCAGCATCATTCTGAGGTATTGAGAGAGAGAGAGAGAGAATCATGGTCATAGGATGTGTAGTTCTCTGGTGCAGCAGTAGACCTTGAGCTGTAGTGGCAAAGCTAGCTTGTGCTCTAGGGTTTTCTTTGGGTTTGTTTGTGCTCTAGGGTTTTCCTAGTGTTTGGTTGCCACAGCATGAGCTTCTTGTGCACTTGGAGATGAATTAAGCCTGCTGAGAGATGGATAAAGCTGAAGAGAGAGAGTTGTGATGGTTCCAAGTTCATGCACTACTAGATGGTATCTTGCAAAGTCAACTTGTGCACTTCTCCTCTTCTTTCACCATCTGAGTCTCTCATGTTCTAATACTTTGCATGTTGTTGTTGTTGCACTGCTGCTGTCGGGGGGGTGTTGATGGCTTTTGCTTCAGTGTTTATACAATGAATGGCGAGGCATACTTGGGTGGGGCTATGACTGGAGAGGCCTTTTGGGATGGGGTTCACGGAAGGAGCAAGTCACAGTTTCAAGGCGCAAGGTATAATATACTTTCCATATCCATTTGCTTCACCTTGACATTCTGACACCTTATTAAAACCCTAATGTAGATTTTTCCAGTCTTCTTGCTTTCTTTTGCTCATGCTTTTTTATCTGTGTTTTCTTTTGTAAGATTGAAAACCTGGTGTCTTCACCATTGGAATGTGACATGTTTGAGCATTTGTCTTCTTCTGCCCACTTGCTGTGTCAATGTTTTATATCAAAGGTTTTCATATGTACCAATCTGATCAACTGCAAGATTAAGTAGTATGGTATGGGCTGATTGTTTGTTTCTGGGATGTATCTTTTGTGTTGTATCTAGGTGCCATTTGTACTGGTGGAGAGGAATGGCACATCAGATCATAAACCTGGAGAGCTAGCAGTGTATGTACATATCAATATGGAAGATACAGAGCATCCCATACCCCTTGTTACCATCTACCATCGTTTCCACCCAGTACCATCCTCATCATACACTTTCTTGCAAGCCATGTTTGGACGCCGTTATCCGGTCTGAATCTTTCTTGTCTTCAGACTTGTGCTTCTAATCCCTTGGGTCTGGCATCTGGGTAGATCTATTATTTTGCATAACAAAGTTTTTCCCTTCAGGCATAAGCTTTTTGCATGATCAGCAGTAGCTTGCATTTATCAGAACTTGCTTTTCTGAACAAAGCTGTATTGAAGTGTTTCTGTTCAGCAGTCTCTGGCTGGTTTCAGACTCTGATTTCTCATGGCTTGACAGTGAGTGAATGGTGCCATAAAAGGTTTACTTGTTGTTTTTTTGGTCATTTGTGGCAGGTCGGCCTCTTGGATGAGGAGAAAATACTGCCACTAGGCCGGGAGATCACAGCAGTTGGCACTCTGAGTGTGTCTCTGGATGGAACTCCAGTCATTAAACCTTCTGGCTGCTTGCCAGTCTTCTTGTACATTGCACTGACGTTTTGCTCTGCTTTCATTGAGTATTCCATCAAGTGTATGTTGCTGTTGGACACAATTCCTCTTGCAGCCACTAGAATCTCTTGAAATCTCACTGTGGATTTTGTTCATATGTCCGAATTTTAATTTTTTGTTGGTCAATAAGGTTGATTCATTGTAGCTTGGCTGGTTCATGAAGTTTGATTCCTGTTTGTATGCTTGGAACAGGACGGATCTCACAAGGGATCAGCTGTTATTAGATCTTGCAAATGGACGAAATGTCCTGTTCTGGATGGGAATTACTGCCACAATAGTTGCAACTGGAGTTTTAGGTTATGCCCTTATCAAGTATGTGCAGACAGACCCCTCATGTGATTTCCCTCTTTCTCAAGAGTATTTTCAAGTTCTCAGGAAGATTTTTTTGCATGTGTACTGTGTAGACTGTTTGCATTCTGCAACATCATCAAGATTTCATGTAGTAATGCTTCATACTTGCCAGTTTTAATTGGAAATGAGAAGCTTCCTTGAATCATCTCATGCCATTCAGTACTTTCACAAAATCAGTGGGAGGAGATTGTGGTATGTGATAGTGTGTAATGGTCTCATGTCAGTAGGTTCAGTCTGTGCCATTGTGATATTCTATAGCTAACAGCTGCTCCTAATAGTGCCCTCCTGCATCTGTGTGTATTTCAGAAATTGGGCAAAGTGGAAGCAGCGACATCAACGGAGGCAACAGCGGGATGATGAAAGCAGGCATGTTTCAGAGTGTCTTTCTTTGGGAAAATTTCTGTTGTCTAGTCATGGTGTGTTCATCTTATGAATCTTTCCAGGGCATGAACTGGATGTGATTTGACAAAGAGGGTGTATTGACTAGGAATTTCAGCTGTTCAGACTCAGGGTTGTCACTTACTTAAGCTGGGCTCAGTGTTCTATGTCACATTATGTTTTATTGAACTTCACAGAAATACTCCTGTCACTGTTGAAGAGAGAAACAAGAGCTTGAAAGTGAGATCTGATTTCGTGTGGAAAATATGTGTGCAGGCAAGACAGGCTGATAGATGATGCTGGTGATGACATGATGGATATTCCTGATGGGGAGCTCTGTGTAGTGTGCTTGTTGAGGAGGAGGCGAGCAGCATTCATATACTGTGGGCACCGAGTTTGTTGTGTCACCTGTGCTCAACAAGTTGAGCAAGGAACTAACCCTCGGTGCCCAGTGTGCAGGCAAACAGTCAGTGGCATTGTGCGTGTTTTTGATTCTTAGAAGAAACCAATTCCTCTTGCCTCGTGGGGTTTTGTTTTGGGGTTTCATTCCTAAGAATATTGTTGGAGGGAGTTGAACCATATTGGGTGGTAGGTGCATTGTGTAGCTTGGTCAATAAAAACTGTTCTGATGTGTTGTGAGGTAATGAGCCCATCAGAGACTTAAACTACTTTTCCCACAAATCCATCATATGAGTAATGCTCTGAGCATTGTACAATAAACTTAAACTACTCTGCCCGCAAGCCCAATCAAGTGAGTAAATGCTTTTGATCATTGTACCATCAAGTGTTGTAGAGCAAGAAAAGGAGATCCAGTATGTGCCTGTGATTTTGCAAAGAGCTAGATATTTGGTGCTGCTTTCAGAATGTGCATAGAAATTCACTATGGAGGAGCAAGTCGAGCAAACAACAGTTTGGTTGATGAGGTACTTTTACCCTTTTTCTCTTCTCTGATTTTATGCTTGTAGGTTTCAGATCACAGAGCAAATTAGGACTTTACACAGTGGCACCAGTGTATTGTATTTGTCCCATAATTGTTGTTTACTTTGCAGCCTTATACAGAACTTCAGTCTTAAAAGATACCATGAATAATTTCTTCACATGATTTTGCAATGACATTTTCCACAATGGGTTATATTGCTTTGGACTTTGTGTGACCTATTTTTGTTATATGTTGTGGGTTTAGGTTGCATATATTTGAGGTTGCAGTTCAAATTGGTCATATGCAACCGACCTACATGAACTGGGCCACACTCAGGTTGACTACCTAGGTAAAGCGCTTAACTTAGGTTGTGCTGAATTGAGTGGACAACCACGGGCAAGCAGCCATTAGTCCCAGCTACTTAGGCTATTGGTTTGATGTGGCTGTGACCTACAATTGGAATTGAATGCCTAGTTATATAGTTTGCTAGAATAAGGAATGTGAAATGGCCATAATATTGGAGGTCACAAGTGAACTATATACCTTGAAAGGAAGGTATTTGAAGAGTGCAACATTTTTTTTTCAGTATTTCCAGTTCTAGAAGACAAGGTTTACAATTTACGAAATCTATATGATAAAAATAATATTGTCTTTGTGTCTGTGTCTGAGTCCTTTTGACCCAACTCTTTAGATACTGGACACTTGATTGATAGTCAGCAGATGTGTGCCGAAATAGTTCTTCCCAAGAAGTAAATCTTAATGAGGAATAAGAATGTGATGGTCATATTTTGCAACCATATCTAACACTAGAAAATTGAAAACATAAAATTAGCTGAAAATGCCTTAGAAAGACTAGAGTATGAAATCACACAAACCTTCATGTTACTAATAACTTAATGGTTTCACAAGTGATGTACTTATTATAGACCCTCCTTATGTTGTTGAAGCAATGTGTTTTGATAATGTCATTAGTTCAATACAATGTGCTTATAATCCCTTTACAAAAAGGACATCCATTTGTATAGTACACTGCCGCTGCCCCCAAAACCTACCAACATTGACACCTTTTTATGAAGGCACCTTAATAGCATGCCAATTCAAAATTTTCAAAGTAACAATGTCGTGATGAGCATGCAAATGATTTTTTTTGCTTTCTTTCCTTGTTCACAAGATGTTCCTTATGTATTCTCATGAGGTTCCCAAAGGGTTCCACAAGTTCCTAATAGCACCTTACTTTTATCCCATATTGTTTGCCCAAAGTCCAACTCTCATGTATATCAACATAAAATGTGGGCCATAGGAAACATGGTTGCTTCTATTTTGCAATTGGTGACCAATATTGACAACCAAAAAAAAAAAGAGAAGGTACCAAGGAGGGGCCATGGCACCCATGAACTTAATTAATATAAATGACAATAGGTGAATTGGACTTATAAATGAGTTTATATCTTTTGGTTTCAGCGCCCCGTTTCAATGCTTTAGGTGCTAAAGTGCATGAGCCATCTCTAGACGTGTTGGGGATTAGTGGTTTGTGGTATTGAATACTAGTCATCCTTTGACATGATGGGCAATTGTGAAATTCTAGCACACCATTTAGGAACTTTGAAGACTATTTCCTAGACCTTGAACAATGTTCTGTCTGCTAGTCAAGTACATTTGAAAGTGCATTTGGCCCTAACAAGCTTTAGGAGGTCAAAGGTGGAATGTGTGTGTGTGTGTGTAAGAGAGAGAGGGAGAGAGTATTTTTCTTTTGATGATGTTGTGGATTTGGTTGTTGGTAAGTGGTAGGCACCGAATGTGTAGGCCAAACCCTCTCAACAACTTCTCTTTTTGCAATCTTTTATTAACACATAGAATGAAATTTGGGTTAGGATGACATTTGATTGCCACCAAACATTTGTAACGGCTGTGAATTGCTATTTTATCATTGATGGATTCTTGTACTAAAGATCGAATAACAAAAGCTCCAAAGGATTGAGACGAGATCATGTTGGACTTGGGGTACCTACACACATACATGGTGATGTTGTTTGGACTTTGCAACACTTCCTTCCATTGTCCCAAGGATGATGACAACAGCCAACTACACCCCCCCACACATAGCCAATGGCTATGACCTCATTAGCCCTGCAACAAGGTAGACAAAAAGACCAGGACTTACAACCCTCTATACAAACACTACCAAATTTCTACCCATCCCCAAACACAAAATTAATGTCTGGGCAGTGCTCAACACATCTTGGTTCAGCAATTGCACACTGGATGTGCTTAATGCTTATAGAGAGCTATGTGGCTTAATGGTGCGGACAATTTGGATACATAAGAAACATTACCAAAAATTGATCCATTATGTGGGTACAAACTTTTTAAAATTACATTCTAAAAATGTATAGATTTCAAACCCACGACAACATCTTTAATCTTATCTAAGACATTGATTTATAAACTTGATGTTATCTCAACCCCTTTGTTGATTACAATTCTTAATGGTGCCTACTAGTTGGAATCAAGGTTTTTTTTCTAAATTTTAAAATGTGCACAAGTGGCAACAATTTTTTCCTCTTGTGTGCCTAAGTGGCTACTATGGTGTTTTTGGCATAGAAATAGGTGGTTTCTAGGTCACTTGTTGACTCAATACATGACTTTTTCAAAATAAGTTGGAGTGACAATTCATTTAAAAAAAATTTAAATCCATCTAGAAACCTCAAAGAAAACTAGTGTAGTGAATGTGGTTATATGAGAATAATTTGGCAAAATTGAAACACATAAATTAACATTGAAATTGCATAACCACCTACTTACATTACTTACCTACTTATATTTACCTATTATACCCACCTATTTTACCTACCTACCAACCAATAATTACCAATTATCTATACCTATTTACCTACCTACCTTGTATTGTTTAATCACACCATGAAATGTAGTTAGAATTGGAGGAATCATAAGTTCATTTGTGTCAATTTGGTAATGATTCGTGTTTTTCAAAAACATTATTTAAAACTCATTTGAACATTTACAAAATAAATATTGATATTATTGAATAGATCTTTAAATAATTTTCAGCATTATGTATTCATTTGTTTCATTTGAACAAGATTTGAAATTAGAAAGGTGAGTCAATTTAAGATTTTTTTAACATTTCCATAGTTTAGAAGGTAAAACAAAATGTTTCACAGTTACACTAATAGAAAGTAGTGTAATTTGATGGCAAAGGCATTGGTGTGCCTCCATAAAGTCTTGGGGTTCAAACTTGGCAAATCACATATACAAAATTCGTATATGGTGAAGCATATGGTGTATGTGTACAATGTACATTGTAAACATATGGTCATACCTAAAATGAGGGTAGCTACTTAAGAGCATACCTTTCTATGGCATGTACAATGTCACATCACCTTCCAAGATGTAACATAATGATGACAAATGGTTTAAATTAAAACATAGATAATGATGGTTTAATATACCAATGGTCAAATTGACAATTGATCATTTTGACTAGTCAAAACATCTTAGGACCCTTGGTAAAAAAAGAGACCAATCAAAACAAACATGTCCAAATCAACTTGTCCAAAATGACATTTTTGTCAAGTTGGATTGGGGGGGAGGGGGCAAATGGGTCTTTTGGACCAATTTTCCTAATAAAAAAGGCCATAATTTCTTGTAGTGATAGTGTTGCACAAACGTGTTACTCCAGTTCAATGTGTTAAGTGATTTGCAAATTCTTGTTCCTATTGAACATTGAGCAACATAATGTTTTAAACATAAAGGTAATTACAAACTATGGTGGTTCTTTCTTGGACAAATTAGGAGTCCATTTGGACCAAATTTTAACACTAAAAACTAATATCACCCTCTTACCATCACATTTGAGGAACTTAAGTTTATTCTTTTCTAGCAAAACAAAATAGTCAAAATTCCTTTACATTATGTAAAACCTAATGAAATAACAAGGTTGCAAAAATTGTTCAAATTTATTCTCCTAAAGGATTTTTGAAAATCAAGCAATTCTAGGGCTTTCAAAAGTCCATCACATTTTGGCTTTTTGCCAATGGCACCTTAAAATGTAATTTTAACTAGGTAATCATCCACATGAGTTTTGAGGAAAAACTCCAAACAAACAATTCACAACAATGAAAATTATGAATACATTTATGAATTTTATATGGATTGTGATTTTCCATCTATGAAACTTTAAAAGTACTTCATTTGGTGTATACAAAAAAATTGATTATGATTCAATTAGGGTCTATTGGAATAATATTTTATTTCATAAAAATTAGTATTTTTTTAAAAAAATTGTAAATTCAATATTGTTGGGGACCATTTTAATCCTTTGTACGAGTGAAAAAATTACCTTTTGATGTGTTGGTTTAACTACAAAACGTTTTTTTGGCAATAAATCCTAGTTCCAAGCTCCAAATGGAAAATGCAAGTTCATTTTCAATATTCTATGCTTTAAGAATTTCCAATATTATGAAGGAATTTTTATTTGCATTACATTTACCTTTTGCATTTGTGTCAGACAGATTTGGGACACTCTAGGACTTTCAACTTTTATAATGAAAATTTATCTTGAGAGCCCTAGGAGTGCTTCCTTTTCACCCCCCCCAATGTTCTAGGCCTCTTTTTGTTCTTAGCTTATTTTTAGCCCATTTCCTCTTTCGTTTGCCCCAAACCTTGTCAAGGGTTGCATCAATGTTTATCTTTGACTAGAATTGGTTATAAATGTGGTAGCACCTTATGCCTATTAACATGTGTAATGGGATTTGGCATAGTGTGGTGGACCACATTTTACTCATGCGAAGTACATATACATGAATTCAAAATTTTTGGAAGGCCTTCGTTGGCCTTTTTAGGATTCCAAGCCCTAACCTTATATTATTCATCTTTAATATAGGATGATTTATTTTTAAATGATTCAATCATTTTGATTTATAACTTATTTTCTTCTTCCATATATATATATGAATGGTTAATATCAATGTGAAATTTTATTTTTACTTCAGATATTTATTATTTTTTCAATTGTGGTTATGTATATATAAGGAAATTGTTAAATGTTCATTGTGCCTTGAATATTATTGAATGAGATTATTGAATTTCAAACATTCTTCATATTGATAATTTACAAACATATTGTTTCAAGGTAGTTTCTATGATTTTTTAAGTTTTATGTCCATCATGGAATTTTCAAAATATTTATCTTTAGAGAGTGTGCATGTAGATTTTTTTGAAAAGTTCTAAAATCATGATTTTAGAAAGTCATACACAACATATTTCATCAACTCATGTAATTGAAGATTTAAAAATATAGATCCTCCCATTTAAATGAAAATTTAAAATTCACATTCATATTTGTCATTTGTTATAATTTCTTTTGTAAATTTAAAAGTTCAAAAAGACTATGTAAATATTTTTAATTGTAAAAATGCTCTAAGCATTACATGACACATACAATGTATTTGAGTCCAGATCACAAAAGATTCAATACAATAATCATATAACTCTTGATCACATTTCTTCACTTATAAAAACAAGGCCTATGATATCCATTTTGGTCAAATGCACCCTACCAAAACCCTAAGGTGCCTTTGCACCTTGAAAAGTAGGTGTAAGAATATGGCTTTGCACCTAAAGGGACATGCACCTTGTGATCTATGCACCCATCATCATCTCATGATCTACATACAATTAAATTCTCATGATTTGGCTCATTTTCTACATTGGGTTAATGTCTATGTGTGAAGGCATTCCCAAAAATGTAGGGCTCAGCCTCACTTAGGCGCCTTATTTTGGGAACACCTTCCACCTTCGGGCATTGGTGAGCATACACTTGCATGTTATAGAACAATGAATTCTTTGCTTCAGAAAGATCCAAACTAATCACTTGTTGTCCAACTAACTACATTTAGTCTATGGGTCTTTAGGGATCATACCACTCTGATTTCACACTCATGAGTTCAACTGGTCACTTTTATGGCAAACTTATTTGTGGCAGAACCCAACCCCAAGTTTTTGGTAAACTTGCATCTCACAAACATACTAAATGCATCCCTTATGCAACAACACAGAAAACAAAACACAAATGGAGGTTACACAATTCCAGACACTTCCTTCTGGATAAAT
>Ga0209208_10011859_pt1 | contig 11118 bp, 12 predicted proteins | sample S1TSphfallax_3_FD_187694 | JGI IMG/M metagenome (GOLD analysis project Ga0209208, IMG submission 187694) | Host-associated microbial communities from peat moss isolated from Minnesota, USA - S1T2_Fd - Sphagnum fallax MG (SPAdes) (version 2) | ecosystem: Host-associated > Plants > Peat moss >... | reverse complement strand
TTTCATTCAAATTTTTTTGCATTGTCAACACAAAAACATAGTTGTGAACACAAAGACATAATTGTGAAAAAAAATGATAAAGAGGAAAGGGGTGACATTATAGCACACCTATTTGATGTTGTGAAAATAAAAAAAATACAAGGGTTGCCAACATTGTCATGTGTTTCCTCAACTTTGGGAAGGGAAAAAGACCCAAGGGATGATGTTGCAACATCCTTTCTTGTGTGCTTGACCATGGGAGTGAAAGCAAGTTGGATGATGCAATTGCAAAGTTGTACTTATTGTTTTTTGATTATAATTTCATCAAGGTGAAATAAATAATTAAAATACATTGAATGAAAGGGGAAATAAAACAAAAAGTTTTTAAAAAGAAAAAAAGAAAAAGAAAGACAATAAAAAAATGTTGCCACCACTTTAAACCTTAATTTAATTCATGATAATCATTTTTTTCATTTTTTATAGCAAAATTATTTGAATTTAAATTTATTTTTAAAAAAAACCTAATTTTTTTGTTGAAAATTAGTGCATTATTTTATTTTATTTTTTGATGCTAGCCTTTGTTTGATGATTACATATAACCCCCAAAAAACATAATATAAAAAATGTTACAATAATCCATTTTTAGAATTTTTTCAATAACCATAATTTGATCAGAATTCAAAACCATTTAAAAATTTTATACACATGTTTCAAACAAGTAGTCAAAACTATATAAATACGTTTTATAAAATTTATTTCACATTTAATTTGTAACCAAATTGGATGAATTTTTTAATGTATTATTCATTATTTTGGTTAATAAAAATTTGACAAAGAAAAACATTGCATGATCACAACAACATAAATGCCTTCACCCTATGTGATGTTATGCACTAATATCATGTTGTAAGATATTAATGAAAATGTCATTTCAAGATACATTAATATAATTCATGATATAATTTTCGATGTCACAATATTTAACATCACAAAGTTACCCTATGTATTGTTAAAGTAAGGAAATTATATTTATTTCTTCTCAATTTTTTTGAAGATTTTTGTGTAAGGTAAGTGTCACGATTTTAATTTTCAGCTTGCAAAGGTGCGAGCTGAGAATGAAGCTTAGGAGTCACATTTCATGTTCATGAGAATGAAGAAAAGTGTGAAAGGATGACTCACACAGTCCCAAGTGGGTTCCCATTTTGGAAATTGGAATTTCGATGGATTCATGAATATTCAAAGAACGATTTTATGAAGTCAAAACTCATTGGATTGAAAATTTCATTATATTATTAGAAAGTTTTTGAGATTTAGGTATTTAAAATGTGTTCGCATAATTCATTTGAGTACTTAAAACACAAGTTATGACCAAAAGAAAGGTTGGGAGTCAAATTGTTAATTTGATTTTTGATCATTAAAAGTTGAGAATTGCCCTAATTATTTGCTTGAAGGTGGCATGTCACATATCGTTGGAAAGCTCTAGACGAAGGCTAAAACTTTGTTTTAAACTTCACATTAATTGAAGGTTTACAAAAGAAGTTATGACTTTTCAAAATGCCATGAATTTTAATTTCGAGAATTTCGAAATAAAATGACATTTGGATGTAGCCTCGGTGATTAATCACAAAAAAAATTATAAGGGGGAAAATAGTGGTTTCTTTCAAGTCTAAGTTGTGATGAGTTTTGTGAATCCGTGTGTGCTCATGATTCGTTTATATATCAAAAATGTTCCAACTATACATTAATTAACTTGTTATTTGATTTGCGCATGCTTGTGTGAATAATTGATTCACTTGTCATTCATTATAATCCTCATCTTAAAGCTACAACACACCCCTTTAGCCCCAAGTGTTATGAGTTTAAAAACGTATTCACACTCCTTCCATTGTTTGCATCTTCATATTCACATTTGAATTTTATGAAAAGTTTGGGGGTGTGTCAACAAGTCCTTCTTGAAAACACCTCCCATCAAAACTTGACAAACATTTTATGCTTAAGCAAAAAAAAACAAAAACCATTGTAAAGATGACACAAGGTCACATAATTATGTCATAAACAAGTTTTCATCATATAATGCCAAGTTATACAAACAAGTCGCAAAAAAATTGATTTTAAAACTCAAATCAAAATTTAAAAAACACATCAAATTCGAAGTGAAATAAGTAGTCATATGAGATTTTTCCCTTTTATTCTCCTCAAGTTAACATACTAGTGTAATAAGGTTCATCAAAAATTAAGAATTCATAGGAGAGGAGTTTGAATCTTCACACATTAATCCTTTACTTCTAAAGCTCAAAGAACATTTACAACCCTCCAATTTGTGCATGTATTGTCACAAAAATCATTCAACTTGATTAAGGGATGAAAAAAATATTGGAAAGTGTTTGATGATAAAGAATGTGTTTGGTGATGCATAATTCTACCCTAGTTTGTAAAAATATTGCACATGCCATAATTTGTTGCAATCAAGAAAGGCTTTTTGCTAACAATGGTTGAATGCAAAATGAAATATTTACTCAACCCATTTGTTTTGATGCCAAATTGATGGAAGCCATGAGTTGCCAAGCTCGATCAAAATGGTTCTCAAAGGAATGTGAGTCCATGGCTACTTCTTTCCACAATGAAGACTGCTTCTTACCCACAAAAGCAGAAACATGAATTCATGCACATCTTTTCAATTGCAAAAGGTTTAGGGTAGAGTTCCTTGATCCTTCCCTCCTTCCGCATGAAATTAGGGTTTAGTGCTCTGCACTAGTGCAATCTTGGGTCATTGAGTTGCGGCTGCTGGAGTTTGCAAAGCGTTACGAGTCCTTGCTGGTCGCGATTATTGACTGGGCTTGGTAATCTGTCTGCTCTAGGGTTTTGGCTAAGTTGAACAGCGGGTTTTTCTTGAAGGAAGGTTTTCGCAACTTGTTGATGAAGGAAGGAATTTACTTTGTTTTCGGGGGGTTTTTTTTTTTCCGTTTCTCAGGCTGCTGCTGCTTTGACAAATGCAATGGGAGGCGGAAGGAAGTTCGTTTCCGCAATCTGTGTACGCCGTCTCCACCACATCGCAGCACGCGATGGATCGGCTACTCGTCAGTTTTCTGTGCCGAAAAATAGTTTCCAGTCGATGAGCACCGTTTCCTTACTTAGAGCACTTGCTGGCTCTGGAAGCATTCCAGGTAATGTTTCTTTTGGAATTCCTTTGGTTTACAGCCTGCATCCTGGTGTTGTTGATGGGCCTTTCTATAAAAGAATTCGGGTTCTCTCTATCTCTCTCTCATATTCATGTTGATCAGATTGATTGATATCTGTATCATCTGCAGAAGACAAGTCTTATCTTGCAAAGTAGAAAGTCATAAATTGCTTGTTTTGTGTGCAATCTTGAATTCAGCATTGACAACCAAGGCAGTGAAAGAAGGAACAACAATAGAGCCTTTTGGAGGAGTCTTGGATCCTGAGGTGCAGGGTGAGACCACATGTCGCCGGTTCTTGGAATTCTATTCTGCTCAAGGCAACAAGATATTGCCTAGCTCCACTCCGGTGCCTGATGACCCCTACCCATCTCCTCACATCTGCTGGCATACTTCAATTCAAACCCATGTTTCTTAGCATTTTTATGCAGATGGTGATCACAGATCTATCTAGCCTCTCACCATGTAAGAGCAACTCCACTGGTGCTCAGTATGTGACCTTGCAAATTAAAATTGGATGAAGAGAAGTCAAAACATGCCAGTTTGGCTTATCAAAATGGTTTTGGCCCAACATTTTTGCCCAATTTCCTGAGGCTGGTGAAAGTCACAACAAAGCCTAATACCTGCCAGAGAAGAGTCTAATAAATATGATCTGACTGCTGCCCCCTGTTTCTGATTGGCAAATTGTAGTGGTTTGCTATTAGTAGTCTCCCACCTATTTGTACTCCCAATTTTAGTTTTATGGGTGGGATTGGAAAAAAGTAAATAGATAAACTTGGATGTGAGAAATATTTTTGCAAAGATCACATACTGAGCAGTGCTGGAGATGCTCTAACTCCTGCAGATGAGAGAGAGAGTCAAAATTGCAGTGTTTCTGCTAGTGTGATTTGGCTTGTGGGTTGCAGTCTCTCTGAGTTAGGTAATCACCGTTGAATCACATACTGGAATTCCCTTTTCTTTGGTTCATGGAAATTGAAGATGTCTTGTTTTGGTATTTTGCAGATAAGGGTGATCTCAGTGCCAGTTATACCCATGGAGCTTTGTGGTGGAACTCATGTCAGCAACAACACAGCAGAGATACCTAGGTGGAAAATGATCTCAGATCAAGGGATTGCTGCTGGGGTGCAGTGTATTCAGGCACTTGCTCAGAGGACTGTTATTGAGGAGGTTTGTGCTGCCCAGAATGAGTCTTCTTCACTGAGGATTGAGCTGCTAAGCCCCACAGAGGAAACAAAGCCCAACACCCAGCACACAAGGTTTATAGAAGATTCCCAGTTTGGCAGCCATGGCTTTGACACACTGCTGTGCTACCCAGGTAACATGTAGCAACATGATCCTCCTGTGTTGCATGCTGTTTATAGATGCAGCTAATCAATATGCAGATGAGGTGCATGGTTCTTTTGTGTATGAGAAGATACGAGAGAGATCAAGTGGATTGCAGAAGATTTTTCAATCTTCATTGATACCTGCTGAGATTCACATCAAATTCCAGAGCATCTGGATTCTTTGAGAATCAGATCAACCAAAGCATTGGGTTTGATCACGATGAACATTTAAATGGCAGCATCTAAAATCTTGTATTGACTGTTTGGCAGGCAGTGTCTCAACAGATGGTGAACAAGAACGGGTGTTCATTTCTGATACACTCCATAACCGTGTCATTATTACTGACAGAGATGGGACAGTTATAGATTGTGTGAGAACTGCTCTATTCTCACTCCTTTATTCACGGCATGGTTGTCAGAAGAAAGTCCCTTTTACTCTGGGGATACCTTAAAGTGCAATTGTAGGGATGTTACCATCTGCTGGGGTTAACATTAAAACCTGTGATGATTCCAATCTTTGTAAATGATGGAAAATATTTGTGTTGGCAGATTGGGTCAGTGGCAGGGTTTGAAGATGGTCCTTTTGAGACTTCCCAGCTACATTCTCCAGTTTCTACATCATTCCATGCTGAAACGAATTGCCTTTTCATTGCTGATTGTGAGGTACTGCCACATGGATCACAGAACTTGCTAGATCCAGGACTGGGACTGAGGAATAAATATATAGTTGCACAAACATAGATCCAGACGCATATATTGTCAAGAGTGGAAGGGCTCTTTCATTCATTGCTCATTTTATGTATGCTCATTCATTTCTTATGTGAAACTTTTGAATTGAGAGTTTCCTGGTTCTTAATCAGAACCATGCAATCCGCAAGGCAGATCTCAGCAATCGAGTACTGCAAACTGTGTACCCTTTACCAGCGGTCCCCACAAGGGCTAGCACCATCCAGAGTTTGTTGCATTGGCTTGGCTTTACAAAGAGTGAACCTCATGAAGAAGGAAAGGAAGAGGGGAAAAAATTAATTTTGTCATTCCCTTGGCATCTTGTTATGGTATCCAGCACACAGTTCATCATTGCAAGTTATGGGTAAGTCAAGGTTTGCCCCTTCATAGCCTTCTGTGTTCATGTCTATCTGGCTGCTCTGGTGTCTGTCCAAGACTCCATGTCTTTCCCAGATCTATTCACTCACATCTGGCTCTTTAATCTGCAGATTTAAGAATTTATGGACCATCGATGTTGAATCTGGAGCAACCTCAGAAGATACCAATCAAGGTGTGTTGAAGATTGTTGTGTGTTTCATGATTTTCATGCCAGTATCAGATTTTACTTTGATCATCTGATGCCAAATCCATTCAGGTGCAAATTTTGTGTACACCCTCACTGTCTATAAAATTTGATCTGTTGACAACATTCTACTAATCTATTCCCCTTTCTTCATTAATTGCAGTTCTCTTTGTCTGAAACTCCTCTTGCAATGTCCAAACTGGGTGCAGGGTCAATAGGGCCACAAGGCTATGCCAAGCAGAGTCTTATGATTACAGTCTCAATTTGGTGATCAACTGTCTAGACATGTGGCATGGCAGTATTTTTGAATCCTGTTTGGTGTCAACAACAGAACCGCATGAGATCACCCAAACATTCCTGGCATTCAAGTCCCAGGCTGAAAGTGTCAGGGGAGGCAATTGGGATCATGCATGTGAGAAACTTGAGAGCATGGGATTCACTAATCTTGTGTCACAAGCGTCAACCTTGAAGGATTGTGTCATCTTCTCAGATCCAGGTAACCTGAATTCGGAGTAGGATCTTTGGAAGTCTTTGGGCAAAATTTTGGTAACCACATTGGACTTGCTACCAGACATTGTCATTTACTTCCTGTCATGATTTGCTGAAGGGATATGGATCCTATTTTCACAGAGAAGGAACAAGTTTTGAAGATGGACTTGAGGACTGGAAGCATTTCATCCTTGGAGTTCTCTAACCTTGGGCTTCTTGGTTTGCCATCATGGTGGTCATTACCAGTCAACCTTCAATTTTCTAGCAGGTGGGTTTGTAGCAAAAGACATTATTTGGATTAATTGGTTTCCCAGTCTGTATTTTCAAAAGGGCTACTTGTTTCTACAAACTAAATTTCATTTCTCAAAGCTTGCACCATGCCAGGGCAGTAAGAATTGCTGTACGGAGGTGCATATAGACTCTTCAGGAATCTGACAAATGTGTTTGCCATGTGAGTTTGTCCAGCCCAAGCTCCACAGGACAGTCGCATCAAGTTTTCTTTCACAATGATGTCCAAGAACTTTGTGAATGCTTCAAGGTGCAACCTGGTAAGACTGTCTGAATTGTTGGCTTATGAGCTTGGGGGAATATAAATTTTGTAAGTTTTGTGATTTTGGGAATATTGAAAGATGTCTTGTCACAAAACTGAAAATGGAAGGATAGTGTGATTAGGTCATGCAGTTCAGGAATATTTGCTCAAGCTTTTGGTTGGGATCTGCAGGGACATGTTTGATAAGTGTGGATGTCAGCATTCCAAGAGGGACAAGTCTGGTGGAACCAGTGAGTGAGGGCTCTGTATGGCGCCAAGGTCGGGGTTGCTTGGTGGAGCTGTCAGTTTTAGGTGGTGACTTAGCAGCTAGAAAGGTAGGGAGCATTCTTTCCTGCATCTGATTCTATATGAGGCAATTGAGAGGGAGAGGACAAGCACTGCTGGAATTGTTTGTTGCTTTAGGGTGCATAAGAGCAACTCCACTGGTGCTCAGTATGTGACCCTGCAAATTACATTTGGATAAAGAAATGTCAAAAGATGCCAGTTTGGCTCAGCAAAATGGTTTTGGCCCAGTATTTTTGCACAGTTTGCTGAGGCTGGTAAAAGGCACAGCAAAGCAGAACACCTGCCAAAGAATATAAATATGATCTGACTGACGCTCCCTTTCTCTGATTGGCCAATCATAACAATTGGTCTAGGTTAGTTGTCTCCCACCTGTTTGCTGTCCCAGTTTTAGTTTTATGGGTGCGGTTGGAAAAAAGTAAATAACTAAACTTGGACGTGAAAAATATTCTTGCAGGTCCCATACTGAGCACTGCTGGAGATGCCCTAAGATGACACTAACACAAATCTAATTGGTAATTGCAGACCACAGCTGCCCAACAATATGTGGATGACCTCATCTACCTTTCACATGGAGATGATGAATCCTCAGAGGAATCCTTGCCAATTCCAAAACCTTCTGCAGCATCTGGATTACCCTTGTTTTCATTAGTCGATGCCACCCGTGGTACTGGAGAGGTAAGTCTCATGTCTCACTGTTGAATTTCGTGCACTCCTTTTACTCCTGCAAGTTGATCAGGGGAGGAATAATCACCATCAGACAGGAAATTAGCATGCCATTAGGGTGCAATATCTCTTTCCATTCTATGTCACTGTCTCTATTAACTTGTTTGGAAAACAAGTTCTCTGACCAATACAATCATTTCTGCAGGTGGTATTTGATGCAGTGCTTTATTTGAAGCACACAGGTCCACCAAAGGGTTCTTCTTCTTCTTCTTCTGATCAAAGCCTGCCTACAATGCCAGGCACAACCACTGGAGCAGAAAGACCCTCCTCCTCCACACCTGCTGCTGCCACAGATTTCAGCAATGCTGAACTCCTCCTCCCACCTCCATTGAGGAGGCCACCTAGCTTATTCAAGAATGCTAAACAACTTCATGACTTCCCAGAGGGAACTGTTTTGTTGAAACATCTTCATATTCGTGTCAGGCTTGAGGTCTCAGATGAAGCTCCTGAGGATGATAATAACAATATGGTTCAGATTCATATTCAGCTTTAGTAGAAAGAAGAGATCTTATTGCTACCTTCGTTTGGAGAAACCCAAGACTCTTGGGCTCCTTGCAGGTCTCTCTCTCTCTCTCTCTCTCTCACACACACACACATTTGTTTCTTGGTGTGGCCATAACAGACACAATAATTGCATACTCTCACCATTGCTTTTGTAGAGTGTGTTCTCTGCGATTCCAGTGATACATGCATTTGCAAGTAAATTTGTCTGGGGTTGACAGTTTTCTCCATCTTCTTCTCCTTCTATCTTTGCTTTTTCATCCCCTGTTTGCTCTGTTTCATCTGTACTGCTATCATTTTTTATGGCAATAGTGCGCTGGTGGTGCATGACAGTATATTGGACAGATGGTGATCTACACAATACAAGAGAATGTGGTTTTTCTGACACAAAACTCCCAATTATGACTTGTGGCAAACTTTGCGCTTTTATCCATTACAATGTACAATATGGGGTTGTTCATTGTGGCATATAGGTATTACATTAAAATGGCAATTTGTCATTAGGTGATGGCAAGTATGGCACCCACAAAGTTTATCTCACGCACTTGTCATGAGATGTGGCCTTTGTGTGAGAAAAATCACATTCTCTTGTAGTGTGAGTCCTTGAGCTCCCCCCTTGTTTCAAGTTCCTGTTGCCAAGTTGTGAAAACCTTTGCTCCCCGCATCTGCCTGTGCTAAGCTTTGGGAAGTCATTTCCACACTTTAAAAAATAGGTGAACAAATAGTGAACGGTTCTTTGGTCTATGGGCTGGAGGCATTTGTCAAGCTCATACCGAGACTCAAATGGGAATGTGGTTTTGGGAATTTAAAAAATAGTAGTGTTTTTTTTCTCGGGTCTATAGGGGGTTCCTGATATTGGCCTTGTTCACATTGAGGGCACTTTAGATGAGGGCCAGGGTCCAACTGAATGGACCAATCTTTTTGGTCCAGGTCATAAACTAAGAGAGCTAAATTGAGGTGGCAAACTACATGACATCACTTTGAAGGTAACTAAAATTGGTTCTAAATTGAGGTGACAATTACATGGCATCATGTTCAAGGGAATTTACAATTGGTTCAAATCACAAAATGGAGCTTGATAACCAAAAATTCAAGCTAGGGTCCAAGGTTGCCCCATTTCCTTCATTCTCTCATTGTTTTCTTCTTCACATGAAATGTTAAATACCCCAACCAAGCTCCATATGGCACATTTTGAGCTTGTCTTTTTTGTGCCTTGCATGGTTGTGCAATTATGGGTGATTTCACAATTATTTGTAATTCTATTTGTTCCATATGTTTTGTAAGAAGATTTTTATTTTTATTTTTTATTTCCCACATTGGTTTTGAACCCATCACCATTCAAAAGATGATGAACAAACCAACTAATAGCATAGATTTTAGCTTTGAACTATAGGTAATTTTATTATTATTTATTTAACATAATAATAGGATCAAATTAGTGAAACTGTGCATCAAAACCAAGCAACTTTACATAGGGCTAAGCATTATCAACAACTTTTTGTAAGGAATAAAGCTCATTTGGGGGTGGAAGGTGCGAGGTGTATTTAGCATTTTCCCTTCTTCATTTGTTACTAAATTTATGCAAGAATGGGAAACATTTCCCAATCTAATGTCATTGTTGTGTGCATATCCTACTTCGTCTTTGAACAATTATGATGTTTATTTTGTTAGATTTGTAAATCAATTGATTTGAAATGTGCATTAGGTTACTATTTGGAAAAAGCCATTTTCAACCCTAGAAAGTGCACAAAAATGAAGATATTTTTTAAAGTGGGAATAAGAAGTGCAAGCTATGGAGGATTAAAGCAACCAATTTCATAAGTTATAAGAGATTTGAATGAATAAGAGTTGCTTAAACCAACTGCCCTTCCCAAAATGAAAGTAGCAAGGGAAAACATAACATAGGTGCGGTTGCAATGAAAGAGAAAGATGAGCATGGTTATTTTTTCAGTTTTGTGAAGTATGTGTGTTGTTGATTTTTTACAAAAAGCCTTCAAAACATATCCAAAGGTCATCCCATGAAGATTCAAAATTAATTTATGTGTGAATCTTGCTTGTGAAGTGTAACATAAAGTGATGAAAAAACTTTGTTGAAACACCTTTAACATATTGCAATAGATTTTGACAATCCATGTAAATTTTGACTTGTAATTTGATATTCTATGTATTTTGTTTTAGCTATTGGTTTAGGGTTTCTCCTTTCTTCTTTTTCATCACTTTCCTTTCATATCTTCTATCTTCATTTTGCCATTTTTATATGGTTTTTTTTGTGGAGGGGGTTTCAAAGGGCATAGGGCATGCCAAACACAAAGCATGCATTTTTAGGCGTCATTTATATGGCCTTTGAATTTGAAAGCACTTTCTTTTTGTATCGTGACTATGTAGAATAAAATGTTATCTTTCTTGAGCTCCCTTCACAACAACTATGGAATAAAATATGCCCATATAACCCATAACTCATAACTTCCAAAATATTTTGGAAGTCATTCTATAAATTGATTGCATTAAGTTAATTTAAATTTTTTTGATTTTATGATCTTTTGCTCCACTTTGAAAGGGAAGTTTTCAAATGGTTTGTGAAAAAGAGATAGAAATAATTGTAGAGGAGGTGGAGGTTTTAAAAAGGTACTTGAAAAATAGTTTTATAAGTAATGGTAAAGATAAAATTATTGTGCTTTTTCATATCCATGTAAATCAATAAGGGAAAAAAGTGAGGTACGTAAGATTGAAAGATTCATTTCTAGGACACTCCAAAATAATGTCACAATGTCATGAATGGCTTGAAACCATAGACTCAAGATA
>Ga0209208_10011858_pt1 | contig 11118 bp, 7 predicted proteins | sample S1TSphfallax_3_FD_187694 | JGI IMG/M metagenome (GOLD analysis project Ga0209208, IMG submission 187694) | Host-associated microbial communities from peat moss isolated from Minnesota, USA - S1T2_Fd - Sphagnum fallax MG (SPAdes) (version 2) | ecosystem: Host-associated > Plants > Peat moss >... | reverse complement strand
GTACAAGGGCCCTGCCCTTCTTGGGGATGGCTTCTCTGACCTTAATCTGCAAGGGATTGCTGTGGCAGGAAAGCCTGCACCAGAGCCAATTGGTTGGTTGGCCACATTGCTCATTGATGCAGGTGTCGAACTGTGGCATCTTGGTGTAGTCTGCCTCATTGGCAATTGCTTCTGTATGGCAAGCTACATCGTTTACCAGGTACCGCATTTACATACCTCATATTTCTACCGCATATTTCAGAAAGATTGTTCTTGTGGTTTGCCATAGCCTTCTGGTGGTACACCTTAAGTGTAGTTTGGGTGGGGGGAGAGTTTGAGAAAGAGTAGGAGCATGGTGGGTGAGGGGGTGGATATTAGGCACCACCTTGCCCAGAGCTGAAGTTTAAGTTGAGTCCTGAGGTTAGGGAGGCCTTTCAGGTCACCCCCAAGTCTGAGAAAGCAATTGGGTTGAGGTCATGGAAATGTCTTTGTTCTGTAATGACTTTCCACCCAGTGATCTCATAGGAAAGCTGAGCTTGAATTTGCTCAACATGTCAAATTTTGCATCCCCACTCCTAGTCTTTGCTGCCTCCACCACCTACCCAGACTGAGTGTGACCACTTCGCTATTTGAGTTACTCACATATGCATTAAATGGCAGAGGTCTCTACAGCTCAAATGATCAACTTCTGGAAGTGGGACAGGACATCCTTAAGCCAAAATCACATACATGCATTAAGGCCTTGGTGCTAGGTTCACCTATCCTCAGTCCATAGAAGATGGAAGAGTGGAGAGGGGTACAATCTTGACCTGATTAATGTTGAAGAGGATCAACTTTTGACCTTTGTCACAAAAAACACAACAAATGGTGTAATTTTACTTAGAAATGTTGTATAAAATTCTCCCCCATTTGAACCCCACTATTTTCAAACCTAATGCATCATTATCTTGTTCATTGCAAGAACATGGAAATGGTCTGAGTCTCCAGTGATTGCTATTAGCTCATACGTACAGCTTGCTGACTGTAGTAAGGTTTTACCACAGAAGTTCCCTGGTTTGCTGGATCTGCCTTCTTGTACAGATTGACTGTGATAAGTCCTCAGCAGCAATGAGTTATCTTCACACTTCCAAATCAGGGTGAAGAGGTGTGCAAAGGATTTGACCACAGGGTTTCTAGTTATTTCTTCGGCAATGGCTGTTTTTAATTTACAGAGAGACTTGTAGTCCATATTGTGTTTGAGGAATGGGACCAGATTTTCAATGTCCAGGGTGAACAATGTTGTCTTCTGCATGGAATTCCTTACTTTGATAGTGGAAGATCCATCATGCATTGACCACAACTCTGAATTTGTTGGGGGATTGAGGGTCAAGTTGTGAACGCATGTATATTGATTGTTGCTGTCTCATTAAATTGTAGGCACCTTTGCTGTCCAGCTATCCTGCACTCTCAATGACAGCATACTCCTATCTCTTCGGGGCAGGCTTGATGACACTGACAGGTGGCTTTTTTGCTAACGGCCTTTCTGATTGGACACTGACACACACGGAAATTGCCTGTGTCCTTTTTTCTGTAAGGTCCTTTCTTCTTCACAGCCTCCCTGTATTATCAGTTGTTGATTCTTGTGTACCCAGATTGTCTGACACATGTATATGCCTACTGTGTCCTGGTGTCTTCTGTTTGTATACCATCCTTACATCCATGAATTACATAAAAGGGTGATTTTCCTGTGCAGGGAATTGTTGCATCTGCACTCAACTATTGGCTGTTGAGCTGGTCAAACAAGATCTTGGGACCCTCGTTAGTTGCATTGTACATGCCTCTTCAGCCACTTGCCTCATCCATCCTTTCACGTATTTTTTTGAAGAGTTCACTTTACTTGGGAAGGTCAGTTCCACTTCTCCTTTTCTTATACATAGATTGGCATACAGAAGGTTGAAATCCAACAGGATTTAAGATGCATTTAGTACTGATCTGACCACTGTTTATCTTATCTTGATCTAGTGTTTTAACTGAGGATTGCGTGCAGACAATTCAAGCAATTTGATCTGTATTACTGATTTTTTCCTTGTCAGTACAGTGGCATTGGTGGAGGCTTGATAGTTTTGGGCCTGTATTCAGTGACTTGGGGCCGATATAAGGGTGAGCGCCTTGCATTACCGTCACAACGGCGGATGTCTGATTATATGAAGGGTCAATCATCATTGAGGATCAATGATCCACTACTTAAGGTGCTTTATAACAGAGGGCCCTCACATCTTGCAAGCCCTTCGGTCTTTCTTTCACGAACTTGGCATGAACTTTCTGACTAGGACAATTTGTTCAGACTTCCTACACAAATTCAGGGTATGAAAGCTTGTGCACTTTTTATGATTGGAAAGACTTGATTTAGGTCCAACTCCCTGGAACCCTGTGTAGAGATAATGACATTGATCATCAGGGTCAGGGTGCCTCAAATTTACTGCTGTTAGAGCCTAGCCAATACCATAAATGAGACTGGTATAATGCACTGCTAGATTATGATGATGCATATCTGGTTTTTCCTTCATGCTTGACACAAGAGGTACTGACCATGCTCTTGTTCTTGGTTGAGTAAATGTGAATTCAGTTGACACAAGCAAACTGTGCTTAGTTAAAGTATAGAATTTAATACTCACAAACTGCATCTGGGTTCTTAGAAGGATGAGCATTTGAGGGGATCTGTGCAATAATTTATTCATGATTACTTCTCATATGATACACAGCATTGAATCGAATGCATGTCAATGTGGCAGTGAGCGATGGGAGCTTTTTGGCTGATCGCTCAATATATGGACAAGACCAAGTGTATAATTAATGTTACAACAACATTTTTCAAACAAGGCACCCAAGGGATCCTAGCAACCTTTGGAAAACACTAAGGGCTGTAGTATTTGTCCCTATCATTTAGACCCTACTCAGTAGAGCAGAAACTTGGTTATTGGAAGTCTCTCTATCCATTTTATGCAGTTGGGATGTCAGGCCATCTAGTATACTGCATGATGGATCAGATGGTTTCATTTTGCATTCTTAAACTGAATCCTAATCCATGCACCACTCTGATACATGGAAAGGAAAACACACAGGAACTTGTTTGGTATCCAATTGTTGTGCAAACTAATTTGCTGTTGCTCAACATCAGTCAGCTATTTTCTTTTGCTGTCTAAGCTGGAGCTCTCTGGTCCATCCCTTGACTTTTGCTGTGACAAAATTATCCAGAGCTTCTTAAACAAGCTCAACTATTTATACTGCATCATTCCATGCAGCAGCTCATTATGTACATCCTGCACTTCCCAGGCTGCCAGCATACAGCCACAATTCCTTCAAGGATTCTTGAATGGACTGGAAGGTGGTCACTAAATGTACATGCCAGTTAGTGACAACCTTCCGCCAGTTACAGTAAAAATGGATCGAGCCAAGGGCAGACAAGAAAAAAGAAGCAGACAGTACATTTGTACTGTCTGCAATAAGGACCCATTGCTGATTTAACATCCTCAGTTGCAGTAAAGGGGTAACTTATGGACAAAATTCCTCTGGCAAATTTTTGGTCAGACACTTATATAAGCTGCCAGAGACCTTTATTGCCATAAAAGGATAACGATAACAAGGGGGCTCATCACTAGTAGCTCTGCCTAGCAGGTTCAAACAAAATCATCAGAGATTGTCACATAGTTGGGTGATATGAGTGTGAAATAAATCTGTAAAAATGTAGACTACAGAGTACAGGTACGTTTCCAGCTTACCCACAATTTGGTTCCCAATTCAAGTGAAATTTGTATCTGAACTCCTATGCAGATGTTAAGTCTCTTTACACTCTGGGTAGATCCAACAAAATTGGCAGTATTGCCAGTTTTCCGATCACAAGATGGAAAGGGCATCTGAAGACACCATGTCAATTCTACCTGCTAATTGACTTGAAAATCCATACTATGTCAATCTAGTCAGACCAAAAATGTGTGAAAACCCATGCCACACGATGTTACAGGTTAGAACTAGTGTTGAGCATACTTCAATGTCTGCCAGAAAAAAAAACTTGAAAATTGAGATTTTAGTCATCATGCATCAGGAGGCTGGAGCCCCTCACAAACTCCCTTAAATCTTGCAACCTCACCAAAAATGATACAATAGTTGATCAAGGTGGTCACTAACTGTCATATAAATTTCTCAATTAGACGGCTAAATCAATCACAAGCAGCTCATCACCAAAGTTTGCCACCAAAATAGAATCAGTTGAAATGCATCTCTACCATGTGCAGCATTTGGCTCCCTTGAGAAAGAACTCTCTACACCTTCTCAAATGAGGGCATTGGGTTTGTTCCTCAGTTAACTTTACAAAACAATGTTTGGAGCCTCCTTGACAGCAGGTAGAGGCAGGCCCCAACCTCCAGCTGTGCAATGGTAGAGGGAACTGCATTTATGCAATCAAACCAACTAGCAATCTTACCTGTGGTTGTAGATGTACACAGCTGAAGGTACAGCCTCTGCAAGCAACAGGTGACAGCTCAAATAGCTGCATTTCATGATAAGTCCATGAACAACCAGTCAAGTACAGTTATTTGCTTCTAGCGTGGTGCACTAAGAGCAGCATCCACCATGCTGAACAGAGGCATCTCCCCTACCAGCCCCTGCTCCTGTACCAGCCCCACTGCTGTAGCCCACCTTGATCCCATATGACTGCCACCCAACAAGCCTTGTTATACACCAAAATGGATGCTGTCCCCTATATTCTCTCTACTGGTCAATGCCAGTGGTCAAAAAAACATAAAGAGTTCAAGGCTATGCTCTATGGAGCAAGCATGACTGAGATTCTCTTCCTCTAGCACTGCCAAGGTTACTTCCTCCTTAGAGGTGGGCTCAATGTGTTTTTTGCAGTGTTCATTGCTTTGCTCTTGAATGAATTTGATCTTAGCGAGAGAGAGAGAGAGAGAGAGAGAGAGAGAGAGAGAGAGAGAGAAACATCAGCCAAAGATGATGCAACTGAGATCTTCCTTGGCAGTTATATCTTCCCAGGGAAGAGGCTTTCCAGGGTGCTGTCCCTTTCTTTGGTTTTGGGGGAGTGGGGGGGGGACATTCTGAGTTGTTTGACCCCTATTAATATGTGGCAATTAATGAGGTCAAAGAAAGATTTCTAGAAAATATATTCTACTCTAATAGATGTGGCACCTTGCACATAACTCACCTCATTAGAGACATCAAAGATCCCCTCCTCAATCTTCTGATAGATCTTAGAAGCTATGTTGATGAATGCCTGTCCAAGAAAGCAACCCACATCTCCATCACCAGTCCATACATGATGCAAACTACTCTCCACAGTAATCATGACCAAGTATACTATGAAACTTACATCCTCCACATTGTGGGCTGTCTTAGCAGATGTCTCCATGAACACCAAACCATTCTCTTTTGCAAACTGTTCACCTTCTTCTGTGCTTACTGCTCTTCTGTGGGCCAAGTCGCACTTATTGCCTATAAGCATGATGGTCATGTTGGAGTTGGCATGCTGCCGTGCATCCTCCAACCAGCTGGCCAAATGATTGAAAGTTTCTCTCCTGCATGTCAACTGTTTGCCATAAGGTAAATGCTAACAACCTAACCTTGGAAAGATACCATAGAAAGTATGGGCACCATAGAGTATGAAATTGCACCTGGTGATGTCATATACCAACAATGCACCTGCTGCCCCTCTGTAGTATGATCTTGTGATAGACCGAAAGGACTCTTGCCCAGCCTGTCCAAAATTAGAGACAAGCACACTAATGAGATAACCACTTGTTCACACTCCAAGTAACAACATTGCTCATAGTAGAGATCCTTCAGTTCAGAAACTTCTCATCTGAACACCATCCTCTCCAGCTCATGCAGTCTTGTCAGGACACACATTGAAGAAAAAGCATGACTTCTGAGTTAGGGGCTTCTCAAAATGTCTGTTTACTTGGTCTGAGTACATGAAAAGGTACAAGCAGTACTAAAGTTCAACCAGAACTAGCTCATCTTGAATTTAAATTCAAGGCCCAAACTTTCTAAGGACATCGGGTTGACACAAAGGAAACAAATTTGGCCCTCCTACCATTTCTCACAAAACAGAACACTTGCAAAACCTAAAATCCTGTGGGACTCATACGAACAGTATGGAGTAATTTGTTGCTGATGATGATGGATCCAAGAAGCTTGTTGACACATTCTGACCTTATGTGATGAACAAGTAAAGGACAACTCATTCAACTATGCTTGTTGTAGGACTCCCATGCCATGTCATAGACAGAGTGATTCAGATGAAGCAGGAACTGTGTACAAAATTGCAAGTTCTATTCCAGCTCATGTTCAAAGGGTCTCTACCTGACCATCACCTAACCCTAATTCTGCTCATTTTGATTCAAGAATATAAAGTAACTGCACTGTTGGCACAGGATCTGCACACTTGTCTCACAAAAGCCACTGTCACAGGCCAATGAGATTTTGCAAGGGAACTATACCAGAAAATCCAACTATAAGGTTTTGGAAGAAAAACTGCAGCCAAAAACCTCATTCAGCAGTTCACCAAGCAAAACACCAGCACTACAACAGAATTGCACTCAAGAAGATAAGTTTTGTGGGATGGGGTTTTCCATTGAGCACATACTGTGTCCCAGATTTGAAGCTTGATAGGTTTGTTGTCAATAGTGATCATCCGTGCTCCAAACTCCACACCAATGGTCAAATCATGCACAGGCTGAAAGCGCTTGTCTGTGAACTGCAATAAGAGACATGATTTGCCCACACCTACACACCACAAATCTTTCACCACTTTAGACCTACAATGATACAGACACCAACTAGAAATTTTACTCCAATCCAGCAGCTATTCCCTGATCATACCCTGAACAAACCAATGCTTCTGGACAAGGTGGGATGGGGGCCTGCATTTCCTTGCAGCTGGTACTGCATCATCATGGGCACAAACCAAAGAACCATGCATGGCCTACTCCCAAAGCCTGCTGAAAAGAAGTGCACAGTGCTAACAGTGAAAGCACCATTTCCTCAACCAACACCCATAGTACGCAGATCATAAAGATCTTGGGTGTGCTTCTCAGGGCATGCTCTAGACATGAATCCAGAGAATGAGATGAGAAGCCAGACCAAATTCATACTTCTCGCCTCTCTAGCTTCTTCATGGACAAGACCCAGAAAGCAGACTGCCAATCTCAGCCCACCTTAAACTTGGATATAACCACAATTGCCACAGACCACTGCTTGCCTGTGTTATATGAGCATTCTGGTCAGTATTTGACACTGCAATTTCTACCTGAATGCATCTCCACATCTGAAAATGTGAAGAAACCTCACAATGCTATGCAATATATGAACAACATACCAAAAACCAGATCAAAAGTTGATGAATTACATGTAAAATCTCATGCTGGGGTTCCGATCCACCAAATTCACATACCCAAAAGTATGATCCAGATACCATCAGCAGCGAATATCCAAGATAAAAGAACCCTAAAATAAACAACCCTAGGTCCATTTTCCAGATGCGACCATGAGACTTCGAAGCCATCAACGGCCGACTCACATTCCAGAATCTCAAGCAACAATAAGATCAGACCCGGAAAGATCTACACACCACCATGCACAAGATACTAAAAAGATCCACGTCTCCCACACGGATCTAGAACCCTTGAAGTGCGATACATAAACAATCAAGGATTCACAAACCATTCAAAAAACTGATTTGAATCTCGCAAAAAAAGAAAAAAGGGAATAGAAGAATTATCACACACCTGTGTCTCCTATAATGATATACTTGAAGAGATAAGCATACGACATTTCTCGCTCCGCCTCCTATTCTCCTCACCTCCGCCCCACTCTGCACCTTTTTCGAGCTTCACAACTTGCAGCAGCAGCAGGCAACAGTTTCACCAGATCCGCTCCCGTTTGCTCGATTCTGAACCGATTCCCGTGATTTTTTCGCTACCCACAACCCCTAAATGTGATCTTTGCAATGGGGACAAAACAAGATCATAAAAAGAACGCTCTGCTCGGCGCCTGAGGTGGAGCTGAGGAGCGCTTATTTGTATAAAGTCTTGGAAAGGATGTCTTCCATAGTGGCACAACTTGTGTAAGAAAATTCTAAGATGCATGTGTTGATGTATTATTCAAATTTAACAACATGGATTGGAAATATCATTTAAAAATAAATAAAAGGGCGACATGGCTTGCTTTTTGCTGGTGTGAAAATGGAAGTTAGGGTTAGGGTTAGGGTTAGGGATTGGGCTAAACTTGGTGGATGCATCTACTTTTGGCAAAGGAGAGGTGATAATTAAAAGAAATGCAGTTTTCAAATGGAGGAAAGTGGGATTGAAAATTTACTAAATCATTGGGAATTTGACATTAGAGTGCATTGCAATTGCATTTGTAGTTAATATTTTGGCAAATGAAGGAGAAGCTCTTATTAGAAATGGAATGTGTGTGGGAGCACATTTCTAGACAGTTCATTTTACCTAGAATCTTATCAAATGTGTGTGTGATGTTATGTGTGTTTGTTGTTTGCAAATAAGAAGAACAAGCATGTTATGTTTAGAAGGGAATTGCCATGGTGTTTTTGTTGATTGCAGTTTTTGGTGTGCAACAATCTATTGTGAATTGTAGGGCACTTAGAAGTCAACTATTTTGCCATGTAACTAAATCATAGCATGTCTATAAATGCATGCATAAATAAATTGGAAAGTGTCAAGGAGGTGGCAACAATTTTTGGACAATCATAGTTTTGTGAGGAAATTGGAAAGTGAAATGGTTGTATCATTTGATTCAATTATTTCATGCAAAGATTTGTTTGGTTCATTTTTTTCCCTCTTTACATTGATTGAAGAAGACCCCTCTTGTTGGGCGTTGTGTATGTTGGTTCAAACAACAATCAATTGTTGTTGATTGCTTATGGATGTGCTTTGAATGTTGTTAGGCTTCAAATGATTTTTTGACTTCCCAATTTGGGTTCTACAAGTAGAGTTTGTTCCTAGGATGTGTCATGTGGAAGCACTCTCAAGGAGGCATTGTCATGGATGTGCAAGAAAGGAAACACCACCAAGGAAACACTGCCATAGATGAGAAGAGAGAATAGAAGAAAATGAATGTGAACTCCACTATTTATAGACATGATAATTTTCATTTTATTATTGTTTCCCCCTTAAATTCCACATAGATGTGTCATGGAATTTTTGTCTTGTCATTCATCCAAACAAAAAAATGGCAGCCAACAATAGATTACGTTATAAATTCCTTCTATTTCTTAGTACCCATATACATAATTAATCACATTTAATAGCATTACTCTTCAATGGGAAATCTTTTCCCATGCCCTTTTAATTGATCTATTTATTGAAACATCTTCTTTTTGGACTGTCTTTTTCTTATGTCATTTTCATATTTTCATCATGACTTTATTGCCTTCAATAGTCCCAAACAACTAAATTAATGTCTTTAAGGTTGTGGCTACAATTTTGTGGTCGTTTTGCATACATGTTGCTTTGTTATTTGTGTATATGGTAAATTTTAATATTGATTCCACATACAAGTTATAAATGTTGTGACCTTAACCTTGGGATCGCGATCAAAACAAGGGCTTGCAAAGGTGCGAATTGAAAGTGAAGCCCAAGAGTCACATTTTCATGCTCCTAGGAATGTAGGAAGGTGTGAGGGAATGAACCCACACACTCCCAAATGTGAACCCACTTTGGGAGTTGGAGTGTCGATGGACTCCCAAATCTTCAAAGAACAATCGTAGGGGTAAAAAAATCATTGGATTAAAATTTTATTTATACCATTGAAAAATTCTTTAAATGTAAATGTCTAAAATGGGTTCGCACATCCCATTTGAATATTCAAAATACAAGTTATGGCCAAAAGAAGGGCCGGAAGTTAAATTGTCAATTTGACTCCCAACCATTAAAAGTCTAAAATTGTCTTGATTTACTTTTGTGTAAATGGCGTGTCACATATTGTTGGAAAGTTTTCAACGAGGGCTAAATTTTTTCTTTAAACCTCATTTCAACTGAAGGTTTGAAAAAAAAAATTTATGAGCCTCCAAAGTTACAAAGTCCCAATTTCGAGAATTTCGAGATTCCCAACTTGAGAGCCATGGGACAAAATTACATTTTGAATGTAACCTTCATAACTAATCATAGAAAATATTATAAAGGAGAGGATGGTGGTTTCCCCCAAGTCCGGGCCATGGTGAGTCTTGTGAATTTGTGTATGTTTATAGTTTGTCCGTGCACCAAAAGTGCTCGAACTATGTATTAACCAACTTGTTGTTTGGTTTGTGCAAGTTCGTGTGAATAATTGATCTATTTGTCACTTGTTTTAGTCCTCATCCCGGAACTTTAACATGCCTTTCTACCCTCGAAACGCTGTGAATTAGGGAGTGTATCCCCACTTCTTCTTCTTTTGTTATTTTCATATTTGGACTCACGTTTGAATTTTACAAGGAGTTTGGGGGTATGTCAGTAGGCATGCCTTACATTTGAAGCACCAATGTGTTTTTCACATGTGACAAATTGCTCAAAATATTATCTTTCACAATTTGTAAATCTTTCAAATGTTTACCTTTCGTTGAAACAAATAAGTACCTTTCACAATGTAGTTTAATTTTTTTTCTTGGTGATTTTTTCCAACTTGGGCAAAGTAAATTGGGGGGCGGGGGGCGGGGGCTCTTTTTAGGGGGAAATGGGTATAATTCAACACATTATGAAAAGAATTTTAAGTCATCATGTTTAAACAATAGGTTCCAACATGTGGCAAAATATATGAACAATCTTATTTAGTCATATTGTGCATGATTACCAACCTTACACGTCCATAAATTTAGAAAATGAAACATTCTTTCAATGTAGGCCTTTTTCCATAACTTTTATTCCATTTTTATTGAAATAATGGATATTAGTGGGTGCCCGTGACCTTCAGTCACCTTGGTTCATGTTTTAGAAACTTTTAACTTTTTAATTTTTATTTTTATGTATTTTGTATTTTTATTATTGTTTTTTATATATTGGATGCAAGTTTGAAGTTTGGAGAAAGAAGACACACCTCATTTTTTTTCAAGTAGGGTTTTTCTTATTTTTTACTCTTTATTTGGTTTTTTCATTTTTG
>Ga0209208_10011857_pt1 | contig 11118 bp, 8 predicted proteins | sample S1TSphfallax_3_FD_187694 | JGI IMG/M metagenome (GOLD analysis project Ga0209208, IMG submission 187694) | Host-associated microbial communities from peat moss isolated from Minnesota, USA - S1T2_Fd - Sphagnum fallax MG (SPAdes) (version 2) | ecosystem: Host-associated > Plants > Peat moss >... | reverse complement strand
CTTGATCTCTTCCTAGTCTAATCCCGGGGCTCCCAACTCGACCCTCTACCCCTTTCTAGAGTTGGAAGCCGGGAGCGTGCTACCAAGTCTTGATTCCGCAACTTGACTTTGTGAGACCTTCAACTTAGTCTCACCCCGTGACTTGGGAGCGTGTCAATGCTAGGGTCTTGAGGCGAAAAGGAAATTTGGTTTTTTATTTTTATTTTTGCGGTGAAGGGGAGCATTGGGATGGATGTTGGGGAGTGGGTTCCAGCAACAACACTAGGGGGATGACATGGGCACCAAGAGGCACACTAGGAAATACCTCTAGGATATTAGGGAGGTAAAATAAAGTTTCTTTTGGGCAATAAGGGGGTGTTGGGAAGCACATTGGGGAATGAGGGGAGTGTCACCAAAAAAAAAAGAGTTAAAGAGAGAGATATGGAGAAACACTAACACAACTAACCAAGGTACACATGTAGACCCAAACAGGATCCGAGCTGCCTGGTCTTCTGATCTGCACCAGACCCCACTCTAACAACTCACATTACATTCACACACACAACGCTCTGATCTTTCAACAAAAATGATTTACTCATACGCAGATCAGCACATCGGATCACAGAACACAGATCCTTGTGCCTTACATTGGATTAAACAATCCAGGAACTATTTCATGCCTGATCTGCAATGCACATTATCACGGATCCAACAACGATTTCAGGTGTGGCCTTTGAGGTCAGATCCCTTTGTGTTCATTCGGTCATTTGAGCCGCTACCCATACCCTTTAAATGCTTCTATGCATTGCGCTCACTCTCAACGTCTGGAAACCCAAAACCCAGAGGCCCTCAGTCCAACAACATACTGAGACACTGGACTCAGATCAATAGACGCCAAGCTCCCATGAAACCACTCAAGGTGACAGCCCCTCATACAAAGACGAACGACAGACTTGTGGCTGCAAACCCCTCCTTTCACTCCTTCTCTGCAAACAACATTCTGCTGTCCATAGCTCAGATGCAATGCAAGACCCTACAAACACACATTCTCCTTCCTAGATGCTCACTCTCTCTTCTACATGCCCATAAGTTTAAGGCTCAGACCCCTCAGATTCTCATCATTCCTCGGCATCACCCTCCATAACAATTGCATCAAGAGATTACACAACTGCTCAACCAAGTCATTGGTGTAGCGGAGAGATTCAACAACAAGTCAAGCAGCTGCAAGAACAAAACAAAAGAAAACCAAAATTGACTACTCAGATTGTTGTCTTAGTCTCCTTATCCTCTTTATCAAATCGCCACCACCTCCCTCCAAATCTTCTTGTCGTTTTTTCCTTAGCTTCCTGCACAAGCTTCCCATGCACCGTTACAAGCTTCACGTCCCCAGAAATCATAAACCCGCCGCCTTCATGAAGTCAGTTTTCCGGCAAGTTTAACTCTTAAACCCTTAAAGCAAAAATCAGCTTTCCTAATCCAGGAGCCACTATCAGGCTTCCTGTTCAGCCACCATGTGACCGGTCACAAGAGTTTTAAGAAGGATGCCAAAGGGTTACAAAGAAAGATGTTGAGGGATGCAGAGTGCATAAAAAAAGACTCCAAGGGACACCAAGAAGTAGGTCAAACATGCCACGATAAGGTAAGTCCAAACCTTGGTTCAAACCAAAACAAATAAAAACAAAGGAGTGTGTCACATTGTGGCCTTGCCATCTATCTATGAAGGAAGGTTGTTTGTTTTGTTTTGTAGTTATGAGAGCCACTGAACCTGGATGTTTCAGATTGTGTTCTTGGTGTCTTTGGAAAGCTCTCGACAAGGAGGGGTGCATGGTCTTGGTTCCATGACGTTTGGACTTGCGGCGCAAAAGTTCTTGAATATTGAATGATGTCATCACTGAAAGATAAATTAAATCTTAGCTGATAGTTTTAGAGGAATTGGAATGTGCCTTTGGTGTTGTTGGAAAGATCTTGATGAACAGGATTCAATGGAATTAAGATTTGGATTCAGAATGTGGGAGATATTGATTTTTAAGTGATTCCTACTGCTGAAATTTCAAATAAATTCCAAAAAACCAAGTTTTTGAAGGAAAAATCAGTTGAGGATGTGGTAACACTTGGGCCAACAGCACAGGCCACACTAGGTTACATTAAAATGTGTCTTACGGCAAAAGAATTCTGGAAATTCAAATTTTTCACCATGCAAAAACATAATCTTAAAGAAAAACCCTCTTAAAGAAACCAAATCCTTCAAGATATCATAACTCTATTACTAATCTCAAGTTTCAACAAAAGCCAAATATCATATTTTAAAAATCCTCATATAAAAATAGAACTTCTACCATGGGGCCAAAACCCCTTAAGCTATTATATTCTATAGTGAAAGTAAACACAATATCCTTGCCTTGGTAGGCAAGGCCAATAAAGTAAAAAGCATTTAAAAAAATTAACTAGTAGTAGGAATACTAAGGGACCTTTGGGTTATCCCTAGACCTCAGGGTTGTTGCAAGATGACCCTAGGGACACCCCTTCAAGCAACCCTAGTAAATAAGTTTCCCAAATACACTTACATATGTATGTGTAGCCATATATCTTATGTGCACATACTAGACACAATGCATCCATCAGAATAGGGAGCAATCCACTAGATCCACATGACGAAATTTGGCTATGAAATATGAAAGCAAAAATCATTGTGTATTTTTTTCTACCTACTTGAAGCATGTATAGAAATCTGGCAATTTTAAAATATGTTTTAGAATGTTTTTGCGAATCTATTCAGTGTGTTAGACACAATGGAGCACCTATTTGTAAGACGGGTTAAAAAAAATTATGCCATTCTTTAGAAGGGTTGAGAATTCTAAGATGGTAGGTTGGAAGCACAAACATTGTTTTTTGCATCGTAAAATCATGTTTTGTAGTTGAATCATATTAATTGCACACATGAACAACTATTGGAAAAACATATATCACATTTATAAACCATATTTGAATACACTAAGGATTGATCATCACTATAATATTGCAATAACCAATCATAGATGAAATATCAACATTGATTTATCAATTTGAAAATGGATAACAAATGCTAAATTAAAGAAGGACAAAATTTACCATACAATATTGTGACATTTGCAATTAGATTTTGTAAACCACAAACATAATTTCCATGTCCTTTTGGAACTTTGTACTTTTGATGCATTTACTAACTCGCTTTGAGTCTTTGGCCACACTATTCCATAACAAATCTATGGATGTACAAATCAATTGTTCTGAGCTTCATTTTTCACTATAGAGGAAGAAAAATCTTATATATATATAAAAAGGCAAGAATGAGAACCCATACACAAGAAGTACAAGGCAAATAAAAGCACAAGAACGCATCTTAAGAAAGAACATAACAATTAGGACAACACTATTACATTAAATAAAATAAAAAATTATAAATTAAAAAGGCATCGTGTACCACAAATCAACTAGCAACACAAGTGCCTTGGTTGTGATGTTTAGAAGGGATGGGGAATGTTTCTTAAACAAGGCAACACATTACATAATTGCAATAGCTTACACATGTTGGAGGGCTATGAACACATGTTGATAATATGAAATAAGCATCATGAAAACTAAACTAAAAAGGATTGTTCATAATGGGCTATAATGACCTAAACACAAGAAAGTAAAAAATGAGTCAAAACAAAAATGAAGGCAACCATAAGTTTTTATGCCAAGGGGAATGAAGTCATTTCCTGATGCGTGATCCACATATGATCATGTTTTCTTTTGAACGACAACTATTGTTGCATGCATTGTCATGGACATCAAACATTGAACTATATTTGGGCAGGTCAAATTAGTTATGACAATGTCTACAAAGGTTCAAAAATTGTCCGTGGTGATAAGAATATTGATTCATTGTTGAATGTGGTAGCGAAAAAAGTAAGAACATTTTGTTTGTACATGTGTTTTACATTCCAAAACAATAGTTGCAATTTTATTTTGAAGAATATTGTGACTTACAATGTGTTCACTTTTGCATGGGCATCAAAGTAAATGAATACCCAAATCATCAATGGTATGTCCAAATTAACAATGCGAAAAATGTGCAACTATAGGATGTGAAAAGCCAAGGAATGTACAAAAGGAAAATGAAATGTAAATGTGGTAGGACATGTTAATAACCAAATGCTCATGATTGGACTTACATAAGATCAAAGACATGTTCATGTGGCATTTAAAAAATTGTGGCAAATTCTTATTTGTGTAAGTGGTTCATAAAAAAACATGTAAATGAATATACAACTATACCACAAGACTTTCAAAGCAAGGGACTTGAAAATGAACAATTTGGGTTAGTATAGTTTAGATATCCCACAATGTGAACTAGAAGGGAAAAGTGATGATTTCAACATGTGCCATGACATTGAAAAAAATAAGGTGATAATCTTGCTAGAAACAAATGACAAGTGTAAGAACAATCAAAACCCAATGCCCAAAAGCCAAGGGTAGTAAATCAAACCACTGAGAAAAGGCCAAGCACCCTTGAAATTATAAGTAAAATGATTTGACAACAAACCAAATGATTCATTGTAGTGCCAAAAGATCCCACACCCAATAATATATTTTCTAATGTAATTATGGTATGCGAATCAAACTCAGCATAATGTTGCAAGATACTTAAAGACAACAATACGATACATAATAAATACCTTGAACACTAGGCATAACAAATGAAAGCATCGCAAAGGTTGCCTATGGATCGACAAACATAGGGAAATTAAGTATGGTGTAGATATTCTCCTAAAGCACTTCTGCAACAAAGAATTCCATTAATGGAATAGAACCCATTGTGCATTTAGAATATAGAAACATTTGTTGAAATGTAAAAAAGCTTAGAAGAAGTGATATGGATAGGTTTAATCCTTATGAAAACCAAACTTACACAACTAAGTGGAAGATCTTAATCGTGCAAACTCCACTTGTAATCGTAAAAATGCAAGTACCATATTTGAAACATTATCAACAATATGTGTATAATTGACAAATGAGAAAAACACACGAGTAAAGTGGGTTGCCATAATAGGGTGGAAAGTGCAAAAATATGTTAAAATGAACAAGACTTCACCCAAAAGGTCGCCCTATTGTGTACCAAATTCAAATGGAATGATTATGAGATCCCCATGTCAAAAAGTTTGTGAAAAATATAATGGGGATGGACACATATAAAATTGTTGGAAAAATGGGAAAAATTGATCCAAAGTATTGGTAAAAAATCACAACTCTTGAAAAATGTTTGTGATATAAAATAAAAAGTAAATTTACATACTTACACATGCAATACCATTCAATCTAGATGCAAATGCTATGGACGATCTTCTCACATTCACTTATGTTGTCACATGAAATTAATGAAGACTAAAATGCTTTGCAAATGTATCCTTGAACTAAATGGTGATTGTGTACGCAACTAGTTCAAAGGTGGTTCTTTTAATCACAATAGGTCAGATGACACAAATTTGTTTTTCCAATGTTAATATAAATGTCACAAGTAAACATAATACAAATGGGGGAAGATGACCATGAACAATGTGTCCACACACTTCAAAAAAATATCAAAGCGAATGAATGCACATTAAAGTGGTTCATTTTTTGAGTCAAAATGCCCATTTTGGCAAAGTGCCCTTTCTTTGGACACCTATAACAAATAATAAATCTAATCAAATTGAGAATTTGAAATTTATTATACATTAACAACTTGATTATGAAAATACCTATGTAATTTTTTAATAAAAATACACCCACTTTTCATAATCAACTTTTGAAACACAAAAATATGAACTGGTTGATAGACTAGATTGGTAAAGAATAAAAAAGTTCATATTGAATTCCATTCCAAATTATCTATAGGGATTCAATCTATGGTGTAACATCAAATAATAAAATTTTATGTGAAATGTTTTCTCAAAAATCATAATCAAATTTTAATTAGGGACTTTTGAATGGTCAAAATTGAGCCATATTTTCATGAATCCTTAACATAGTGTTTTTTTTTTCAAATTTCTATTTTTTTTCTAGAGGTGTATATATTTGGAATATGTAAATGAGCTCCTATTAATATGGATTTTTATTGCTTTTGGTACATGGACTTTATTACCATTGAAACCCATGGTACTAGAAAAATTCAAAACTTTAACACTATAAAATGGACTTTTGTGGATTTTTGTTTTTTCAAAAAGTGAACTAACCCAAGCCATTCACAAAATCATTTGGGACAAAATAATATTGTAAAAGTTCATACACCATATCTGAAGGACCATTAGATGAAAAATGTGGTGAACGTGCCAAAGTGAAAATAAATGCATCTTGGTTTTTAAAAACCTTTGTTTTTGGATGGAAATCATTATCAAAAGGAGGGACGTTAATTTCTATTGATGGGTGAAAAAAACAAAGGGATGTCATGGTCTTATTGAATGGGACCGTTGGAATGTTGGGAACCAATGCATGCATTATTCAAACATACTTTCTTACATGCGCAAGTGCTTGTGCCTGATGGAATCATGCCAATGGAGGTGGAAAAAGATCTAAAGCCATATTTGAAAATATTTAAAAAACTAAAACCCAGGCTTTAGTTGTGTGTTCCTTTTGTAATGCTTTCCAATCACTTCCTCTATATTGATAGAGGCAAACACGAGTCTTTCAATGGTTTTTATTGCCATTTTGTGAAAAAACAAACACCAAAAAAAAAAGAGCAAAAATGCATGTAAATTTGTAATGTTGAATTAGTCAGTGGTCATGTGAGCTACAAGAATACGCAAGGCATGTTGAACATTATCATGAAGAGTAGATTTCATATGGTGGTATGAAAATAGCAAGATAAACTTAGATGAAAGACATTGATGATATCTACAACTGTGATCCATGCTCATGTAGATGAAAAGGAGAAATTTGATAATGTTGAAGTCGTTTCAACCCCTATAGCTAATGATTTTCTATGAATGAAACATGTTAATTGGTGATGAACTAATCCTACCCCTACTACATAAACATGACCGCATGCAAGATATGAAACACGAAAAAGTGAAAGGGATGTGCAACATGAACATTAATGGGTGAGAAGTAGCTTGTGGGTGATGCAACAAATGAGGGGTACAATTTGTTGACATAACATGTGCTAATTAACTCAAGCAGAATAAAAAGCATGGGAATGCTACAATGACAAAATAAAGTTGAATCATAATGGTCCATGAGGCTTATCTTGACATCAAACTTTGATTTTGATGCCCATCATCACTTTGGGGTTGATGAAAATGTGAGGTTTATCATTCTAAACAATACCTAAACCACCCCACCTGGCTGAAACCCTAAACTTTCATCTCATCTCATCTCACCTGCTGTCAACTCTAAACCCTAAACCCAAGAGAAAAAGAAGAGAAAAAGTTAACATTAAACGACTCAGCAAAACCAACCTTACATGAACCACCTTTTGTGCAACACTCCATCCAATTTTTGCATAGCCTCATTCACCTCGTCAACATTTGAGTAAGCTACAAATCCAAACCCATGAGACCTCCCAGATTCTTCGTCAAAGATCACCTTAGCATCCAAAACCTTTCCACAGTCACTAAACTTTGCTCGAAGACTTTCATCATCCACTGTCCAAGATAGGTAACTAACAAACAGTTTGTTTGCACTATCAAAACCGGCACCACCACCGAAAGGGGCGCCATGGTCACGAAACCAAACCCACGTACAACTTCTGGAAGTTCCTTTGTAGGAAATGACCTGGGAAACGCACCGACATTAAACACACTGACATTAAACACACTGATCCCGCAAATTGGCTTGGGACTGAAGAATACTTACCACCATGGCATTCAAGTGAAGAGTTGGCATTTCCACACCAAAATAAAAAAGCTCTAGCCGTCCACAAGTTCCACATTGCCACAGCCCTGGAAGATCTCCACCAGCTGCTCACTGTCACAAGTCGACGGCAAGTACCCTACATCTATAGTTTGGTGCCCTCCTCGAGGAACAACATTTGAGTGCAGCAACTACTTGCCATCTAAAAGTTTCTGACACTTGCTAGTACCCGCACAACTGAAGCAATTTATGAACCTAGGAACCAGGGGATATAGTCCTAGGCCTCCCACTCTAGAAGGTTTCTGACAATCTTGCCAGCGAGCACAAAAAATCCAGCTAGCTAGCTTTCTCTTCCCTGCATCTCAGAACCTCCTTAACTACTCAAGTAACCCACATTTCCACAATGCTCCTCTACTAAACACTATTGCTTTCGATTGGGCTCAGTTTGGAACCCATCTCGAATCGAGTAGGAATGGTCTCTGTGTTTTCTCTCTTTTTGAATATGATGAGTGTTTTGTATTGGTAACACCCGAGGTCACAGGCGTTAACAGAAGAAGGGCCCGCACAAGGCAGACCTGAAGTGCGCCTGATTTTGTCTGCTGTTGTGTATTTGCACAGTTGTGTTTTTGCAGGAATGCATCTGACAAGTTTATATGCTCGGTAAGCACTCTTGCAGACACAAGAGCAGTATTTTAAATATTGTGAGAGGAGTTTACAATTTTTAACATGTCTGCTGTTTGTGATACGGATTCTTAATATTTGTCAACTTGTCTTTCTATTGTTCATGAAGCTTGTCTATTGACAATTTGAATTTTATTATCAATGAATTTGACATGGGACCGGCATAGAGAGGTGCAAATTAAAAATGACCCCCAGACTCCACTAAAATGTCATACCCACTAATCTGACATGATGCAAGGACCTTTTGACTTAGACTGATGCTGGTCTGATACTTTGTGAATGACACCTACAAGGTTATGACCGCACTCAATGTTGTTGTTTAAAGTGTGATAGTGGAGTCTGTTCTGCAATCTCAGAGCTATATTCATGCAAGAAGACTGATATAGCTGGTGGAAACAGAGCCTTCAACTCTAGAGTTTTGACTGAGAGAACTTGCTTTTTGAGTGCAGGAACATCAAGTAATAGATGGTCCAAAAAGCTTCTTCAATATAATTACAGGTGGGAGCACTATTCATAGGAGGTCCACAAGTTTTTGTTGTCTTATGTGTGTATGTTGATATTGCATTGATTGGAGTTGAGTATTTATGTACTCAGTTTGTGGGGTCTGGCTATGGTTTCCAATGAAGTTTGGAATATGATTGGATTTTGTGCAATTGCATGTGTGCATAGAGTATGTGAACTATACCTCAGAATGGTTGATCATAAACTGTCTATGAGGACTGGTATTCCTTATGTCTCAATTGTGTACTCACTCAACATTTCTAGAAGGAGAATTAACGAAACCATTTCGGTAGTGTAATTGTAGTATCTCAAGAGAATAATTAACAGAGTTGACATAGCATGGGTAAGGCTGGTGAATAGTGCTATGAGAGCTGCAAACCCACCCACTGTAGCTAGGATTTAGGGTTTTAGGGTTTATGGGACATGAATTCAACAGAAGAGGATCCACTGACCATCCATCTTGTGTGGTCCATTGGTGGATGCTCATTCACTTTGACCTATATGGTTCTGGATCACAGATGCCTTCCTAGATTGTTTTCCTTGTTTCTTTTAGGCTGCTGTAATTAGCATTTCTCTATTGGAACATTGCCATGGGGACAAGTATGAGTACGCAGTTCAGAATATGATTCCCTTGGGCAGTTACCTGGTTTGGAATGTTAGAACCAGCTGTGTTGTGCATGTAAGTCAATAGTTGTATATTCAACGTGTAAAGCTTGTGTAACTGTAAATTGTTTACATTTACATGTTTGAACACTTGTATTGTTGTCATGTACAAATTTTTTTTTCAACACTTACATTTACACAAGGTCAATGTAAATCTTTATCAAATACAGTCCTATGTAAATGTTTTGAGGCATGTATGTTTTGGGATGTGTAAGTGTACCCGTAATGTCCATACTTTCTTGCAAATCCATTAGTTGTGGGTGCATGTTTTGATGATTCTTTTATTTTTTTGGCAATGGACCATTTGGTTGGCCTATCACCAAAAACATTATGAAATCGCCCCGCCTTCCCAGTGTTTTAAAAATCACATTGTTTAACACTTACATTGTTTTATACAGCCATGGAAAATTGTATAAATGTATTTGATTTACTTAAGTTGTTTTATATGACCACATAAAATCATATAACAATATTTGTTCTTATATTTACACTGTTGTTTAATGGATATTAAACACTTACACCGAGTGTACATCCCAAATGGTACACGCACAACACTGGTTAGAACTCTTGAAGAGTAACTGGGTCTGATTTTTGGAACTGAGTTCAGAACTGAAACTGGGTTCTCCAGTTTTTTTAAAGAAACAGAATTGAACTGCAACTGGGTTCTTATCTTTTGAGAACTGGAACTGGAATCAAAATTTTGTTTTGAGAAAGGACTAGAATTAGGGATTAACTGGAGGTTAACTTGCAGTTAGTAGCTGGTTTTGATCTGGATTACCTGAAACTGGACCAGAACTGGGTCTGATTTGTAAAACTGGGCCAGAATGGGAACCATGGTATTTGTTTGAAGAAGTGGACCCCAAATCAGATTCTGACTTCCATTTTTTGTGAAATCAAAACCAGAACCAGAATTGCTCTAAATTTTTTATTAGAACTGGAACCGGAGGTTCTCCATAATAGTCAAGAACCGCCCAACACTGGAGAAAACCCAGCCAAACTTTACTACACCATGATAAATTTTGCTTCTTGTTTTTGTGTTGAGCACAAGGTTAATAAGGGCTAGAAGTCTCTAGGGAGATTCCAATGGTGTCTCTAGGCGAATATTTCAATGGTGTCCAAATCGTCTACATTGTAGATGACTTGGAACCAAGTGATGAAATTCCCATTTTAAAAGCACGAAAAAAATAGTTATGATATTTTGACAAGATTTATTTTGAACAGTGAAAATTTTAGGTTCAAGAAGGTTTGAATTCAAGTATGCCCAACTTTGTATCAACTACAGCTGATTTTCTGAATATCATCAAAGAAATGATAACTGTTGGATTAAATGTTAATGAAATTGGAAAAATAGTTCTTTTAAGATTGTGTTCCACACTCGACCAAATTACTTTTGGTACACACCACCAATAGTGGTGTAATATTTGTTCTGGGAAGGCAGTAAAA
>Ga0209208_10011856_pt1 | contig 11118 bp, 5 predicted proteins | sample S1TSphfallax_3_FD_187694 | JGI IMG/M metagenome (GOLD analysis project Ga0209208, IMG submission 187694) | Host-associated microbial communities from peat moss isolated from Minnesota, USA - S1T2_Fd - Sphagnum fallax MG (SPAdes) (version 2) | ecosystem: Host-associated > Plants > Peat moss >... | reverse complement strand
TCAAATGCTCCGCTGCAACGCTCGCTGCCCCTTGTCGTCCGCCGTCGCGAGCGACGCTCGCTCGCGTTCTCCTGTTCCCTGTTCCCTATTCTCTTCATCTACATGACTCTGCTCCGTTCCCGTCATCGTGTTCCCATGTTCTCCATAGGTATTCCGTTATCAAACATGTACCTATCACCGAACAATTTCCAATATTTTCCTCATTCCTGAACCGAATTGAGCAATTTTTGTGTCATTGTTGGACAAGCAAACTGGAAGCTTACAAATTGTTCTTTCAGCACCAGAAGAAGTACAGAAGCATCTCACAAAACCGAGGAAGAAGATGAGTGAAAATTTGCTTCCAAAGTTTCGAAATTTTTTAAAAAAAAGCTTTAGACCGCTTTCTAGTTCCATCCCCATATCTTCCTCATTTTTTTAAGTCTGTTTTGAGTGCTTTAAAACTTGATGGGTGCATCAACTAGGGTTTACAAAACTTCTTTGTATTCTAGAGGCAAAGATGTAACCATCAAAGATTTTTAAGTTCGAAATCTTATTATGTTTTAACTCACCCATCACCAAACACTAAACCCCCTTCACCAAACATCCCGTATCTCTCCACCCCTCACTCCCCTCCCCCCAAACTACTTTATCGAATTGAGTAATTTTTGTAATGTTGGAAGTGCTAAAATGACTATAAGTGTTCTTTGAGCTTTGGAAGCAAAGGAACAACGTGTGAGGGTTCAACCCCCTTTGAGTTCTTATGTGGTTGCTCACCAACCTATCTACCCTAGCCTATCTTGTGACAACCAGGTGAAAACCATTAGAGAATGGGTCATTTATCACACACCTCCATAAATGGCATGTTCCTTTGTAGAATGTGCCCTAAATTGTCCATTCCGCAATGTAAAGGGCCTTGGGAATGTGATGATAATGTTAATGGAACAACTGGGGAAGGATGGAACACTTGAATTAGTAGATGGGTAGTTGCATGTGATTCGATCATCCATGAAGATGGAAAAATGAATTGAATAGGCCGTTAAGACACACTTTGTGTAAGGGAAGGGTAAATGAATGAGGATTTAATTCATTGAAGTCTTCCATGAAGTCATTCAAACATAGGGTCAAAACCTTATGTTTGAGTGGAACTTGGTGTGAAAGTTTTAGCACAATAGCACAATGCTTCAATGAGGGTTTGAAATTTAGGTTTGTGTAAAATTCAAAAATCAAATGAATGTTTGCTCTATCACACATGAAATTGTCTTTGCAATGCCTCAATGGGGGCTTGAAATTCAGATTTGCATCAAAACTCAACATGAAATGAATGTTTGCTCTATCGCACATGAAATTGCCTTTTGCGAGCTTTTCATAAAATTTATTTTCTTGCATGAACACATGCATTTGCATAAGGAAGCAACAAAGGTTTACGCTATTTTATGGTGTAACATTGGAGGAGAGCATGAACTTTTGGAGCTTCTAGAGCTACTTCACAAGGGAAAAGGGTTGTAACTTAAAACAATGTGCAAAACAAAAGCAAAATAGCTTGAATGCCTGCATTTCTGTAAGGTAATTTTTTGTTTCATCTTTTGCTTTTTGGTTATGTTTTTAGTTTTGAAAACCTTCATATTTATGATGATGGTCATTTTGTTATTAGTTATGTTTTGGTCTAAAAAACCCTCTTGTTAATGGTGATAGTCCTTTTTTTCTTGGTTATGTTTAAGACGACATGGTATATACAACCTCAGCTAAGGTTGGTCCTAACCGCTTGCCCCCACCCCCCATTGATGGTGATGGTCATTCTTCTCTTAGTTTTATTTGGTTTTAACACCGCCCCCCTTATGATGATGGTCTTCCTTTTTTTGAATTTTTTTTTAGTTTTTTAAAACCATAAAACTCAATAAAATCTGATATTAAAAACCTTTGGATTTTTTAACTCTCAATTTTCTAAAGGCTTTGGAGGTGAAGAGGCTTTGAAACCATTTGATGTGTTTGGAGGTTTAGAAATGCAATTGAAAGTTTGCCTTAACCATTTGAGGTGTAATTTGATGCATTTGGAGGTATGGAAATGTCATTGGAAGTCTACCCTAACCATTTGATGCATTTGAGAATTAGAATATTTGATACTTTAAACTTCAAAAACTTTTGATTTTTTTGATTTTTGAAATTTTAGAAGATTAAAATGGACATCAACGATGAAAGGAATAACAAGGTAAAGATTTGTTATTTGAAAATAACCAAAGATTTATGACTCGTTTAAAAGGAGGAGCTTAGAATATAAGTGATGGTAATTTTAAACATGCAACTATTAATATATTGACCACCCTTGTGTAATAGGGTTGTGGTTGTAATGTTCAATGATTTCATATGTGAAGTCCATTCAACACCAATATAAATAATTGGTGAAGAAAACCTCATCTTGGAAAAGATGTTAAAGTTTTGATTTTGTGCAATCAAACTAATTCATGAAATGTTTCCATTTCTTTTTGAATTCATTGATTCCCCATTCCACCTAAATCCTAAATCCCATGGGCATTTTGTTGTAAGTTTGAATTACATTATGTCCACATTTGGCAACAACTCTCACCTCCTTAAAATTTAAACCCTAAAATATTTAAAGAAACCTTAAAAACCTAACTTTAAAAGCATGATCTTTAAAGGCTAAAACCCCAAATGTAAACCCTAAAAAAATCATCTTAAAATCTTGAAATTCCAACCATAAAACCCCAAATGCAACCTTAAAAACCTAACTTTAAAATAATAATATTAAAACCCCAAAAGTTAAACCCTAAAAACTTAACCTTAAAACCATGATCTTAAAACATTAAAACCCTTAAAGCTAAACCCATAAAACCAAAATTAGAAAACCAAAAATTTAAACCACAAAACTATAATTTCAAAACATTAAAATTCAAACTTTAAAACATCAAGCTTATAATCCTACATGCTTAGAATTAAAAATCTCAAATAACATAGGTTTAATTTTGTCAACCCATAGTTGAAAAAGAAATGTAATTGGTACCCATTTCAAAAATCCTATTATTAGTTGATGTGTTTGGTCATGCCTTTTCAAAGATTTTAAGAATAAAAACAAAGCAGGTGTATCATAGGGAGTGAAAAAAAGATTAAACTAAATAGGATTTTAAGGAAAAGTTTATTGTGTGAGGGTATTTTGGGTAGGTTGGGCTCCTTATTATGGGGAAATGGAAGCTTTGAAAGAGGGTTGTTAAGAGAATGTGTTAACCATGTGGTAGTTAAGGTTTGAACAAGCTCACAAAGCTTGCAACAAAAAATGGAAGGAAACCACCTTGACAAAAAAAAGGTTGTCACAAGCATATTCCTTGAAATGATGACCATAGAAGATTTCACCCTCCTACCAAAAGGTCCTTACTAACACCATGTTTCTAATGCTAATTAAAAAGTGAAAAGTTTTAAAATTGAACAACTTTAATTTTCACCCTCAAAAACTTAAGAATTCCTTTGAAATTAGAATGAATTGTTTAATCACTGCCTTTCATTTCCTTAATTTTGAAAGTCAATTCTCAAGTTCTCTTCCGTCCACTTTGTAGCTTGATTGTGATTAATCTAGGTTTGTTTGTAAAATCCCTTTTCCACACCCCACCCTGTGTAAACATTATTCTCCATGTCCATGAATGTGGTTATAGCCACACACCTCTCATAATGCCTTTGTGTCAAGCAAAGACTTTTGCAAAAACAAAATATTACAATGCACTTGCTTGTGGTGACGAACATCACAATCTTAATCTTGGAAGATGTTTTTTTCAAAGTTCCACAATTTTTTTACCTTTTTACACTCTAATGAACACCCCTTCACTTTTCATTCATGCAGTACAATTATTTTGACCCTAAGTTTATAAAGAGACTCTCCCCCTCTTTAAGACCTCATACTATCAAACATCCAATTTTTTTGTGATTCAAATCTCTCATACCTTGTTTGCTCAATGATGTTCAAGTTTGAAGCAAGCAAAATTTGACGTCATGAACATGGAAACCTTCATGCAAAAATTGAAATTAGTAGGGACCAAATTCAATTTTACAATGGAATTAGTGCAAAACAAGTTTAATCCCTTATTATTTTCATTTGTTGGCATTCAACCTTTGATACACGTTTCATCTTTAATTTGGCATGAATAAAGTGGTACCATGCCCACTTACAAACACTTTATAAGTAACATTATTGTATTAACCTTGTTCCCATGCCCCAAAACAATGAAAACATTGATAAACCTACTATACTATTATGACCTTGACCTTGAACTTGTAATCAAGGTTAAGGCACGAGAAGGGAAGTGAATTGGGATATTAACTTGGGACTAAAGCACACTCCCATAAAATGTATGAGAATTCAAGAAATTGAATCCCAACACTTCCAAATGAATTTTTACTTTGGAAGTTGAAGTTGTGTAGATGTCTTGAATCTTTGGGACAAAGGTGCAAACAATGACATTGTTTCAATTGGGACCTTTTATACCATTGGAAAGATCTTGAAACACAAATATCAAAAGCAAGTTCACATTTTCTATTTGGAAATTTAAATTTCTAATTATGGCCACAAGAGTGATTGCAATTTGACTCCCAACCATTCCCAAAAAACATGGATCAAATTATCTATGATTAGAACATCCCATATGGCATTGAAATGTTCTCATCAAAGGTTAGAAACTTTACCTTCGATGACTTCTCAATTGGAGTTTAAATGTGGGAATTATGAGCCCACAAAGTTAAAGGACTCATAACTTAGTAAATTTCAAAATTTTCAAGACTTTCATTTTGGATTCTTATGAATATTTGTTATTTTGATGCAATCCCCACCATTAATCACAAAATATAATATAAAAAAAGAGTGGTGATTATTTTCAAATTTCCAAATGATTGGTTTTTTAAACTTGTGGTGGGGTTTTAAAAACCTTTCATTCAAAGATGTTTTTGTGTTTGGTAACAAATAATTACTCCTCATTGTCCAAAATATTAATATTGTAGTACCTTTTCAAGTTTGGCATCTTGTTAACAAATACTTATTTTATTTTGAAAAAATGGATTTTAATGCAAATTGTTTTTGAATTTGACAAAACTTCATTTAAATAAAATATATATTCACATGTTATTCATCACCAATGTTCTGTGCAAACATTTTGCTTCACAACACACATTTTGATCCTAGATCCTTCTTGCATGAAATATGGCACTAACCACTAGCATACCATCAAGCATTGAAAAACAAGGTTTATTTTTTTATTTATTACATATACAAATCAAAAAGGAAAAAAAAAAAAGAACCTTGCGACAAAACAACATAGTTCTCCACAAGGTTACATTGTTAGGCCCATAAAAGGTGATAGACAAAGCTTGTTAGGGGATGTTTAGTGGCAAAGGAGAAAGTTTTAAAATAGTTTAGGAATCCTATGAAATTTCGGCTTCAATAAACAATAATTTAAAAAACTTTCAGCAAGAAAGGACCTTCATTTTCTAAAATTTCAGCATTTTAAGAAATAATATAATTTTTGCCAAATCTGAAAAGGTACTATGATAGTTAGGCATTTCCACTATTTGTTTCACCATTAATGGGGTTTGTCAAAACTACAAAATTTTATGAAGGTCAAACTTATATTTTTCCTAAAACGAATTGTTTGGAATAAATTTCACATTGTGGTAATGGGAGGGATATTTTTTGTATATAAAGTTTGACATGTCCAAACCTAATAGAGGTTTGTACACAACTATAGGGGCTCCAAATGAAGGGCTATTTAGAACTCTTGAAACTTCAAGGTTGAAAGTGACAAGAGAGTGAACAAATGTTCTTTGAAAGTTTAAGTGTTTGCTCATTAACTTATTTACCCTAAACAAAGTACACAAGCTTTATGAAGAAAAATGTGGTAAATTGGTGGTCGAATAACCATTCCTTAAGAAGTTAGGAGTTTGATTTTCAAAATGTTAATAATAGATCTTAAGTTTTAAATTTTTCAACATTTCATTTTGGGAATAAATTATTGCTAAACCATAATGATAGGCATGGAAACCACATAAACAAAATATGTAGAAAATTACATTGTTCGCGTATAATATGAAGAATTCAAGCTCAAGCCAAATTAAGTTTTTTTTTTGGGTTGGATTTCTACATTGTTATGAAAAAGGTTTTTGAAATTTTTTGGCATTACAAAAATAATGTTATCTGAAAAAATAATTTTATAACTTTGGGAAACTTTGCAAAACTTTAGGAACTACAAAATTGGCAAGAAAAAAACTAAAAACCAAACATTTGGAAGCATGAAAATGCAAATTGACATCAATCATGGTTGCTTTATTGTAAGTTGCTTTACAATATTTATCAAAATCCAAAAGATACGACTTTTAAGAGTTTTTTTAGGGATTGTCCCCTCACATAAAACAACAATTGCTTACATTAATCTAGGTTCCAAACCTAAATCTACATCATAAAAATAGATTTTCAGTATGATAAATATTTCACAATTTTCATCAATTTGATGCCCCTCATTATTGAATCTAATATGGTCATATTCATTGATTGCCCCATACATAAGTATTATAACTAGTACCATCACACCTTTTACACAAATTATGTTATGTTTAGAAATGTTGAAATACAAATTTCAAAGAAAAAGTTCTTGTGAAGGGAAATTATGAATATATTTTTATTATTTAGGAATATATATATTTTGAAATGGAATCTTAAAAATAATAAAGTATTTAGTAGAAATGCATTTCAACTACCATTGTACTATGATACATAAGATAAATATTTCTTTAAGGCAAACCTATGATTTACTTTTTTGTATTGTAACATTTTATGGAAAAAGTTTTGAGTACTACAAACATTATAATACTAACAAGCAAGGTGCAAGTTGAACCTTGTAATTGATTATCAAATTATTTAAATCCCCATGTCTAGCAAATAACACCCTTCTTGAAATCATCCCTACTTATGTCTTGACAATGAAGTTTAACATGGAAATAAATTCATGTATGAGTGTTGTGGACACACACATTGTGGTGAAAAGGTGGTGTAGGACAACCCATATGTTGGTTTTTAAAATATTGTCCCAATTCAACATGATGTTTATCCCCATGATTGTTTGCATAATGAGTATTGCAAATATGTTTTCATTATTACCAACAAAGTCTAATCTAAACATGAATCATGGAAATGCAAATCAGTGTTTATTCATGTTATTTTTATTCACAAGTATGTTTTTAGCAATTAAAACAAAAATGAAGACTTTTAGAGGCATCCTCTAAATAAAGACCCCAAACTTGAATTAGTCAAAACCTTGTTCACATTTAATTAAGTTTTGATGAGAAATCAATCATATTGGAAACCATTTCTCCTACAATACTACATGGCATCACGCATGGTTACACATTGAACTCTAGTCATAAAAACATAACAAATTCCATGCATTATTAATTTTCCAAATTCTTGCACCAAGTTTTATATGCATTGTAACTAGTTATCATTTTTAATCTTTTGTTAAATTATGGAACATTGTTTTGATTTTTTATCACGACATAATTGAAGGGGTTTTCAATTCTATTATTGTTCATACCAACTCCAATTTAAAAACTCCAATCTAAGTATTAATGAAATAATGATTTACAAGGAATTTTTAGATGCAATTGAAAATTGGCACTAATCTCACAAAGATGCACATATTGTCTTAATACGTAGGAAAATAATGTAGTTTGCACATTGAGACTCATGTATAAAATTATTTTTTACAAAATTAGCAAAGTAAATTGGTGCACACTATTCTTGTTTCAATATATATGGTTGGGCTTGATAGGAAATGCATTATGCACCATGGTAAATCAAATCTTTACCCTCCTAATGCAAATTTGGTCATATCTAGGAGATATCTTGGTTCCTTGACAATCTCTTATCAAGTTAAATAATTAATTAACTTCCTTTCTCTCTCTTTATATATATATTGACAAGTCCTATTTTGTATGTTCGTTATAACAATTTTTATTTAATATAACTTGGTAAGTATGGTTGAAGCTTGGAGTCAATGTTTAGCAATGAATGTGTTTATGGGAGAAGATTTGAGATTTTTTTCCCTTTTTTTTTCCCCAACAATGCATGTTCACCTATCAATAGGGCATATCAAATCTCTAATTAATGCCAAATTGGACTATATTTAAATGACATCTTGAAGTTGGTAACAAAAATTGTATGGTTTAAAATGATTTAAAAATTATCAGCCATGTAGTTTTAAAATCTTCATGCTCATACTAAAAATCCATGTGAATATTTTGGTATTGAAGCTACATTGGTACATGAAGATGAAATTAATCTTTATATAAAACGCATGAGATTCATATTTACAAGTTGAAAAATCTTAATATATATACCAAATTAATATACACCCAACATTGGTACACATATTAATGTTGGTTTGGTAATACTATAGGCTTATGCCCGATATCAATAACAATAGCAACATTCATATCAAAGACAAGACCAACATGGTGTTTTGTTTATGAATACTTGGCACAATATGATTTCCCAAGGAGGAAATGGGGAGATATTTGATTAATCAAATATTATGGTTTATATACAAGTTTTCATTTTTGAAACCAAAAATATTTATATAAACCTAGGATATTTGTCCTCCTAACTCCTTTGATATGAACATGTTATTTTGTTATGAATTATGGCATTATTGCTAGTTTTTTTGTTGTGCAAAACCTTTCTTAATGAATGCTTCAATATATATATATATATCATCCATGATAATAAAAAAGGAAACATCAATGAAAGACCTTTTTGCCACTACATCAATATTGATATTCATTACATATATTAGTTAATATAACACTAAAACATACATATATTGGTACAAGTGCATCATCAATCCCTAATGCACGAAATGCAATTTAAATTGAAATAAAATATAATTCATAACAATTTTGTAGTGCCACTTTCTTATATATATATATATAACATTTTGGACTATTTCAAGCATTTGTCCCTAATTAAGATCTCCCTTTGCCAATTTCAATAAGTCCTTCAATTTAAGAATTGGAAGCTCATTTTCATTTTGAATCTCTTCTTTCATACGATTTACAAATTCAAGTTACAGTGGTTCACTTTGAGCAAATACAAAATTACATGTTCACACAAAAATAAATGTCAATTGTAACCTTGTCATCAAAACTTGAAGGGACATTAATATTACCTCCTATTTTAATGATTACCTCCTTTCTCATTAACTTTCCTAATAATTATCTCATTCCTTTTCTTTTACCCATCAACATGGATATGAAAAGGCGAATGAACTTTTGCCTTTTTATGTCCATGATATCCTATAATGATTAAAATTAAATTAAATTTGAGATTGACATAAATAATGATGAACTATGGGAAACCATATGGGAACATAAGAAGCGATAAAAATTAGTTAATGGGTCATTGGAAGTGGAAGCAATGCAAAACCCAAATTTATAGTTGATTACTTAATGAAACAATCTCCTTCCTTAACTCTATGTGCTAAAGGCTAGCTATATTGGCTACAAATATGCTAGGCATTTACAATTTGAATCCATTACACATTGTGCATCACATGAATGATGAAACCAATGATTGAACCATGATGTCATGCCAAATACATAAGTTGAACAAGTAAAACATAAGGTGGGCAAAGGTAGAGAACCTTAGTTCCTTAACCAGTTCAACAATACTTAAATTATTTTTTAAATTAAGAATTTGTGGAGAAATTTAATACCCAACGTGCGAAAATGTTTAAAATTCAAGTTACATAACATTGAAAATTTTGAAAACCTAAAGGTTATGAACATGGTCATCAACATGTTTTTCATTTTTTTATTATCACAATTGTACACATTTTGTTTTGGCAATAATATAACCTTGAGATTTTATGGAAAATGAGATATTGTAGGTGCAAATATGCAAATGATGGGTATCATTATGTATATGTCAAAATTCGACACATGATTTTTGAGTTCATTGAGAATCATTACTTAACATTGTGACCAATCATCAAGAACACAAATCCTTCATGCATCCTAGTACAATTTGTTGCATTTTGAAGTATGTAGAGATGAATTGAAGCATTGCAAAAAATAATTTAAAAACATAAAGGCAAATACAAACAAGGATAAAAAAAACTATAACACATCAATGTTATGTATCAAAATGGATGAAAATGATTAACATCCTCATTCACATGTCGAAATATTAAATATTTCTAAAATGGAATTAAAACTTTTTCAAAAAATTATACTACATGTCAAAATGTATTTTTTAAAAATAAATAAATAAATAATTTAGCATTAAGGTGTCAAATATGGTAAGTTACTATGGTAGTCGCCCATTTTTTGTTCACAAAGTACATCCATGATTTCTTTTGGAAACCCATTAAATTAACCATTGTCAAGTTTGAAAAGCCACTTCCTATTTATGTGATTGATTTTAATATAAAGACATAAGCGAATATATTGATATCTAATACATGGTGGAGTTCAGCTGCAAGGCCATTATGCACTGGAATCGGCAACGCCTGGCCCATTCCAGCACGGAATGCAATGTTGATCATAACTCTCTCGTCCCCGCCAGAATGGGGCTCATACCAATACATAACGCAGTTGGTGTGTGTTATTATTCTGGAATGTCCAATCTCAATTCTGGCACCTGAGTTTCCGACAACATGATTTGCCAAATCAGACCATTCTGCAGCTTTAAACACCGTAATTTGCCAACTCAGACCATTCTGGTTCTTAAACTGCTTAGTGAAGGGGGGGAAGAATAATCCATGGTAGCTGGTTGCCTAACAGACTTTGTACTTCATACCAATGTCTTTATTTTTAATAAATTACTTTTTTATTTTTTCAATTTCTTTATTAAAGTAAGAAAATTTAAGCATTCTTCTATATATTTGGCACCTTACTAGAACTTCATATAGGATCTGGCAACTTTTTTAAATTTATATTTAATTTTATTTAAAAATTAAAAATTTGGCATTTTTTTTGACATAACAGAATTTGGAACAGACTATTTCCTGAGGTTGAGATTTAGTGAAATTTCTCCAGAAGAAAAGAAAAACCACTCCTTCATCAGCCTTTTTTTTTGGGTGTTAGCTTTTTTCATTG
>Ga0209208_10011855_pt1 | contig 11118 bp, 10 predicted proteins | sample S1TSphfallax_3_FD_187694 | JGI IMG/M metagenome (GOLD analysis project Ga0209208, IMG submission 187694) | Host-associated microbial communities from peat moss isolated from Minnesota, USA - S1T2_Fd - Sphagnum fallax MG (SPAdes) (version 2) | ecosystem: Host-associated > Plants > Peat moss >... | reverse complement strand
GAAGAGGGTTTCAATTCATGGCAGGAACTTACATGATACTTGAATGGATAACACTTGATTCAAAGTTTTATTGACTTTATTATACCACAGTTTATCATCCCAAGCCGCTCTTTCATTCACTGAATGAGAGTACTTCTGAAGAAGATCCAAGAGTTTACTACCAAGTGTTCCCACACTTGGACAAAACCCTAAACAAAATCACATTGCCCGTTCTATCCAACTGGGTACTGATGTTGAAGTCTTCATGCCCAACCGCCGCAAAAAAATGGCGTACAATACATGGAGAAGAAAAACAAACGATCCACAGTTGATGAAAAGCTGAATTGGAACAAACAACAAACAAACACCCAAAAACATTGTTAGATGTCTGTTGTGCAATGCCGTTTCTTCCTTCCTGTCAATTTGCCTATGTCCATGTGTAAGGTAGGTAGTGAACATAGAAACTAGCCTAACCACCATGGTTAACTAGGGCTTCTTGTCCACCCACCACCATTCATGGCGCACTGGTGGCTGTTGCATCACTCTGGCTGACTCCTTGTAAGTGGTGAAAAGCAACATGGACAGGATGTGAGAGTGCACTTTTTGACAACTCCATGAACTGAGAAAAAAAACAAAAGGAGCACCAAAAATAGGCATTCTGTTCCACTTCATCTTTGCAGGAGGGAGAAAAGGAACAGAAACAAAGGTCATACATACCAAGGAAGCAAATACAAGATAGATCATGGGCATGGTTGGCACCACATTAATGCCCAAAGCCGCAAGCATGTATGATACAGATGCATGTGCATTGATTGTTATCTGCACAGAAGGAAAAAAAACATATCATCATGCTGGATCAATGGCACAACAAACCGCTTTCTTTTTAATCTTTTTCTTGCCTCCCCTTCTTCTCCCTTTCGCAATGAACTTTAAAATCCACCTTGTGCCAACATTTCTGCTTTTCTCTCTGCTGATACATCTCTCATCTACATCAAGGTTTTATCACATGGTCATAGAATGTCCAATTAAATCCCACAGAAGAGGTGACAAAAGTTAGTTACCAGAGCTAGAATGTTCTCTCTGAGTAGCCAGGATGTCAACAACACAAAGCCCAGTGCTCCCATACTCCTCACCTGCAACCAGCAAACAAACATAAAACCAAGCATTGAGACACTTGTGTACATGATAACAAAAACATAGCCACCATCTATCTATCTTTCGGAGAAAACAATGTCGAAGGCAGTGCCCTTGTTTATGCAGTGCTGAAACCATAAAGCAGCAAGAGGATCAGCGGACCATGATAGGAGGTATTGTGTGTTTACCACAGTGCAACCTACTATAGAAAGGCCCCAGTTAAGCTCCCACCTGCAATCACAAAGAGCAACCACCTCACAGTCAAAAGTTTGAGCATAAAACTCACACTAAGAGGATCTCCTAAGAGGCTTTTCTGCACCTCTCTGAAAGAGCCCAATTGAAAAAGATAAGGGAAGGAAGTTCCCCACATAAACAATCAGGTGATAGGATCTATTTTTGTTGTTTTCAACTGCAAAAGAGGTATAAACTGTACCTCCAGAAGGCACCCATAGAAAGTCCCACTAGTCCATGCATCAGCTGTGGTAATCCAATTTCAAACTAATTAGTCAACATGCTAACTTGTTTCATGCAATGAAGCTATCTGCAGTTAAACAAAACAGAGCTCCATACAAAACCAAAAGAACTCCAAAGTCACAAAAGGTATTCTCCCCACGACACAACTTCCTTAGTGGTCAACAAAGATAAGCTAGAGCAGTACTGGTTGCATCTTATGCTGGTTTTCTCTTTCACATTCCCAATGCTGTTCCACATACATCTACAATGTTCCAAACATATTCCCAGCAATTGTTCTGAAGTCCCAAAAACTACCCCACATTGTATGGTAAGAAGTAGCTCATGAGGATGGTTGTAGTAAATAAAATGAAGAAGAACCCATCATCAAGGAATAGCATCAACCAGGTAAGAGGCAGCCTTCAAAGGTCCAGAGAGTATGAGGAGTAGCAATGCTGTAGCCACCTGTTCGCCACAACCAACCCAACATCAGCCTCAGCAATTACATCACCCACAACACAATCCTGGGAGAAAAGAGATTGGATTAAGCTTTAGATGGGTTCTTATTCTGTGACACACACTCCACAAAGTAGTAGACATGTAGTTGGACATCCCATGAGTACAAGAGCCCAACAACCAGATACATTGTTGAAACTGTATTCCCCTTATTAACAACACACAATTCACAAGCATATGATTGAAAAACTCCTGGGGATGAAATTTGGAGCTTCCAGAACTACAAAGATTAATCGGCAGCCCTCCTTTGACACCATACTGTGTAGTCACTCCCTTACATGAAAGGGCCCATGAAAAAATGGATGACAAAGTTTATGGAAAACACCATGGTCTTCCTGCCTGCAGCAGCCCCCCAGCGCATGGATGATATGACCACCGGCAATGGGAAAAAACACCCCAAGTAAGCCTGCACAAAAAATCCAAGGGCAAATAGAAAGTTTGCGATGAAGATTGTTGTTGTTAACAATATGTGCCTGTGAGATTGTCAAGATGATACAAGAGAGCTGCTTCACACAGTACATATATTACAATCCTCAGATTTACCAGAAGATGGAGGATGAAAAGAGAGAACTGCACAAGAAAAAGTTATATACTAAAGAGGGGGAAACTGACCTCAAGTCGAAGAAGAGTACTGAGGAAGAAAGCAAGGCCTGCAGTTGCAGCCAACATAGCACACTCCACTAATCTCTCTGTTTTGCGTAGCTCACTACCATCGCCAGTTAATAAAGAGCCATCTGTGTCCATCACCATGTCCTTCTCTTCCACCTTGCCTCTCTCACCACCCTCTTCTTCTTCTTCTTCATTACCTCTGCCAGGCACTGTTCCTGTTGGAGTTCCAGGTTCTACAGCTGCTCTGACTTCAACCTGATGCTTTCTTCTCTGCCAATTTCTTAGTCCTCCACCTAACCTAATTGGCATACTACAACAACTACTACTAATACTACATACCCCCTCCTCCAGGTGGATTTTTCTGTGCTGAGAAATTGTTACCACTGAAGAGTTCTTGTGTCTCACTGCTTTAGCTCCAAAACCTCCTCCTCTTCCTGCCTGGAACAAAAGAGAAAAAAGAGGATAACCAAAAACAAAAGAGTGATTTATGCCAATCTTATGATGGCTTGAGTACACAACCACCAAACAAAATCACTGTTTGTCTGCCACTGTGTTCTTAAATCTCTGGCATCATCGCAGAAGAAATCTTCGCATGTATGTACTTCATGCATAGAGCAAGCAGAACCAAGATCAAAGATGACAAACAATGTGCAAGCAAGCAAGCATGATGTTGAGTACCTGTTGCAGGTAGAAGACTCTTCCATTCCCACTTAACACATCTGGTGCAGTAGATGACAACCTGCTTCCCCACCAAAAATCACAACTGGGGAAATTGGTTAAGCACAGCAGCACCCACTAAAGATAGAATTGTCACAAACCACAAAGAGAGGTAACAACAAGATTACAGTTGTTGTTGCCCCCAGGGACTGACTCCTCAACAAGGAACCCTAATCAAGTTTTTCAAATCCTCCTGGTTTCTGTATGAGACAACATTGCAGACAAGAACATGCAAAAATTTCTGAACACCAACCAAGAGCTGAACAAACAAACTTGTTGTTGCTAAACCCCAGAGACTCCTCATGAACCCTAAGTTTAGGTTTCCACAAAATCTTGAGTTTTCTCTGTATGAGAGAGAATTGAAGAGAAGAACTCCGAATTGATTTGCAAACCAAGAGATGGAAACAACAAGGTGGTTGTTGTTGTTGCCAGAGAAATTTGTAGCAGAGAAAAAACTCGACAACAACAACAAAAACTTTTTAAGGCAACAAAAACAGAGTTTCTGTGAGATCCAACAGAAGCAAAACTAATGGATGGGTGGTGTGGGTGTATTTTTCCCGCCTTTGAGAAACAACAGCATCATACTTCTCACCTGCTGAGATTGAAGAAGTTTTTCATTGCTCAATGAAATCAGTCGCTTCTGGTGCTTCTTCTGCAGAGCTCAGGAGAATCAATCAAGCACCCCACCACAAAGTAGAAGAGAACTGGGTCATCTCCAAATTCTTTCTAAATTGCGCTCTCGGGAAGAACAAATGACGACCCAACTGCTGCTATTGCTGCTGCTGCAAAGCAGAAGCGAGAAGCGAGAAGCAGCCAGAATGCCACAAAGTGGAAGAAAAGACTCATTAGGGTTTCAGAATCAGGATCCGCGAGCGAAGAGGGAAGCCCAGCCGATTGTCAAAAAAAGCCACGTTTCTGATTTGACTGTTGTAGTAGTCGCAACTTTGTGGAGCTAAAAGTCTTCTTAGGCTGCTCCTCCGATGGGAAATATTCTTGCCGACCCATGATCAAGTGCTCCCCAGTCGCTGAAGAGCTCACTAAACCCTAAACCCTAGAAACCTTTTTTTCTTCTTTTAGGATCTCCAGAAGGCATGATCAGAGAACCTGGAGCTTGTTTCACGTAACATGGATGGTTGCTCTCTGTGCTTGGAGGACTACAGTTCTAAATTGAGCACCATCTCTTGGGCACCAACTCTTGAGAGCCGCCAACCATCTCGTGGGCACCATCCCTTTATTGTATTATCTCTGCAAAACATTTCCTGATTGTTGAAGAAGCTATCATTGTTCTATCAGACGCATTACTGATTGAAAAGAAGTTGTAGTTGTTGTTGCTGTTGTTGAATGATGTTTTGCAAATGACCATGTTCATTCCTGATTGTGAACAAGCAGCTGCTGTTGTTAATTGATGTTTTGCAAATCATCATGCTGATTCCTGATTGTGAAGAAGAAAATGTTGTTGTTGATTGATGTTTTGCAATTCATCATGTCGATTGCTGATTGTGAAGAAGAAGCTGAATCATCATGTAGTTTTGTAGACAAAAAACCAGACTGGTTCGGCACTCAGTTCTTGATCAAATCGGCCTCCCCCATTTGTGTGCAAAGCAGCTGTCAGAGAGTAGTAGTAATAGTGCATCCCACAGAGGAGGCATCAATTGTGATGGTGAAATGGTAGTGTCGTCAGCATGGGATCATATTATGACGGTGAAATCATGGTATCAGCATCACACAAAACTCTCAAGGTGAAGAAGAAGAAGAAGTAGTAGTTCCAGTGGTCAGCACTATCTTTCTCCCTTAAATTTGTGACAAGTCTGATGATGTTCTTCGTGGTGAACATGAGTTCTGTGGCTGGATTCAATCCATCCTCCTCTTTGACTTGTGTGCCTGGCGGCAGTAGGGTTCATGTATTATTCCCCTAGGCATGGAGGTACTATCAATCTATCTTGTTCCTATCAGCTACACCATATGTGCGAAATCTTATAAATCTAGCAACAATGGTCATGCACATGTTTAGAATGTATAGAGGATGATTTAGGCATGGAGGTACTATCAATCTATCTTGTTCCTATCAGCTACACCATATGTGCGAAATCTTATAAATCTAGCAACAATGGTCGTGCACATGTTTAGAATGTATAGAGGATGATTAAGGTGGTGATTTAGGTTGATCAAAAGTCTGTAGCAAATTGTTGTGCTCTTTTGAATAGGAATCCTTGATCACCACCACGACAATCACCGCTGTGACTGCCGCCAACAATAGGAGGTCTGATGGGCTCAGCCCACTACTGGGTTAGCATCCAAGCACCTGTGTAGCTGGGTATTTGCAAGTATGAGAAGCCACAAGTTTCTGATGCAGCAGCTCCTCTCAAGATGCTCTAAGTAGTTATGTTGGGCCAATGTATGTGCAGTAGTAGCATGGTATCTAGACAGACTGGCAGAGTGATTGATTGCACAATGAAGGAATGTCTTTATTCTGACTAAATGTCCTGTTTGAAATTGACACTTATGTTTTTGTTCCAAAGATGGCGATTGATCAGATTCTGTGTGGCATTGTGTTCCAAAGGTGGTTGATCAGCTCTCTCCTTTAGTGGTGTGCTGAAAGGATATGTTCATGATGCAGGAGGCTGAAACCACGACCCTGGTATGCCTCTCTATGCCTTACACTTAGATGCTTGCTTGCACAAGTTCAAAATTAAATGAAGCTCTCTTCTTGCAAACTTGTTGCAGTTTGAATGACTCAGATACTAGTTAATTTCATTCACTTGCTATATCTTTCAAGTCTTGGTGAACATCACAACTTAGTCTTTCCCTTGTGTCCAGAATGGCAGTAGAAACTGAAGGCAAATTGTCATTGCTATTTGTGATTTGCATTCTTTTGATCCACAAGGGAACTTTGAAATGGTTCAAACAGAAATTATAATGTGGATCTATTCTTCAAAACCAAGAGCTTGGAAATTTCATCATATTCACAGACATCAGTGTGAGCTTTGCACACTTGGGACGCTTCCAAGTTGGAGGACTTTGGGATTGATCAACCTCAAGGATCTTTGAAGTATGGGAAAGGGTTGTAGCCAAATATGTTTATAACTAGATCTTGATTGCGAAAGTTGGGACTTGTAATGTTGCCATGGGAAGAACTTGTCAAGTGCAAAAGTTGAGTAATGGGATTGAGATGGAGCTAGATGAATATGGTTGGTGCAGAATCATGTTTCAGGTGTTACTCAATTAAGTTCCTCACACAATCAAAACTAATAAAGTAACACAAATAAAGCATGCACACATGGAGATTGAAAACAATGGTGTCGATGACAACTTGAGCATGAGAGGATTTATCAAAATTATTTAATGATAACCCTATGTATGATAGGAAATTCTTCACATGGGCAACTTGGGCATGAGAGGATTTATTTGGATGATGGAGTATTCTTCAAGAGGTGTTGTAGGATGAATAGTGTTTTATTTTTTTGAATTATGGACAAACACTTAGGCCATGATGTTTACTTTTCCCACATGAGATATGCTTTGTGTTTAGGGTTTGTCTAACATTCAAAAATGCACTACAACGTTGAAAATGCTTACATATCAATTGCCTAAGGATGCTTGCATATCAAGTGCCTACAAATGCAACAGTGAAAATTGCAAGCCGAGTGAGAGCACAACAATGGATGTTGTGGAATGATGTATCACAAGAATTCGAGGTTACTTTAAGTTAATTTACTTGATGTAACCAACACAAGTGAATATCATGCAAGAACTAGTGATCAATGAGGCCAAAAGTTTTGTTGGTATGTTTGCATTCCTTGGTTTTATGCATTATTGAGGAAGAATTGTCATGTGGCATGGCAAGGTTAATTTCAAGATAAAGATGGCCACATAGGCATCATTCTTGAGGTTGCAACTAACCAATCATTGTGCTAAATAGATTGCAAGATTATATTATTGATTATCTTTGGGCCATGGAAATCAAAATTATGAGTTTGAATTGAACCCAAGACATTCTCTTTGTATCGTAGTACCTTATCTAGTTTGAGTCATCATTGTATTCAGCATCTCCGTGCCAAACCAGATAAGGTACTATGATTTGCAATAAATACATGATATATGATTTGAGAATATGATTGAGGCAGAATTAACACAATTTGACACGGTGCTCAACCAAGAAATTTAACAAGGCTTCCAAATAAGATTACATAGGAGAATTCTACAAAAGATTGATCACCTGAAAAGAGCTTAAGTAGACTGAAACAATTTGCAATCACATTCCAAGCTACCCCACAATTCCCAGGTCACCATATCCAGTTTCCATTTGTGTTGTCTCCATGATTAATTCTATCAAACTTATGCTTAGATTTACATAAAGGGCTGAAAAAACAGTTCTATCTTGCCCTCCTCCCGCTACCCCTCATATAGAAATGGACAAAATCCACAGATCTAGTGGTTTTTGCTAGAGTTGGAAATGGCTGATTACACATGTTTAGAGATGGAAATGTGCTGAAATTGTCAAAATACTCTAGTCACTAAGAAATGAATTCTAGGGTTATCAAATCCTCTCACCAATTAAATATTTCCAGGTGCATGCTAGTCATCTGAAAGGTGTTGATTGCTCTTCAAGCAACAATCCTTGCTAATAGGATTGTGAAAGCTGTTTTCTGCAATTGTCCATCTGTTTCACCTAGCTAATAGCATCTTACATGTGTGCCTGATGTGTGGACCCAGGTGAGAGGTGCCAATCAAATGGCAGGCTTGTGGGCTGCATTCCATGCTCTTCTGATCTCGTTATATTACTGGTCATATGTGTCCCCCAGTACCACTGCACAATTCCCCAAACAACAATTGACAAACCAACTATTGCAATGAATAGATATGCAGTCACAGGTGACTGGAAAAACTTGATCCATCCAATTGGTACTAGACTAACAAGGAATGACAAAACCCCCACTGCGAAAAGCTGGAAGGCTCGCCGCCAGTGAGAATCACACCGGAGACTCCAAAAGGCTTCAAATGTCAGTCGTGGATATGGAGGCTTCTGCGCATGTCCCTCTTTGTAATTCATAATAAACGTCTTACATTTGAACATGAACTCCTCCTCAGCCTCCTCATTTACGTATAGTTTTCCATTTTTTAGAATGCTACCGAGAATCAAGGTGCATGTCACCATGGCTACAGTCATCATCCCAACTGTAATCGCTGTCAAAACACCATAGAATGCAATCCAAATTGCACTTATATGTGTTGAATCAACTGGGAATTGTGTGAGGGTGACAACACCAAAGCCTGCAAATAATGCAGCAAGATTTGAGATTGCCTTGAGTTGCTCTGATTTCTCTTCCACATCTCTTCGATTCTTCTCCACAAACCTGCAATAGCAGTAGTGCATATTAACAATTCTATTGGAGGGCAAGGCTTAGTTAGCAGATCTTCTAGAGTATTCCTCTTTATATCATTGACAGGCAGTCCTAGTTAGAAATCCAGGATTTGCTAATATGTGCATCCCCATCCTTGTCATTTGGCTCCACTCATACAGAAAGCCGTCAGCAGACTGAAAAGTCAGGCATTGTAGGATTCAGTCAGGGAAAGTGAGAGAAAAACAATAGCACAGAAACCCACCCACCTGGTCCACAGATACCGGGCATTCTCCACATGCTGCTGGTCAACGTCCTCTTTTCTCCATCTACACCCAATCCACGCCTGCTGATGTTAATATCCAGACCAAATGTAGTCAACCACATAATAGCATCACCTGAATTGAGCCTCAACCCGGGGTTGGAAGTACTCTCTAAAGTCTTGAAAAGGAAATAAGAGACAACAGATTACACTTGAAAAGATCCTGATCTGCTACTCATGCAGAAAGTTGCCCACACCAATAATCCAGGAGTATCTTGAACAAACCCAATTTCCCCAATTGCCAACAAACCATGAAACAACAACTGAGGCACAGGTTTATTTAGTCTATTCTGACTACTACAGCACCAACAAGAAAAGAGGTGGCTGGGTCTTGTACATATCTGTAGTGCAATGAACACCAAGTTCTGGAAGTGCAGGAAAAGAATATCTAGAGCCCTTGATATCTTGTGATTCAGAGGAAAAGAAGAGCAATTTATGAACCAAAAGTGTGATCACAAACTGCATGCAGCCCGACACGTCAAATCTGTTTATGGTCTTTGAACATGAGAAAGAATGAGTGGCAGTCAAAACCCTAAAACCTTTGTAAGTATGTCATCAGTCATCACTCACAAAGTTATCTATCAGAGACGCACCCATCACTCACAAAGCTATGAGGGACATACCCATCAGCTTGCTCATCATGAACGACAAGTGAATGGAATTATTAGGGCTTGAGAGAGCAGCAGCAATTGAGACAACAGTAGTAGTAGTAGTAGTAGTAGTAGTGTTTAGGGTCTTGTACCTGTGCTCGTTGCATCGCATTTCCCCCTCTTCCGCCCGCCATCTGCGTTCTTCCTCTCTGTAGTCAACGTCTTCTGTTCTCCACCTCCTGTCCTCAGACCTCCAGGAACGATCCTCTTCCCGCCACACACTAGATATGCCAGTATCAAATGCTGTGAACAGCACTTGCATGGCATCCATAGCAGACGACCCCATCTTACTTGCATGCCCTAAACCCTAATTCCCTCTTCTTTCTAAGTACTCCTCCTCAATCTCGTTTGTTTGTTTGTTGCTGGAGATTTTTTCCCTCTTTTGCTTTGCCCTCCTTCCTTCCTTCCTTCCTTCCTTTCGCGATGCAGCAGGGGGGAATTGGTTTTTCTTCCTAAAGCAGAATTCAACTCCAAAAGCATGAATACTTACTTAATAGAAGAAATTTCGGCAATCCCTTTTTCTTGCATGAAATTCGAGCTGTTGTTTTGCTTGATCGGGATTCTCTCTCTCTCTCTCTCTCTCTCTCTCTCTCCACAGATAAAAATAATTCCTCAAACCTCGTCGACTCGCAACACACTTCGGAATTTTACGAAAGGAATTTTTTTTTTCCTTGTTTCCTCGCAAAAAAAACAAAGCGCTTGCGCGCGAGCTCTGACGCGAGAAGCTTTCCGTCGTGGTCCCACATCTGAGCGTAAGGGACGATGGCCAGGATCTCTTGAGGCCCTTCGGGCATGCGTAAGGATCTGTTGGAGCCTCTTCAGGGATTTTTTAAGGTCCACTTATCGTAGTTGTGGTTGATTTGCAACAAACCCCAACCCAGAGTTTTCTTTTTTAACCATGGTTAATATCCCCTCCCCTCCCCCACCCCACCCCCCCTCCAACCCCTTCCTAGTAAGATCAAATCATTTTCTCTGGCTATTTTGTTTTGACAATTCTGGCTATTTTGGGGTAGAATTAGCCAAATTGTGTTTTTTGTCAATTAAATGTGAAATCTGATTTTTTTGGGATGCTCAAAGATGACTTTTGGCTACTACATCACACAATTTGGCAAATTCTACCCCCAAAATTAACCACGGAAATTTAGTCCAAATTATTACATTTTAAAACATATTTGTCGTAACTTAACCACATGCAAACTAATCGATAACCCTACTACCACTTACTTCATAATCACGATTTGTTGTAATATAATATAATATAATAGTGCATCTCTTTGTACATTTTGTGTGATTGTCAAATTTTTTATTATATCAAAATTTAAAAATGAGGAGGATTGTCAAAACCCCTTGTTCAAAAAATTAAATTATTTCAATAGAAATTGTTATTATGATTATTGGGTAT
>Ga0209208_10011853_pt1 | contig 11119 bp, 9 predicted proteins | sample S1TSphfallax_3_FD_187694 | JGI IMG/M metagenome (GOLD analysis project Ga0209208, IMG submission 187694) | Host-associated microbial communities from peat moss isolated from Minnesota, USA - S1T2_Fd - Sphagnum fallax MG (SPAdes) (version 2) | ecosystem: Host-associated > Plants > Peat moss >... | reverse complement strand
ATATGACGTATCAAGACAATTCTGCAGGGAAGAAAAAGGTTGCCATGCTAATTGAACAGGACGTTGAAGATGTAGAATATACAGTTCCTTACAATGGTCTAAAACAAGCAGGAATGGAAGTTGTAGTCTTAGGTTCCCGCATGAATGAAAAATATAAGGGCAAACGCGGGAAACTTACCGTACAAGCTGATGGTACAACAACAGAAGCCATAGCTGCTGAATTTGATGCAGTAGTAATCCCTGGTGGCATGGCTCCCGACAAAATGCGTCAGAATCCTAACACCGTCCGCTTTGTCAAAGAGATGAGAGAACAAGGAAAATGGGTAGCGGCTATTTGTCATGGACCACAGGTTTTAATTGAAGGTGACTTGCTCAAAAATACCGAAGCCACAGGCTTCAGAGCTATTCGCAAAGACATAATTAATTCAGGTGCTAATTACATCGATGATTGCCTAGTCGTTGACGCTAATTTAATTACATCCCGTGAACCTGGGGACCTGGCAATTTTCACCACAGCGATCTTAAATCGTTTAGGTTATGGAGGTAAAGAAGCTGGACTGCCAGACGAAAGAGACACAAGTGCTGAATGGTGGAAATTAGCCGATGCTTGGGCTGGTTCAACTAAGAGTGATATTGTCAAAGGTCTAAATACTGCTTTAGCTGGTGAACGTTATTCCTCAGAAGCCTTAGAAAAATATCTAGAAAAGGAATCAGAACCCCAAATAAAATCTTTCTTTCAAGAGATGATTAATAATAAACATGACCACATTGTTAAACTAGAGGCTTATCTGCACAAACTGGGTGAAAAGCCCTCCTTATCTGCGAATATTGCCAGTCAATATGCCAAGGTGAAAGCCGCTCTAACAGGTAGTGATGATATCTATCAATTACGTTGTGCCTTAGGGGATATTCAAACGGGAATAAGCGATGTTAGGAGCTTGTCTGTAATGTACACCGACCCCATAGCCACGGCAATTTTCAAAGATATTTATCACGATTTGTACCAATACGAACAGCGACTGACGGAGTTATATCGGCTGCGAATAGTTGCTGGGATTAAGCCTCCTAAACCGACATCAGGAACATCTGTGGCAATCTAGTCCAATGGATTCATAATTCAGACTTTTCCCGTTAAGTCGGAAAACCCCTGCACATAAAGGGGGAGCAGGTTCGGGGATTTAGCACAATAGATAAATCCCTCTACCTCCTACCCACACAATTAACACACTAGTTCTCATGGAGATATTTATGAACCGCATTTTTTCCTGGCTACAAAATGTAATTCTCCGCCAGATTGTCCTCCTTTGTCTGGTAGTGTTGGTTTTTTTCACCAATCAGTCCTTTAACCACAGCAATGCAATACTCCTAGCAGAAACTGTAACTACCTCCGAAGGTATTTATTATAAAGGAACTCCCGATAATCAGATAGAGAAAGCCAAGAATAAGCTAGATAAAGCCGCTGAAATAGTCCGAGAAAAACTGAATTTAGATGAACAACCTCCTGAAGCAACAAAAGAGTTTTTGGACTCAGTCCAAAAAAGGGTTGAACCAATCACTGGTGCTAAAGATGGATACTATCAAAAAGAAAATCTTCCAGAAAGACAACAAGAAAATCTCCTAGAAAGATAAAAATATGCGTGACACCAGTGTGAAAAAAGTAGACTCCAGCCACTCTCCTAAGGGTAGACTTGGTCAAAAGTATCTAGCATCAGGTAAAACAGTTTCTATGCGGCTTTGGGAAAATGAACAGCCAGAAGATAAAAAATCAACTCGGCGCGACTATGAAACGGTGGGTTACGTAATTATTGGACGGGCCGAGTTACATCTTGATGGGCAAAAAATCCTACTTGAACCGGGCAGTTCATGGGTAGTACCAAAGGGTGCAGAGCATAGGTACAAAATTATCGAGCCGTTCACTGCTGTTGAAGCTACTAGCCCACCAAATCAAGTTCACGACCGAGATGAAAGTTAAATCAGTCAGTGAGATTAATCGTTTTGTCTCTTTTGTCCCCTAATCTAAAATTCTTCCGTTTCCCCAAATAACTGCACCTACAGGACAGGTAACTCGCTAAAATAATGACTTGTCCAGTTGGTGCATTATTTTCATGGCTGTCACCTCAAGAGGTCCGTTCTCCCCCGAAGAAATTGCTGCCGTCGGTCTAAAACCAGAAGAATATATAGAAATTGTGCGTCGGTTAGGGCGTCACCCCAACAAAGCTGAACTTGGTATGTTTGGGGTGATGTGGTCAGAACATTGCTGCTATAAGAATTCCCGTCCTTTACTCAAACAGTTTCCGACAACTGGTCCCCGTATTCTTGTGGGCCCAGGTGAAAACGCTGGGGTTGTAGACTTGGGTGAGGGACTACAACTGGCATTTAAGATTGAATCCCATAATCACCCCTCGGCCGTGGAACCTTTCCAAGGAGCTGCCACTGGGGTAGGAGGTATTCTCCGCGATATCTTTACAATGGGTGCCCGGCCTATCGCGCTTTTAAATTCTTTGCGGTTTGGTTCTCTGGAAGATGCTAAAACTCGACGGTTGTTTTGTGGGGTGGTAGCAGGTATTAGTCATTATGGCAATTGCGTAGGTGTGCCCACAGTGGGGGGAGAAGTTTACTTCGATCCTGCCTACTCCGATAACCCCTTAGTTAATGTCATGGCTTTGGGGTTGATGGAGACACCAGAAATCGTCAAATCTGGGGCTTCTGGTCTAGGCAACCCTGTCATTTATGTTGGTTCCACCACCGGACGCGATGGTATGGGGGGGGCAAGTTTTGCCAGTGCAGAATTGAGCGAGAAATCCATAGATGACCGTCCGGCAGTGCAAGTGGGCGATCCTTTTTTGGAAAAGTCGTTAATTGAAGCCTGTCTAGAAGCCTTTAAAACTGGGGCAGTTATTGCTGCTCAAGATATGGGGGCTGCTGGCATTACCTGTTCTACCTCCGAAATGGCAGCTAAGGGTGGTGTCGGGATTGAACTAGATTTAGATAAAATCCCGGTGCGGGAAACGGGGATGATACCCTACGAATACTTACTCTCCGAATCCCAAGAAAGGATGCTGTTTGTTGCCCACCGGGGACGAGAGCAGGAATTAATTACCATCTTCCATCGTTGGGGACTGCAAGCTGTGATTGCCGGCAGGGTCATTGCTGAACCCATTGTGCGGATTCTATTTCAGGGTGAGGTTGCTGCTGAGATTCCCACCGCAGCCCTGGTGGAAAATACTCCCCTATATCACCGCCAAGTATTGACCGAACCACCCGAATATGCAAAGAAAGCTTGGGCATGGTCAGCTGATTCCTTGCCTCCCTGTACTGGTGCCGGGATCGAAATTCAAGGACATTTATACAGTTGGCAGCAGATTCTGTTAACTTTACTCGACACCCCTACCATTGCTTCTAAAAACTGGGTTTATCGCCAGTATGACCATCAAGTACAGAATAACACTGTCATCTTTCCCGGAGGAGCAGATGCAGCAGTGGTGCGGTTACGTCCCCAGGAAGAGGTAGGGGGGAATAGACACAAGGGTGTGGCAGCAACAGTAGATTGCAACCCACGCTATGTATACCTTGATCCCTATGAGGGGGCTAAGGCAGTGGTAGCAGAAGCAGCTCGCAATCTTAGCTGTGTGGGGGCTGAACCTGTAGCTGTGACAGATAACCTGAATTTTGGCTCTCCAGAAAAACCCATTGGTTACTGGCAGTTGGCAGAAGCTTGTCGGGGTCTGGGTGAAGCTTGTCGGGAAATGGGCACACCTGTAACTGGAGGTAACGTTTCTCTGTATAACGAAACCCTTGATTCCCAAGGCCAACCTCAACCCATCTACCCTACCCCAGTTGTCGGGATGGTGGGGTTGATTCCCGATTTGAGCAAAATTTGCGGTCAGGGTTGGCGAGCACCAGGGGACATCATCTATCTGTTGGGATATCAAGTTCAACTAGGAGCATCTGAGTATTTAGCTACTATTCACGGCATTGTTGCTGGTAAACCCCCACAGGTAGATTTTGCCTGGGAACTCCAAGCCCAGAAGGTTTGCCGTGAGGGTATTCGTGCGGGTTGGGTGCATTCAGCCCACGACTGTGCCGAAGGGGGGTTAGCTGTAGCAGCAGCAGAATGTTGTATTGCTGGCAACCTGGGGGCAGTAATTAATTTAGAAGTATCAGTGAACCATTTGCAAAGACTTGATGAAGTGTTATTTGGCGAAGGTGGTGGACGAATTTTAGTTTCTGTAGCCTCAGAACAACAAGAAATTTGGGAGTCATATTTACAGGAACATCTAGGTCAAAACTGGCAAAAGCTGGGCATAGTCAGTAATTTTCACGTGGGTATGGGTATCTTAGCTGCCGATAACCAAACCTTAATTAAGGTTAGTATCGAAGAGATGAACGATCGCTATTTGGAGGCGATCGCCAGGCGTTTAGCTATCCAAAGCACTCAAGATCATTAGTTTCATTGAGCCGAATTAGGATACTGTTTTAATGGATGGTTAACAAATAATTAAGAATTATCATCACCCATCCAGCACATTCCAGTGACTTGACACCCCCCCCATCAGGAGCAGAAACTACCATGATTCCCATCCCCCCTATCCCCAGTTATGAAAATTCTCTGGATAAACCAGAGGAAGCTTGCGGTGTTTTTGGCATCTACGCACCGGGAGAAGATGTAGCTAAATTAGCCTACTTTGGCTTGTATGCCCTCCAGCATCGGGGTCAAGAATCTGCTGGGATTGCCACCTTTGCAGGTACCCAACTCCACCTGCACAAAGATATGGGTTTGGTATCTCAAGTCTTCAATGAATCCATCCTAGACGAGCTACTAGGTGGGATCGCAATTGGTCACACCCGTTACTCCACAACTGGCTCTAGCCGCAAAGTAAATGCCCAACCCGCCGTAGTGGAAAGCCGCTTAGGTTTAGTAGCAGTTTCACATAATGGGAACTTAGTCAACACCTGGCAGTTGCGTCAAGAACTACTCCACAACAACTGCAACTTAGTGACAACCACAGACTCAGAAATGATTGCCCTAGCAATTGCTCAAGAAATCAATGCTGGTTTAGATTGGTTAGACGGTTGTGTTCAGGCATTTCACCGCTGCCAGGGAGCCTTTAGTTTAGTTATTGGCACATCCAATGGACTGATGGGTGTCCGTGACCCCCATGGAATTCGTCCCTTAGTGATTGGCATCCTCCCCGGAAATCCAGGGCGCTACGTTCTGGCATCAGAAACTTGTGGTCTAGATATCATTGGTGCCGAATATCTGCGGGATGTAGAACCAGGTGAATTAGTCTGGATTACAGAAGCAGGTTTAGCATCCTACCACTGGAGTCCACAACACCAAAGGAAACTGTGCATATTTGAGATGATTTACTTTGCTCGTCCCGATAGCGTGATGCACAACGAGAGTTTATACAGTTATCGTCTCCGCTTAGGACGGCAACTAGCTGCAGAATCCCCTGTTGCTGCGGATATGGTTCTTGGCGTTCCTGATTCTGGCATACCTGCTGCCATCGGATTTTCCGAAGCTACTGGTATTCGCTACGCTGAAGGACTGATTAAAAATCGCTACGTTGGGCGAACCTTTATTCAACCAACCCAAGCTATGCGGGAATTAGGTATCCGCGTCAAACTCAACCCCCTCAAAGATGTGCTGTCAGGTAAGCGAGTGATCATTGTAGATGACTCTATTGTGCGGGGCACCACCAGCCGCAAACTAGTTAAAGCCTTGCGTGATGCTGGGGCAGCAGAAGTACATATGCGAATTTCCTCCCCACCTGTCACCCACCCTTGCTTCTATGGCATTGATACCGATACTCAAGATCAGCTAATTGCCGCAACTAAATCCGTTGCCGAAATTTCCCAGCAGCTAGAGGTGGATAGTCTGGCTTATTTAAGTTGGGAAGGAATGCTAGAAGCTACCAGAGAAGATACTAATAGTTTCTGCTCCGCTTGCTTCACTGGCGATTACCCTGTGGCGATTCCTGATCAGGTGAAACGTTCTAAGTTGATTTTAGAAAAAGTCGGAGTTTAGCTAAGACTTTGGCATAACACATCCCTTTACCTCTAACAGTGGTGCGATCGCTGTATTTTGAACTGTTCTATTTACCCCATCTCCTAACAGAATCACCTCAGACCGTGACTTAATCATTTCCTGGATATTCGGACAACCGAGAATGGGATTTAGTTGTGCTAAATTAGTTAAAAATTCTGTGTTTAATTTATCTAACGATGGTCGTAGTGTCTGATTTAAGTCAGACACCTTAGGAAAGAATTGAATACCTAGATGTTGCCAATGGTGAAAATCCGCTGTTTGGATTAGCTTTCCAGCTTGTATTTATTTGCCCTTGAAAGAAAGCTGCAACTGTATCAGGTGGCAACTCATATCTTTCGGCTTGCTGTCGAACCTGAATAATTAACTCATGTTCCCGCTGCTGATCCTCAATTGGCCGTTGCTGATTCCATTTCCAGCGGGCTACCTCATGGGCAATGAGTAATCTTTGTTGCATCAATCTGAGTAGTTGATCGACTTGTAGCTGGGGAGAAATAGTTTGAGCCGATGCTGTATGTGCTATGAGTAAGCTAGGGAGAATTAATAAGTACGATAAAAGCCGCTTGGTGGAGAGATTTAAATTCATAACTCCTCGGGGTCAATATTTAACCCCCTTAATTTAGCAGCCAAAGGTTGGGATTTCTCCCACACTGTCCCCGCAGATTTCCTTGTGTGGGACTATGAGGGAAGAAATTGTTCGGGTCTTGGTTCTTGACGTTACTCCACCCCAGTCGCTTCAAGCTGACTTTTCCCGTTATCTTTTGGTGGAGGTTTTGGAGTCAGTGTTGAGGCCCCACCCCAAAATCTCTAATTTGGTGTCCTGCAATCAGTGTAGGTCTGTTGCCTACACTGTAAGAGCCAACCCTTCAGCATACCTGCCTTCTTCACGCTCTACTATTCAAAAGATAAAGTCTTGATTTCCCCTCCAGCAAGAAATGCCTCCTAAGATCATATAAACCTCCTACCAACAACACCAGCTATAGTGTAAGTCAGTAATTCCAGCCAACAAATTTTCCCAAGTTACCTGATCACAGACGAAGATTTCCGGTTAATATTCACAGATGTGCTATCTGCAAGAGTCTTCAGGTATTATTCGTGACTAAACAAGACCACAAAATTTCCCGTTCTTTCGCTGGTATTGCAGGGATTGTTGCCGCAGCAACACTAATTAGTAAAATCTTTGGACTGGTGAGGCAACAAGCGATCGCTGCTGCTTTTGGTGTCGGTGCTGCTGCTACAGCTTATAGTTATGCCTATATTATTCCTGGTTTTTTGTTAATTTTACTTGGTGGTGTCAATGGACCATTACACAGTGCCATCATCAGCGTTTTATCTAAGCGCAAACAAGAGGAAACTGCACCCTTGGTGGAAACTGTCACCACCTTGGTAGGTGGGTTATTGCTAGTGGTGACATTGGTACAAATTTTCTTTGCCGACTGGATACTGGATATTGTGGGACATGGTCTAGATGAAACAACTCAGCAAATAGCCGTCCAACAAATCCGCATCATGGCACCTATGGCTTTATTTGCAGGGTTGATTGGCATTGGTTTTGGTACCCTCAATGCTGCCCATCAGTATTGGTTACTCTCCCTAAGTCCTTTATTATCCAGCATCACCGTAATTATAGGTATTGCTATTTTGGCTTTACAACATGGAAAAGAAATCATCAAGCCAGAATACGCTTATATTGGAGGCTTAGTCTTAGCTTGGGGGACCTTAGCTGGGGCGATTCTTCAGTGGTTGGTCCAGTTAGTCGTGCAGTGGCGGTTAGGATTAGGTAGTCTGCGCTTAAGGTTTGATTTTCGCTCCCCTGGTGTTCAAGAAGTAATTAAAGTTATGACTCCGGCGACCATTTCCTCGGGCATGATGCCGATTAATGTCGCCACAGATCTTTATTTTGCCAGTCCTATCGCAGGAGCTGCGGCTGGGTTTAACTATGCCACTTTATTAGTTCAGACTCCCTTAGGAATTATTTCTAACATTATATTACTACCCCTACTACCCATATTCGCCAAACTAGCCGCACCGGAGAATTGGCAAGACTTAAAGTTACGGATTCGCCAAGGACTAATTCTCACTGCCGTTACTATGCTACCTTTAGGGGCGCTAATGGTGGCCTTATCTGTGCCCATTGTGCAGATAGTTTATGAACGGGGAGCATTTAAACAAGATGCTACCCAGTTAGTATCCGGGCTATTGGTTGCCTATGGAATTGGGATGTTTGCTTATTTAGGACGCGATGTTTTAGTCAGAGTATTTTATGCTCTAGGCGATGGGCAAACACCTTTTAGAATCAGTATTATTAATATTTTTTTAAATGCGGTATTAGATTGGTTTTTTGTCCAACCCTTTGGTGCCCCTGGGTTGGTCATAGCGACGGTAGGAGTCAATAGTTGCTCAATGTTGATGCTATTATTTATACTTCACCGCCGACTACATGGCTTACCTTGGCAGGAGTGGAGTTTACCAATTTTAGGTTTAGCTGGGGGTAGTGTGGTAGCTGGGGTAGTTAGCTATGGAACTTTGGTGGGTTGTCAGTATGTATTAGGTAAATCTGGGTTAATAATTTTGTTGGTGGAGTTAGGGATCTCTGGTTTCGTGGGGTTGAGTGTGTTTGCCGTTATTGCTAGCTGGATGAGAATACGAGAGGTGAATAGTTTTGTGGTGAAGATGCGACAGAAGTTATTGAAGAGGTAGGTCCATCTGATTTGCTTTATAGGAATCCTATTTGATTTTTGAAAAAACTCAGTATACCTAAATTCTCTGTAATCCTTGTGGCTCCAATACCAAAGGCTTGTTGCCTAATAGATTTAAACCCTTACGGAATCAGGGTTTCATCGTTTTCAATGCATTATTTGATAATAATGCTAAGTGGCTCCACCATAAAATTACCGGAAGAACCTTTAAACTTATGCAGATTATCAAAGACGAAATAACTATCTGTCCCATGAAAGACAAGATGGATGATTATAAGTTACTGGAAAAATGGCGTACTAATGAGGAAGTATTGAAGTTCTATGGTGGACGAGATTATCCTTATTTTTTAGAAAGAATCATCGAAATCTATCAACCTAGGATTTGGGGGGAGGAATTACTCAATCCCTGCATATTTTCCTATCAAGATATAGCAATTGGTTATTTACAATACTATGCTCTTAATGACTTGACGGAATTAGATAGAGAGATGTATTGTTTAGAAGCAACTGCAAATGTTTATGGCATTGACTTATTTATTGGTGAACCTAATTATTGGAATCGGGGTATTGGGACAAAAGTACTTTCAGTCATTGTAGATTATATTTTTGCGGAACTGCCAGCAATTAAAATTGTAATTGACCCAGATGTGCGGAATGTTCGTGCTATTCGCTGCTATGAAAAATGTGGGTTTGTGAAGGTAAAGCTTTTACCTGCCTATCAAATACATGAGGGGAAGTATCAGGATTGTTGGTTGATGGCTATGGAGAAAAGGAAGTAAGCAGATTAGATGCGGTGTTGGAGATGGTGGAAGCTAAAGGTTTAGTAAACTTCAGTCCCTGCTTACGTGCCCAACGGCTAGACCATCGGTTTTGCTAAATAATTGGCTTTATCCATCTACATAAGGGGTAGAAGGCGTTGCTGAATCATAGGATGATTTTGCCCTGTATGAAACTAAACCTCAATTGTTCCAGCGGTCAATTCATCCCGCAAATATGCAACGCCGGGGTAGAAAACAGAATTAGCCCAAAGTCAAACTAAATAGTAGTTATTCTTTGATGTCTACCCCTATGAAGAATTCAAGGACAGGAGCTTCAACTCTACCCCCTGTGCCTATTTACATACTGGTAAGGTAGGGAGCAATTAAATAGTCTTCTTCATTGAACTCCCTTTATAGCCGAAGCTATTTCAGTACACCTTCGAGGTCCGGATATTTGATACCTTTGAGGTTAGCACCACTGAGATTCGCGTCTATGAGAATAGCATTTATGAGGTTAGCATCGCTGAGGTTAGAATCGGCGAGGTTAGCACCACTGAGGAGAGCATTGCTGAAGTTAGCCTTGCTGAGGTTAGCCTTATTGAGGATAGCCTTGCTGAGGATACCATTTATAAGATTAGCATTCATGAGGTTAGCCTCACTGAGGTTAGCATCACTGAGGTTAACATCACTGAGGTTAGCATCACTGAGGTTAGCATCACTGAGGTTAGCACCCCTGAGGTCAGCACCACTGAGGAAAGAGTTATTGAGTTTAGCACCTTGGAGGTTAGTACCTCTGAGGTTAGCACCACTGAGGTTAGCACCTTGGAGGTTAGCACCACTGAGATTCGCGCCGCTGAGGTCACAATTCGAGCAGGACTTCGTTAACCGAATTTGATTCAAATCCATCAGTCTAAAAGCATAACTAGGACTGCAACTCAGACTTACAGAACAGATAGCAAAAAATACTAGAGTTAATACCTTAGATAAAAAGTGATTCATGATATCCACCGAAAAAACGACCACTCTCATTTTCTCTCGAATTGGGTTTATTTCCTGAATCAAACGGTACTAAATCACTATATCTTAACGAAGATTTATTTTTAACGTCGGTGGTAGCAATAGTAGTATCTACCCCGAATACGGTTCGGTAAAAATTATGAAAATATAAAATCTTTTTACACTATCACGATGGGTAAGTGTCAATAGTACATATTCCTAATACATCGGTAATTAACTGACCACGCGCTCTTACCAAAATCATTTAATTTTCGCCTGATATCTCTACCAAACAGTCAAAACCTCTAATTAAAAACATATTTATCTCTCCTGTATCCAAATATTTTCCTCCAAAAGATTCACCCAAAAACTCCATAATATGATAGCTTGCAACAAACATGAATATTTAGCTTTCAGCTACGTTGCTGAGTGAGGAAAATGCAAATAGATTACACAACTACCTTAGGGATAATTGCAGGTATACTTACTACCATTGCCTATCTACCCCAACTGCTCAAAACCTGGAAATCTAAATCAGCAAATGATCTCTCTTGGAGTATGCTGATTGTTCTGTGTATAGGCATTATTTTATGGCTGATTTATGGCTTTTCTGTACA
>Ga0209208_10011852_pt1 | contig 11120 bp, 11 predicted proteins | sample S1TSphfallax_3_FD_187694 | JGI IMG/M metagenome (GOLD analysis project Ga0209208, IMG submission 187694) | Host-associated microbial communities from peat moss isolated from Minnesota, USA - S1T2_Fd - Sphagnum fallax MG (SPAdes) (version 2) | ecosystem: Host-associated > Plants > Peat moss >... | reverse complement strand
AAACAAAAAAAAAAAAAACACCGAAATTCAAAATTCAAAAATGGAGTGATTATGGAGGTTTTTAATCACCAGAAATGAGTGGAATTTAATAAAAAAATTGCCAGATTTTTATATTTGGTTTAAAATGGGTAGCAAAAAATACAAAGGAAGATTGAAGGTTGCACTATCACCATCTGGGCCAATAATTTTAGTTGGCCAATGAGAAACAATCATTTATTGTTGAAAAATAGTCGTATACTTCTACAGGTGCCCTTGCAGGGCACTGCGAAGTTGTGGATTTTTACGAGCCTAAAGAAGTTTCACCGTGTTTTTCTTCTGTAAATCTTCATCCAAAAAGTACTGTAATGGCCAATTTACTGCGACCGTTGGGCATGCGCAAAACCAGAACTCAGGAAATGCATTGCGATAAGGCAATACAGCGAACGCACAGACAATTCGAGTAAGAGAGAGAGAGACACACACACAGAGGGAGGAACCCGCGAGAGAGAGAGAGAGGAACGCGCGTGAAAGAGGGGAAAAGATGGGTGCAGTGGCGCTGCTGCCCTGCTACTTATGTGCCTCCGTCGTGTCTGCCAGGACTACAACTCCAATAGCCTCGGCTGCGGCAACAGCGTCATCATCATCATCAACGTCTTCTTCTTCGTCTGTTGCCTCCAGGAGGCCGAAACAGCAATCCTGGCGATGTGGTGGTGCGGGGAAATTGTTACGGCAAGAGAAAGTGGAGGAGGAGGAAGGAGTAAGATGGCCTGTCGGGATGGGGAGGAGGAGGAGGAGGAGAAGGGAGATGACGATGGCGTGGGGGCGACGAGGAGCAGGAGTGGCTCGAGGAATGGCCCCTGATGAAGAGAAGATGACTAGGCGGTCGCCTCTTGATTTTCCTTTGGTAAGTTTATAGGGGGGAGGATTCCTTCTGGAACCGTAATCATGTCTTCTGGAAGAGACCCCCTCCCCCTTTTTTTTGGGTTGTTCAGAACAGGAGGACGAAGAGGAGGGCCTGCTTTTGATTAGGGTTTTCTGGAAGGTTGTCTCTGAGGATGATTAGGGTTCTATTACATGGAAGGGGGAATCTCAAGATGTGGGAGTGCAAAACTTTGGATAATTGGAGTGTAATTAGAGAGTGGGGAGAGCATACCTTATCTTCAAGAAGATGATAAGGTTTTCTAGGGTTCACTGCAAAGCAAGGGATGCAAACCACAAGTTTGATGCATTTCAGTCTGCATAACTCTATTTGGAATGGCAAAGTAAATGCAAGGTTTTCTAGGATTTACTGCAAAGCAAGGGATGCAAACCATAATTTTGATGCATTTCACTCTGCATAACTCTATTTGGGACGGCAAAGTAAATGCAAGGTTTTTTAGGCAAGAGATGTGAACCAGAAGTTTGATGCATTTCACTCTGCATAACTCTATTTGGAATTGCAAAGTAATAAATGCTCTTCTTGAAAGAAAGATGGTTGCAACCATATATGCAACTGTGGACACATTTTGTATGTGTGAATGCAAGAGCACTTGCCTATCTAGTGTCCTCCTTTCCTGTTTGTCTGTGGTTGTTCATTCAGCATTCTGCATTCAAGGTGCACCCAGTTAGGTTGGATCTAAGTCAGCTGTGGCTCTATGTGTATCAAAGACCTTTGCCATACATCTTGTGTAATGAAGTGTAAGTCAGGCTGGTAACAGTTAGGGTTTAACAGATTTGTGTGGGGGGGTGGCGGCCAGGAATGGGACCGGCCGCGACCTGGTCGAAGGCCTGACATATTTCCTCAGTTCAGCCCTATGAAGACGCCTCTGCCACAGCCATTGCCGGCTGATCCTCCTGAAGAAGATGAGGAGGATGGAGACAAAAAAGAGGAGGAGGAAGAAGACCCTGAGAAGGAGCCTGACACGGAAGAATAGAGTTTGCACCATAGGTCTATAGTGAAATTTGACAGAGATTTTTTGTACTGTTATTTGATGTTGATATGTTTCCTGGCCACTTATCCTGTAGTCTCTCCACATTAGGCATTCTTCCTTCCCAGGAAGATGATCAGTTAGGCTTTGAGATGAGTTCAAGTGGTGAAATTGGAGCCTGCTTTTGGCTGCAGTGTTATGAGTTTCCAACCCTAATGGACTGAATGGATGTAATTGATTGGGTGTATATTTTTATCTTTGTATTGTTTCATACTACAGCCACTGCCATCCCAATTTTGAAAGCATCTGTGTAACCAAAAAAACACGCCTGCTAACAACCATGAAGACATCTCAAAACAGGGGGTGTTGACCATCAATGCTCTCAAAAGTTCCTTGAGCCAAATTGGTGTTTGAGCATGCAGGAAATGGGGCCCAAAGGTTTCCACCAAAGCCTTGATCTTCTCTGATGCCTTGTTTGTAATCGGTGCTCTGATGATGATCATGTTGCATTTGCTGAAGGCTTTGATTAAGAAAACGAGCATTATCATAGGCTGCTTGCACAGAGTACTGGAAACTTGTATGGTGATATTGAGATGCACTTGCTTTACTGTTCATGCACATGGGATCTAGGCAGTTGTTTTGACCCGATGTGGTTCCCAATGCCACTCCAATGGGTGTCTGAGATGCTGGAGCAGGTTGAAGTTGAGCTACTTGTTGGATTTCAGCTTGTGGCAGGAATCTCACTGATGCAGCAGCACTTGCACATGTCACGCATGACCCTGGACTGACTGGTTGTTGAGGTGGTGGAAGAGGTTGAAGCTCCGTTACTTGTGGGACTTCAGGCTGTGGTGCAAATCTCACACCTGCTGCTGCTGCTCGAGCTCTGTGCATCCTCATTGACAAATCCATCAAAAGATTTCAGATAAAGGAAATTTTGCTCTTACAATCAATATCACAAGGTGTAAATTATGTGAAGCCCATGGGAAACAAAAGATCCAAGCAAAGTTGCTAGCAAAATTGTCAAGGCTGTAAAGCAGAATCCAAGCAACATCACTTGCAAAAATTATCAGCTTCACATATCATTGAAATCTACTGATCATAACAGTGCATCTAGGTAATCACTTACCTCTTGGGAGCCAGTGGATTGATCCGATCTTCATCACCTGTAACTCTCAGAAGAGACTCCTGTAAAAGCTGCATCCCACCAAACACAAGATTAAGCTGTTGTTTCATGATTTTGGCTTTGAAAGAACAATGAATAAAAACTAGCCTGATCATGCATGCATGCATGGGAGGGAGAGGAAGTTTTTATGGAAATTTCACCTCATCATTCTCTGGCCTGTTGGGTGTGTTGCACACAATGTCAAGTGACATGCACAAAGTAGACAACAAAAGAGAAGGTTAACTTTCATTTTGCTGATGCAAAGGCAAGTCGAAGTCATAATCAATTTGCATCCCACAATGCTCAAGAAATTTACACATGCAAGACAAAATATTGGACCAACATAATGGACTTTTTGTGAGAGATCAGAGGCAATGTGCAATGACTACTATGGTACCTGCTGCGCTGGGGGTGATCTTTCAGTGAGATTTTACATTGAGATTCTAGGCGTGCAATTTGGCGTTCCAAACTGTGCACGAAACCCACCCGAAATTCATTAAAGATCCAATATTCAGATTTCAACTTCTAGCAGTAGTAATTTCTAGCATGTCAAACAACCCAAAAATCATGGGAAGAGAGAAGGTGAATATGCACACACATACATTTCAGTGCGACGATTTGGATCCACATCTGCAAATCTTTTCATCACATCTGCAACACTGATCATGAAACACCACCAGTCCCCAAAAAGCCAATGGGGAAAAATTATAAGGAGTGGTACAACAACAAGAAGGTTTGCCACTCCTTCCTTCCTTGCTCTTCAAATCATCAACAGTACTAACTAGTAAAGAAACTTGTGATGTTCACCTTGAGCAAGAGGTCACATTGCATTTAAAAGAATTAGATAAAATCTGTACCTCGTATTGCAGTAATACAGAAGCTCCCCAGTTGGAGAGAAAGCAATAATTGCAACATCAGTGTCACATAAGATTGAAAGTTCACAAGCTTTCTTAAGGACACCACTTCCTCTCTTTGTAAAAGTTGATCTCCTATTGGTCTCTTCCTCTAGTTTCTTGGTCTCTATCTTAACCTTACCCATTCTTGGTCTCTTCTTCTCCTTCTTCTCCTTTTTCAAATGAAAAAAAAAGCTACAAAACCTTGTGATGTGATGTATGCAAATTGGGTACCAAAGAGTTTGATGAGCAGAGACTCTTCAGCAGCAGATTTGAACCATAATGAACGAGTTAGGATCAGCAACACAGTCCAAAAATGAAATTAGAAACCTTGTTTCTTTTCATGAAGAGGGACAGACTCGTGGGCTGCACTCTCTTTACCTCCTCAAACATGATATTTTTGCATGCTAACATTGGATCCCAATAATATGATCTGAAATTTGGATAATTGTGATTTTCTCAGTTTCCCTTGTTCTGGTTGGGTCTTGTGTAATTCCCATCTCTGTTTTTAGGAAGTGGGTGTTTTCCAAACTCAAAAGAGGAACTAAGGTTTAAATGGCAAAACTCAAGAGGAAGTAAGTGTTGGATGTAAAATATTAATGTAAAATTGGATGGAAAGTTATACAATTTCATCAATCGACTTGTTTTTGGGTTTTTGTTATGCCAATTTCTAGGTGAATTAAATTGCATAATAGACTCCATTGTTATGTTTTTAATCTGCCAAATCAATGGTGCATGTGGAGTTACTCATTTTGCATTTGTCTCAATAAACCCTAGAAATTGGTTTTGTCAATTTCTAGGTGAATTAAATTGGAGAGTAGGCTTCATTGTGGGTTTAAAAAAATCAGCTGCCAATTTTATGGTCCATGTAGAGTCTACAAACTGATTATGATGCATTGGAATGGAGCATGACCTTGCTCATTCCATTACTCTTGAAAAAGCAAGTAAGTGTTTTGTACATTATTGTGTGCATCAAAAACTTCATAATATTTGGAGACAAACTTATACCAAGGAGATGTCACCTAATTGACCAAATCTGAATGGGCTAAAAAATTGATGACCAAAAGTTTTTAGGGGCAAATGACAGGAGTATAGCAAAGAGCCATGGAGAAACCAATGCTCACTTTAAAAAAAAAAACAGTTTCTGCCCATAAATAAGTTCATGGGTTTTGGGTATCTTATACCAGTGGATATTCACTGGTGTAAGGTTCTCTGGTTCGGTTATTTGACATTTTCAAATACAAATTGAGAACCGCAGTTGTATATCAAAACTGGGTAATTTTGGTTTTTGGTTTTTTTTTTTTTTTTGATAACCACAGTCATCAATGGTAGGAACCACCCTGATACCCGGCGAGGGTTTGGTGCAGTTATCCAAATTTGGCATATAAAACATAAACATGGACAGTTGCAGAGGCAGTAACTACCAGTTTTGGATTATTGTTGTGTTTCAGTTTCCATGGACCATGAAAACTTGGCTGCAATCAACAGAAAAAAACTACCAAACTCTTGTTCCAGGAACTGTGATAAACTTGTCTGAGTAGGAAGGAAAAAAACATGGGTTCTCTTGGAAACTACTAAAAAGTCCAGTGTGCTATAATTATACTACTGCTTGCTCTTTGCTGAAGACATAATATCAATTGCTACAGATCAAGCAGCAGCAGTAGCAGCAGCAGCAGCATTCTGTGCTTGTTGTAATCAATTCAGGAGGCAAAAAATATTTCATTGTAATTCAATTCAGGAAGTGGAATTTTTTTTATCATGGTGCGAATGGATCTTTTTCGGTCAGAGGAGATGTCTAAAGTCCAATTAATCATGCCTGCAGAATCGGCACATGATACCATCACATACTTGGCAGAGATTGGGCATCTCATGTTCAAAGATGTCAGGCAAAATCTAACCCAACTCCATCAAGAATTTAATTTAATTTCCTGACCCAATTTGGCATTCTGGAGTCATTCTGGAGTTTTTTTATTAAAAGAACAAAAATTCTAAAAAAATTACTACTTAAAACTGGTGTTGGAATTTGTCGGAATTGATTTTTGCTGGCAGCTGAATCCTCAAAAGAGCCCATTCCAACGAACTTATGCAAACAAGGTGACAGTTTCCTCTCACAAATTTCTTTAGATGGTGTGGTTTATGGTTGCTTCTTGACTGATCATATATTTGACCTAACAGAATAAATCAATGCAAGTTCTAGGAATCAAACTGCTCTCTTTTTTCTCTTCATCTATGTTATTAGCAATCCTGGTATTTTCAAGCTCTGATGTCAATTATTTCTCCTTTCATGTTTTGAGCATGATTTGAATGGGATTCCATAACATGCAGAAAAGTTTTGGTACACTGGGGTTTGAGGCGATTTGTCTCAAATAGATTCTTCTTAGGTTACAGTTGGATGAGCTGCTTTCTTGCAGGTTTTTAATAAAAACAAAAAGAAAAAACCCCTTTTTGTGTCTATTGTTGCTGTTGTTTTTTTTTCCCACAGACAAAGCGGTGCGCAGATATGGCAAGAAAGCTTAATTTTTTCCAGGACCAACTTGTGAAAGCACAGCTGGTGCCTGCAGTTCGGCCACTGACAGATGCTGATGAAATAGACTTTGAGGAGCTTGAGGTAATGTTCTGATTAGATTGACAATAAATTGAGTAGAAAAAGTATTTGAGTGGGATTTAATCTGGCAGCCTGAATTAAATAAAGCTCAGCATTTGGAAGCAGGAAGGCACTGAAAATTACTAGCTTGATGGGTACTTTTCTTCTTTGTCAGAATCAGTCAGATATCTAGTGTTTACACAGCTCACATCCATGGAAGTCATTGCCATTGTTAACATGTGAGAAATGGATCCACTCTCTGGTGTACATGGAGCACAGGTGATGGTAGACAACTTGGAAGTTGAGCTTTTAGAAATCAACAACAACAGTCAGAAACTCCAGCAAACTGTGAATGAACTCAATGAGCTTGCACAAGTGTTACAAAAGGTACATTTGATCTATGCACCCTGTTTTACCCAAGTATACAGATTGAGCAAACTTGTTGAAATCCAATAGTTGAAAATCCTGTCGACAGAAAATAAGATGCTTGAAATCTACTTGAGCACTGCCCACATTCATCCTGCATCATGACATGTGTGGTGGTGCAGACAGGTTCCTTCTTCAGTTCAGCATGGTATGAAACAGAAGTTCGGCGACAGAGTGGGGTTATGTCAAGGTCATCAATACATGGGGAGGACAGGAATCTTCCCCTTCTCCTTGAACAGGTGTAGTAGTAGTACTATGCTTCTCAAATTTACATAAATGGCTAACCACATGAATCATATATTCTTTTCTTCTACACATTATTGCAGGACACGCCAATTTCAAACCTAGTATTCATGAGAGTGCTGAGGAGGGGAGGGATGATGTCACAGGAAATGCAGACAGATCCATCAAAGCATGGCAACCTGGGGTTCATAACAGGTGCAGTGTCAAGGTCAAAGTTTGTAACATTTGAGCGAATTATTTTCCGTGCCACTCGTGGTAACATGTTTTTGAAGAGTGCTGCCATTGAGCAACCTATTATCGATCCTGCCACTGGTGATAAGGTGACGTTTTCTGTCACTATTGATGAGTTTGATGACGCAGTCTAAACAGGATAAAAAGATCCATAAGCACATGGTTACACTTGCAGTGGGTTGTTTTATTCTAATTGCACCCAATGTTCAATTTTTCCTCCTTGCTCAAGTTCTGTCAGGATGTTGTGTAAAAATTTCTGGTTCTATTTGGCTAGAAGAATGCAGATTGAGAAGACTGTTTTTATTGTGTTCTTTGCTGGAGACTGGTCCCGCATCAAGATCACAAAAATCTGTGATGCTTTTGGTGCCAATCGGTATAATTTTCCTGAGGATGCTAGAGAGCAACGGCAGATGATTTCTGAGGTACTAATATTAGGACTCATCAAAAATAAATTATCAGATTCATAGATAACTTGTTTGAAACCTTCATCTGCAGAATTACCCATTGCTGCCTTCTGACAATGTGAGTTGTTCTGAGGTTACAGGTGAGAACAAGGTTGGTTGAGCTTCAGACTACTCTAAATGTGGGCATGGGTCATCGTGACAATGTTTTAACCAGCATTGGGTACAATCTGGACCACTGGATTGTGATGGTAAATTTGCATATCCTTGCTCCAAGTCCTAGTTGTCTGTTTCATTTAGAAAGAAGTTTTCGATATGTATTACAATTTCACCAAGCTACAAATTTTTGTTTTGTGAAACAGATTGGCAGAATCAGTTGCACAAATTGACTTTACATAAAATACATGGGTGATAACAGGTGCAGAGAGAGAAGGCAGTGTATCACACACTGAACATGCTAAGTGTTGATGTCACTCACAAGTGCCTTGTGGCTGAGGGTTGGTGTCCTGTTACCGCCAAGCCTAAGGTATATACATTATGAGGTTTTCTTCCTTGAGAGTTATGCTCATGTTTAAGTAATGTTCTGGTTATGTTTGTCAGTAGTTGTGGCTCAGAGATTTAGTGGGTATCTCATTGAGCTGTGTATTGGGTTGCTTCATGGGACTGGGGAGCAGATACAGGATGCCTTGCATAGAGCTGCATTCGATTGCAATGCACAAGTCAATACCATTTTCCAGGTTCTGCAAGCCAAGGAGTCACCTCCAACGTTCCATGAAGTAAACAAGTTCACTTCCGCTTTCCAAGAAATCGTCAGTGCTTATGGGTGAGGCGCTTTTGGCAAATTCAACAAAGTGCTCTTGAGATCATAGTAAGGTAGACAACAAAATTATTATATCACACCTGTTGTCATGTCCGGTCATGAAGCAAATGGTTTTGCCAAGCCTCGAGAAATGCGCATTAACTTTTTGCACATAGATTTCTTTTTTTTGTTTTAAAATTTTTTCTGAACAGAAAATGCTGCTAAATTAAAAAAAGAAGGATGCTTGATTGCTTTGGAAATTCTTAGTTATCTCTGAATAATGAAATTGAATACCTATACAAAGGTGAGAGGTACATAGGGGAGCAAACAAAGGACTCAGGTTTTTTCAGATTGACATCATCTGTATGCACTCAATAGTTTGAAGCTGACTGCAGAGAAGTGTGGGTTCTAATTATTAAAAACAATTATGTAGGGTGGCACGATATCAAGAGGTCAATCCTGGATGTTTTACAATTGTTACTTTCCCTTTCCTGTTTGCGGTTATGTTTGGTGATTGGGCCCATGGAATAGTGATGATGGTTGCATCCTTTTACCTTATCTGCAATGAGAAGAAATTTGAGAGTAAGGTGAATTGCCACTAATTGCTTTGTTCCACATCTGAATATGCATGTTTTTTCTGCTGATATTTCAATGTTGATCTAGCACTTCACATTCTTGTTGTGCTGTTTCATTTTGGTTTGACTGGAACCACCAGAATCCTGGCTATCTTCAAATTGTTGTTGTGGAGTTTTCTTCTCTGCAATTTTCATGTGTATTTATTATGTCCTATATTTTGATGTAATGAGGTAATGCACTTTTCAGCTGAAGCAGATCTCTCTTGTGACAGAAATTGGGTGACATAATGGAGATGGTGTTTGGAGGACGATATGTAATTCTTTTGATGTCCTTTTTCTCCATCTACACAGGTCTGATCTACAACGAGTTCCTTTCAGTCCCATTCTCATTTTGGACATCAGCCTATCAATGCCGAGACCCAACTTGCAGGTTAATAGTTTAAATCTGACTTTGAACTGTGATAAATTCTTAAAAGAGAAAGTCTACATTGCGTTTCTGATCTCTGGGCTTCTTTCTGCGGTATTATTCACGTGCTTTTCACGAGCCATCAATCAATCAGCACAGTACAGCACAATGCATGGAACTGAGTTCATGCACACTTTGGATGAGGAAGATAACAACAGTGAGAGAGAAGAGAAAGAAAGAGGGAAATTTGTATGGTAGATTTCCATACTGGTCATGTTGGGGAATTAATGTGATCATCCGTTTACAGTGATGCACATTCAGCTGGACTAATCAAGTGGTCCTATAATCCGTACCCATTTGGAGTTGATCCTGCATGGCATGGATCACGATCTGAGCTGCCCTTCCTTAACTCCATGAAAATGAAGATGTCAATTCTGATGGGTATAACTCAAATGAACCTGGGCGTTATCCTCAGTTGGTGGAATGCCAAGTTCTTCCACAACAAGCTTGATATCTGGTGAGGAACCATGGTCTGGCTTGTTTGAAGGTTCAGGCTTGGGAAGTTTTCATAATAATACTAAAGTGAGTCAATTGAAACTTGTGCACAATAACACTGAGTCCAAGAGTCACAACCAAGAAAAAAGAGGAATCTGAGGAAGAGAGTGAAGTGTGCTACTGGGCCTGTTTGTGGCAGGTACCAATTTGTTCCTCAGCTGCTGTTCCTCAACGCTCTGTTTGGATACCTTTCAATACTTATTCTCATAAAGTGGTGTCAGGGAAGCAAAGCAGATCTCTACCACGTCATTATCTATATGTTTTTGAGTCCTGGGAGTGATCTTGGGGAAGATCAACTCTTCTGGGGTCAATCTAATTTTCAGGCACAGTTACATCCCATGCATAAAATATGTACATAGCTCAGTCTCAATAATGTGCTCTAATTGTTTCAGGTTGATGAAGTCACCATATATAGCATTTGTGTAAACCTCAAGACACTTCAAGGCTTTTGTGCAAAGTAGATGGGTTTGGAAGTATGAGAGAGAGAGAGAGAGAGAGAGAGAGAGAGAAATGTGAACATCTTTTTTGCACTGTCAGTAGACTTCTGATTTTATTAAGAAACCTTGCTTTCTTGCCACAGCAATCCAGGTTCATGATGCACTCATTTGTTTCACACAACTATGAATTTGCACAACAGAACTGCTTGCATACATGCATGACATAATGCCAAGTCTGACACAGAACAGTCTGACAGTGGGTTGATGTTGTTGTTTTGTCGGTGCTGTTCAGGTGATGCTTGTCTTATTAGCGATTGTAGCAGTGCCATGGATGCTATTTCCAAAGCCCTTTAAGTTGCAGAAGCTGCACCTTCAGGTACAGTAACTACCTCACTTAGTACCTGAGTCATTCAATTTTGAGCCAAGATGGGTTCTTTCTTTAGGTGTATAATTGTCATGTTTATCCTTGAAATTTTTGCTGTGGAGATTTCTCTGCAATTTCATAGGTATTCAAGTTATCCA
>Ga0209208_10011851_pt1 | contig 11120 bp, 11 predicted proteins | sample S1TSphfallax_3_FD_187694 | JGI IMG/M metagenome (GOLD analysis project Ga0209208, IMG submission 187694) | Host-associated microbial communities from peat moss isolated from Minnesota, USA - S1T2_Fd - Sphagnum fallax MG (SPAdes) (version 2) | ecosystem: Host-associated > Plants > Peat moss >... | reverse complement strand
GCTGATTCAGTCGCTGGGCGAGGAAAAAACCATCCTGGTGGTCGCCCAGCGCGATGCCCGCATGGATTCTCCGGAGGGCGAGGACCTGCACGCGGTCGGCACCCGCGCGACCGTTCACAAGGTCGTTAAGATGCCGAACCAGAGCCTCTTCGTCTTCACCGAAGGCAACGAGCGCGTGCGCCTGGGCGAATTCACCCAGCTTCACCCCTTCATGACCGCCGAGTACGAGGTGGTCGAGGAGACCGAAGCGCACAAGTCGCCGGAGATGGAGGCGCTGCAGCGCAACGTCGTGAGCCAGTTCCAGACCATCGTCACCTCGTCGCCGACGCTGTCGGACGATCTGCAGACCATCGCGATCAACATCGATGAGCCCGGTCGCCTGTCGGACTTCATTGCCTCCAGCCTGCCGTTCCTGACGACTGCAGATAAGCAGGAGCTGCTCGAAACCCCCGACGTGGCGGCGCGCCTCGAGCGCATCAACAAGCACCTGGCGAAGGAACTCGAGGTGCAGCAGTTGCGCACCAAGATCCAGACCGAGGTGCAGGATTCGGTGCAGCAATCGCAGCGCGACTACTACCTGCGCGAGCAGTTGAAGGCCATCCAGAAGGAACTGGGCGACCTCGACGACACGCAGAAGGACATCGCGGAGTTGAAGGAGAAGATCGAGACCGCCGGCATGCCCGAAGACGTCCAGAAGGACGCGCTGAAGGAGCTGGGCCGGCTCTCGCGGATGAACCCCGCCGCCGCCGACTACAGCCTGACGCGCAACTACGTGGAGTGGCTGGCCGTCCTGCCCTGGTCGAAGACCAGTTCGGGCGAGGTCGACATCCTGAAGGCGCAGAAGTTCCTCGACGAGGACCATTACGGGCTCAAGAAGGTCAAGGACCGCATCCTCGACTATCTGTCGGTGCGCCGTCTGAAGCCGGATATGAAGGGACCGATCCTGTGCTTCGTCGGGCCTCCGGGAGTCGGCAAGACGTCCCTCGGGCGTTCGATCGCGCGCGCTCTCGATCGCAAGTTCTCGCGCATCTCGCTCGGCGGCATGCACGACGAGGCGGAGATTCGCGGACATCGCCGCACCTACATCGGCGCGCTGCCGGGACAGATCATTCAGCACCTGAAGCGGGTCGAGGTGAAGGATCCCGTCTTCATGCTGGACGAGATCGACAAACTCGGCCGCGACTTCCGCGGCGATCCGGCGAGCGCGCTGCTCGAGACGCTCGACCCGGAGCAGAACAACACGTTCCGCGACAACTATCTCGACCAGCCGTTCGATCTTTCCAAGGTGCTCTTTATCTGCACCGCGAACCAGCTCGACACCATCCCCGGGCCGCTGCTCGATCGCATGGAGATCATCGAGCTGACCGGCTACACCGAAGAGGAGAAGGTGGCGATCGCCGAGCGTTACCTGATTCCGCGGCAGATCACCGAAAACGGCGTTCCGCCCGAGATGATCGAGTTTCCGACCGAGAGCGTGGCGCTGGTGGCGCGGCACTATACGCGCGAGGCCGGCGTGCGCAAGCTCGAACAGCAGATCGGCACGATCGCCCGCAAGCTGGCGCGCAAGATCGCCGAAGGCCGAACGGAGAAGCTCGTCATCACGCCGGAGATCGTGCACGAGTTCCTGGGCGGCATCAAGGTGCGCGTGGATACGGAGATCGCGGAGCGCACCAAGCGCGCCGGCGTAGTCGTCGGCCTCGCGTGGACGCCGGCAGGCGGCGACATCCTCTTCATCGAGGCCAATAAGATGAAGGGCAAGGGCGGCTTCAACATCACCGGCCAGATCGGCGACGTGATGAAGGAGTCGATGCAGGCCGCGCTCACCTGGGTGCGCTCGAACGCAATCGCGCTGGGGCTCGACGAGGACTTCACCAAGGAGATGGACCTGCACATCCACGTGCCGGCGGGCGCGATCCCGAAGGACGGACCCAGCGCCGGCGTCACCATGGCGACCGCGCTGGTGAGCCTGCTGACCGATAAGCGGGTGCGTCCGCTGACCGCAATGACGGGCGAGATCACGCTGAGCGGCGACGTGCTGCCGGTCGGCGGCATCAAGGAGAAGTTCCTCGCGGCCAAGCGGGCGGGTGTGCGCGACGTCATCATGCCGATCGACTGCAAGCAGCAGGTGGACGAAGACCTGACGCCGGACCAGACGGAAGGCATTACGATCCACTATGCGCGGCATGTCGAAGATGTGCTCGCCGTAGCGCTGCCGAAGACGCAGGACGAGGCAGAGAAGGATGAAGAGGTAAGGGAAGAGGTGCTGAGCGCGGCGGTGTAATTCCGCCGCGTTGTCCCCTCCCCTCCCTGATTTGTCATCCTTCGCCGCAGGCGGAGGATCTGCTTCTGACGTTTTCACCCACAGCGGCCAGAGCCATGCTACAAATTGCCGTCCCGGCGGTCAGCAGCAGGCAGGCGGCCCGCGATGGCAATTGCGCCGGAAGCGCACTATAGTGGTTGCTCAAACCATGACACGCGCCTCCGGACTTACCACCGATCGTCAGTCCAAGAACCATTTCGAGGTCCTGGACGGGTTGCGCGGCGTGGCCGCCCTGCTGGTCGTCGCCTTCCACACCCTGGAGCCGAACGACTACGGCATCCGGTTCAACCAGATCATCAATCACGGTTACCTGGCGGTCGACTTCTTTTTCCTGCTCTCCGGCTTCGTTGTGGCGTATGCCTACGACGATCGCTGGTCGCGCATGAGCCTGTGGAGCTTCGCCAAGCGCCGCCTGATCCGTCTTCAGCCGATGATCGTGCTGGGCAGCCTGATCGGCGCGGCGTTGTTCTACTTCCAGCGTGGCTCCGCCTTTCCTCTGGTCGCCGCGACGCCGGTGTGGAAGATGCTGCTGGTCATGCTGCTGGGCTGTACGCTGCTTCCGCTGCCGATCCGCTTCGACATCCGTGGCTGGGACGAGATGCATCCGCTCGACGGGCCCGCGTGGTCTCTCTTCTTCGAGTACATCGCCAACCTGCTCTACGCCGTCTGGCTGCGCAAGCTGTCGCTGCGCTGGCTGAGCGGGCTAACGGTTCTCGCCGCGATCTTCCTGGTTCATCTGCTGGTCACCGGCGAGGGCGACGCCATCGGAGGCTGGTCGCTCAGCCCGGCGCAGCTGCACATCGGCTTCGCGCGGCTGCTCTTTCCGTTTCTGGCCGGCATGCTGCTGATGCGTTCGGGGAAACGCATCCACCTGCGCTACGGGTTCCTGATCTGCAGTGCGCTGCTTGTCCTGTGCTTCGCGCTGCCGCGCTTTGGCGGTCCGCGCCATCTCTGGGTGAACGGCCTCTACGAAGCGTTCTGCATCATCGCGGTCTTTCCGGCGATCGTCGCCATCGGAGCCGGAGATTTCCAGGCGACGGCGGTTTCCAATCGCGTCTGCCGCACGCTGGGGGACCTCTCCTATCCCCTTTACCTGACGCACTATCCCTTGATTTACATCTATACCGCCTGGATCGGCCAGGGCGCGCACCGTGCGGGAGAGCGGGCTGCCTGGGGCATTCTGCTCTGGTTGACCGCGGTGGCGATCGGTTACGCCAGCTTCAAGTTCTACGATGAGCCGGTCCGTGCGTGGCTGAGCCGTCGTCTCCTGCATCCCGACCGCCCCGGCGCCGCCGTCCACGTTCCGGGAGCGGACCCTGCATTTCGGGTCGAGACAATGCCTTCGTGAGATTGTTTCTGGCAACGCGAGGGATTGTTGGAGGACGATTTGACCGGAGAGCAGCAGGGGGATCGAGCCTTCTTCGGTGCGCGCATTGGCGATTTGCGTAAGTCGGCTAATTCTGGATGGCCACAAGCATCGGTAAACTAGACGCGCATGAGGTTAGCGACAGCAATCCTTCTGTTCGGTACTGGCTTTTTGGCCGCGAGACTTTCGTTCGGGCAGGACAATGTCCGCGATTTTGAGTTTGAGGCCTCAGGTGCTGCGACCGTTCCAACCACAAACGGGGTTGTCTTCGAGGCACTCATCAACGGTAAGGGACCGTTCAAACTGATTTTCGACTCAGGCGCGGGCGTAAATATTCTCAACCCTGCTGTAATCGCCAAACTTGGACTGCCAGCCGAGGGTAGCGCCATCTCTGTCCCGGCGATCGGCGGAGCTGTTGATTCAAAAAGTTTCGGCGTCGATGACTTACAAGTTGGTACTTTGAAAATGCATCGTCAAACCTTTTATTCGGTGCAGTTGCCTTGGCCGGATGGAACCGGACCTGTCGGCGCGGTGGGCTACGAATTGATGCGTCAGCTTGTAGTGACAGTCGATTATGCAAATCAGCGTCTGACGTTCTTCAACCCTACCTCGTTTTCCAATCCGCCTCGCGGTCACAGGATTGCGCTCGTGCCAGACCCCACGCAGGTCGTCGTGAATGCCAGCGTCGGTGGTAAAGGTGAGGGAGACTTTGTGATCGACACCGGCGACTTCGGTGGTGTGAGCGTCAATTCGTGGTTTGTGAAGAAATCTTCCCTGCTCCACTATGTCCCTCACCGATATCACGGGGTATTCGGAAAGGGTGCAGGAGGGGACGAGCCTCCTGGGTGGATCTCGCGTCTTAAGAGCGTGTGTGTTGAGAAGACCTGTGCACATCGGATCATCGCTTATCTGAGCGACGGCCAGGCATCGTGGGACAAGCACGCCGGAACAATCGGAACAGACACTCTCAAGAGATTTACAGTTACGATCGACTGGCCACACCAGCAGCTTTACCTTGAAAAAAACCGGGAGTGGGGAAAGCCGGAAATCTTCAACCGAACAGGGGTTCTTGACGACTTCGATGACGACGGAAAAAGTCTGAAGGTGGTAGCTGTTCTCGCAAATAGCCCGGGTGACAGAGCAGTGTGAGAGCTGGCGACCGCATCCTTCTGATTGACCATATCGCGCCCGTCGCCACGTGGGGCGACGAGGAGCCCGCATTCCTCGGGGCCCCGGGAACTGTCGTATCCATCACTATCCAGCGGGGTGCGGTCGTGCGCGAAGTCAAATTCCGCATGAAAAACCTTCTTTAGATCGATCTGCTGGCTGTGGGCGAAGGGGGCCTATCCCGTTTGCTCATTCCATTCGCTTGAGACTGGCCAAATCCACGAGAACGAATGCCTCCGACGCTCCGCTGTCTCACCAGTGGTGCGATGTTGAGATGGCTATTTAGCTCCACAGGCCCCGGCCGGCTGAGTTATCCGTGAACTAGAGGTTCTTCTTAAACAGTCCCCAGTAGCCGGCAATCCCAACTTCAGCAGACGATATCAGGCCAACGCGCTCTTCGAATACAGCCATGCTGCCGTCCCTTCTCAAGATGACGTAGCGATTCTCCTCCTCTCGCGCGGCACCATCGCCTGCACAACGAGCCGGCCCGACCGGGTCCGCGGGTTGTTCCCCTGAGAGGGTGAGAGTCGATGTGCTTTGTTCCGGGGTGAACGATCTCGGTGCCGCTCCAACGGCGGCTCTGGGAACCTACCACATCCCGGCCACTGCGACCGGCCCGGTCACGCAGCTTGCGCACGCCGTTCGTCTCACGCTGGTGGTGTGTCCCTGAGCCTGCCCGCAGTTGCGCTGGCCTCAACCCAGCTGGGCTGCTTTCACAGCCCGCAGTTCGCCTCCTGAAGAGACCGCGCATAGAGGGTGGGCGAGAGACCGGTTTCGCGCTTGAATGCCGCGCTGAAGGCGCTCACCGACTGATAGCCGGCCATCTCGGCGATGTCGATCATGGGCACTTCCGCGGTTGCCAAAGCGCTCTTCGCAAGGGTCATGCGCCAGTTGGCCAGATAGGCAATGGGCGGAACGCCGACCAGCTGCAAAAAACGCGATGCGAAGGCGGACCGGGACATCCCCACTTTCCGTGCCAGCGAAGCGAGCGTCCACGCCTGCTTCGTATCCGCATGCATGAGGCGGAGCGCGTCTCCGATGCGTGGGTCGGCCAGGCCGGACAACAGGCTGCTTCTGTGGTCCGCGATGTCGGAGGGACGGTAACGCAGCGCCTCAATCAGCACGAGTTCCAGAAGACGATCGAGCACCAGCGATCGGCCGGGCCGCTCCGTGACGGCTTCGTCGCCGAAGGTCGCCAGCAGAGCGCGCAGACGCGCCGCAGCGACGTCGTGACTTCGTATATGAACAATCGGCAGCATGAGGGTCGAGACCAGATCGCGATTCGCGGGTGAGAACGCGAAGTTTCCCGCCATGAAACGTGTGACTTGAGTCGTTTGCGCGGGCGATAAGAGGATGCCCGGGTCTTCCATCACATTCCCGAAGTCGACCGCGGTCGATCCTCCACCGAAAGCCGCCATCGTCCAGTTCGGTGGGGCCGCCATGAGCAGAAAGTCGCCTGCCTCCAGATCGAGAGCGATACCGTCTTCCCGCTCGACGTGGCATGCTCCTGCGATGACCTGGCCAAACACCACGATATTGGTGGGCCGAAAGCCGATCGTCCACGCACCATGCGCCTCCACGACGCGCCAGAAGACCGCCTGCGGCTTGAGCAGTCCGATGATTTGCGATAGTGGATCCATTTGGACTCCTGATCATCGAGGATGGACTTCTAAGTATATACAGTCCAGAACTCCGTCTCTAAAGTTGAGTTCAGTGGACGGGAAACAGCCCATCGGACCACGGACCAGAAGCGGTCGGGCACGAGAAAAAGGAGAAGTCCCATGCGAGTCTTTGTTACGGGTGCAACGGGTTTTATCGGATCGGCCGTCACGGAAGAATTGATGGCCGCAGGACACACAGTCACCGCGCTCGCGCGGTCGGAGGAGACGGCAAAGAAGCTGTCTGCCAAGGGAATTCAGCCAATTTTAGGCAACCTCGATGACAGAGCGAGTCTGCGCGATGCGGCTGCCGCGGCAGACGGGGTGATTCACCTCGCGTTTATGCACGGGCCTTCGCAGATTCCCTTTGTGAAGCGCATGGGTGTTATCTTTGGCGGCTTGCCCTCGGGTATCGCTGGCCGATTTATGCAGGTCGCTGCTGCAGCGGATCGTAGCGCAATCGATACCTTCGGTGCTGCTCTGCAGGGTTCGGGGCGGCCGCTGGTGACGACCTTCGGGACCATGGGCCTGTCGCACGTTGGCTTCCGCGCCGCCAAGCCGGCAACCGAAGAGGATGAGCCGGACCCACGCTCGGCCGGCATCGCTCGTGCGAAGACGGAGGAAAATGTCGAGGCGCTGGCGTCGCTCGGAGTGCGTGCCAGCATGATTCGGCTTGCGCCTTCCGTCCATGGCGAGGGCGACACCGGACTGGTGCCGCAGTTGATTGCGATCGCGCGCAAAAATGGTCGCTTTGCCTACGTCGGTGACGGCCAGAATCGCTGGCCCGCGGTGCATCGCCGGGATGCGGCACGGCTGTTCCGGCTGGCGCTTGAAAAAGGTGTGGCGGGCGCGCGCTATCACGGTGTGGCCGATGAGGGCATCCCGTTCCGTTCCATCGCCGAGATCATTGGCCGCCGGCTGAATATTCCGGTTGAGTCCATCACGGCCAAAGACGCGGCCAGGAGCTTTAGCTGGTTTGGAGACTTTGCCGCAACCGACAACCCCTCCTCCAGCCTTCTCACCCGGAGCCAGTTGGCCTGGGTACTTTACTGGCAAATAGCCAGAGAGCCTGCCATTCGACGAAAAAGCCGGGTTAGCACAGCGCATCCCAGGGCTTTGAGCCCGCCCTTGCCGGTTTGTGCCAGCGTCTCTCCATGACGCCCCGGGAAGCATCTGGCAGAAGTGAAGCGCCATCGGATGTCTCTCCCTGGCGCTTCTGAGAACGAGAAGCATCTTGTTCTGGACGATGATGCGATTTGGAGTGCATGGGCCACGGCATGAGCAGAGTTCCCCGGGTTGCTACGATAAAAGGGTGAGAGTCGATGTGCTTTGCTTTGGGGTCTTGAAGGATTTCTTCGGTGGGGAACGGGATCAGCTGGAGTTGCCCGAGGGGACCAACGTCGCCGGGCTGCTCGCTGATCTGCAGGACCGTGGAACGCGCGACGCGCCGGTGTGGAAGACGCTGGCCGTCGCGGTCAACCGCGAGTACGCCGGGCTGGGAACGGTGCTGCGGGATGGCGACGAGGTGGCCCTGTTGCCTCCGGTGAGCGGGGGACGGCGATGAGGGTGGAGATTCTGGATCAGGTGTTGCCGTCCGCCGAGGTCATCGAGCAGATTAAGGCCGGACCGGATGGCGCGGTCTGCGTCTTCGACGGCATCGTGCGCAACAACACCCGTGGGCGGGAGACGCTTTACCTCGATTACGAAGCGTACCGCGAGATGGCGCTCGCGCAGATGAATCAACTGGCGGCGCAGGCGGTCGAACGGTTCGGCGTGCGCGATGTCGCGCTCCTGCATCGGCTGGGGCGGCTGCGGGTAGGCGAGACCAGCGTGTTGATCGTCGTGGCGAGTGCGCACCGCGGCGCGGCGTTCGAGGCCTGCCGCTGGCTGATCGACACGCTGAAAAAGCAGGTGCCGATCTGGAAGAAAGAGACCTTCGTCGATGGCGCCGTGTGGGCCGACGGTGAGCCGTTTCCCGCCGATCTGGCGATTGGATAACCGTGGACGAAGCCCGCGCTCCGGAAGCAGTTGCAGCGAAGCGTCTTTGCGTCCTCGCACTCGTCTTATGAAGGTGCAAGCGATGAGGGTGCGAGTTCATGTATGGGCGACGGTGGGGGTGTGCGCGGTGGCGCTCGCCGGGACGTGCCGCGGCCAGGCGCCGATCGAACGGCGGTCGCCGAGCGCGCAGGTGCCGACGCTGACGCTGGAATCGCGCCTGGTGACGGTCGCGGTGAACGCGGTCGACGCGAACGGCTCGCCGGTGGGCGGGTTGGAGCAGAGGGATTTCCGCATCCTCGAAGATGGCAAGCCGCAGCAGATCAAGTTCTTCGACAGGGAATCGGCGACGCCGCTCTCAATCGTGCTGGCGCTCGATGGCAGCGAGAGCGTGCTGCGCAACGAAAAGCTGGAGAAGCAGGCGGCGGAACGCTTCGTCAAGACGATGCTGAAGCCGCAGGACGAGCTCGACCTGATGGAGTTCGCCGATAACGTGACCGAGGTGGTCTCGTTTACAAACGATCGCAAGCGGATCGCGGACGGTTTCGATCACCTGCAGCGCGGCGACGCGACCGCGCTCTACGACGCCATCTACCTGGCGTCGCAGCGGCTGGGCGAGACCAGCGCGGCCAACGGGCGGCGGCGCGTGCTGGTGCTGATCACCGACGGCGGAGACACGGTGCACGGCGTGCACTACCAGCAGGCGCTCGAACAGGCGCAGCGCGCCGGGGTGATGGTGTTTTCGCTGATCGTGATTCCCATCTACGCCGACGCCGGGCGGAACACGGGCGGCGAACACGCGCTCATCCAGATGGCGGACGACACGGGCGGCAAGTATTACTACGTGGAAGACGCCAAGGATCTGGCGCCGGCGTTCGAGAAGGTTTCGAACGACCTGCGCACGCAGTACGTGCTGGGCTACTACGCGCCGGAGAAGACGGCGCAGAGCCGCAGCGACGGTTTCCGCGCGCTGAAGGTGGAGATCACCGACCCCGCGCTGGCCACGTCAACGACACTGCGCTATCGCACCGGGTATTATGCGGCTAAGTGAAGCGAAGCGGGCATTTGGGAGGATCTGTGGAGTTTGAATTTGCGAACGTTGCGTCGGAGATCGCGCGCGAGGCGGGTGCGCTGCTGCGCGAGTTCTACCATCGCGGCGTGGCCACCGAGTACAAGGGCGATGTCGACCTGGTCACCGAGGCGGATCGCGCCAGCGAGGCGCTGATCAAGCAGCGGCTGGCCGAGCGGTTTCCTTTGCACGGCATCTACGGCGAAGAGGGCACGCGCGAGCGGCTTTCGGGCGAATATCGCTGGTACGTCGATCCGCTGGATGGCACCACCAACTTCGCGCACGGATTTCCGATCTTCTGCGTGCTGCTGGGACTGGAAAAGCGTTTGCCCGGGCTGGCCGAAGACGAGGATGGCGAGATGGTCGCCGGCGTGACGTACGATCCGCTGCGCGACGAGCTCTTTGTCGCCGAGCGCGGCAAAGGGGCCTGGCTGAATGGGAAGCGTATCTCGGTCTCGAAGACTAAGAAGCTGCAGGAGTCGCTGACCGCGACCGGATTTCCCTCGCAGAAGCGGCATCGTTCGCCGAACGTGCACTTTTACCACGAAATCACGCTGCGCTCGCACGGGGTGCGGCGCGCCGGCGCGGCTGGGATCGATCTCGCGTACGTCGCCTGCGGTCGCCTGGACGGCTTCTGGGAGTTCAAGCTGAACCCGTGGGATACCTCGGCCGGCTACCTGCTGATCGAGGAGGCGGGCGGGACGGTGACCCACTTCGATGGCGGCAAGTTCACGCTCGACTCGCGGGAGGTGCTGGCGACCAACGGGTTGATCCAGGGCGAGATGGTCGAGATCTTCGAAACGCTGTTTGCGGGCAAGGATCTGGAGCCAGTCCCGACGCCGGCGGAGTTTCGCGCGCGGCGGGAGGCGGAAAAAGCTTGAGGCTCGCAGGCCGTGAGGCCGGGGTACGCGCCGCTCTGTCGGCTCTTGGACATTGCGGGTGTCTGGTAGAATCAGCTAAAAGTTCAGCTTCAATCTGTTCGACATAAGGGAGATTTGTGAGATGGCGTATGTAATTGCGGAACCGTGTATCGGGACGAAGGACTCGGCGTGCGTCGACGCCTGCCCGGTGGATTGCATTCACCCGAAGAAGGATGAGAACGGCCACGCAGAAGCGGAACAGCTCTTCATCGATCCGGTCGAGTGCATCGACTGCGGCGCGTGCGTGCCGGTCTGCCCGGTTTCGGCCATCTACGCCGGCGACGATCTGCCCGAGAAGTGGGCGAGCTTCCAGGAGAAGAACGCGGCGCACTTCGGACGGTAAGACAGGGTGTAGGGACTAGGGTGTAGAAAGCGGATGCGCGGCCTTTGCGGGCCGCGTCGTTCGTTTTGGGGGAGTGCCGTGGCGGACGGACGCGTGGTGGTGCGGGCGGGTGAGGCGATCGTGTTGCGCACCTGGCCGTTCCACGAGGCGGACCTGCTGGTGAGCTTGTTCAGCCGCGAACACGGCCGGGTGAAAGGCATCGCCCGTCATGCCATGCGCTCGCGCCGGCGCTTCGGCGGGGCGCTCGAACCGATGACCCACGTACGCGCGACCTGGGCGGAG
>Ga0209208_10011850_pt1 | contig 11121 bp, 7 predicted proteins | sample S1TSphfallax_3_FD_187694 | JGI IMG/M metagenome (GOLD analysis project Ga0209208, IMG submission 187694) | Host-associated microbial communities from peat moss isolated from Minnesota, USA - S1T2_Fd - Sphagnum fallax MG (SPAdes) (version 2) | ecosystem: Host-associated > Plants > Peat moss >... | reverse complement strand
TGGGTTGAAGTGCATGCTTTGCGGATTGGCTAGCGGGGCTGCTACAATGCTTGTTTGCAACAACTGCTCACGTGGTTGGCATATGTCATGCTTACGGCCGCTAGTGGAGCACATTCCTGATGTACAGTGGTTCTGTCCAAGGTGCAAACAGCAGTAGGCTCATGTTTAGTTTCCTTTCTTTTAAGTGAATAGCAGTAGAATAGTATAAGGCTAGCTGGGGTTAGAGGGGCCTAATTGCCAGCTAGGGGGGCAGTTGGAGTCCTTTGGTGTTAGTGTTTCCCTGTACTTGGATTCTAGCATGGCTGTGAATTGGCATGGCAACGATGTATGTTGGTAGGCGATGTGGATGCGCACGACAGCTTACTTGATAAATCTTATTTCACATAAACAATTTGGTGAGAATTCAACTTGTATATCTAAAGTTCATGTGTCACCTCAAGCAAAGGTTTGTATGAAGGCCTTGATTGGCTCTTGAGCAATAGTAGAAGCAAAGTAAACTCTGAGATTTCCTAGTTATTCCATTGTGTGCATTATAGTGTGTATGTTACTTGTGTTGGAAATTGAAATCATCACTAAATTTGAAACTTGTCTAGCCTTTGATGTTGGTTAGGTGTGAGTGGGTTCCTTGTAATGCAACAAATTTCAGCCACAAAATGTTTTAATGCGCATGATCAATTTGGATTTGAGTATCACATGAGGGCTTATTGTTTCAAATGATCCTAAATTTAGTCAAGTCCACATTGTTTTTAATTTGGTTGTCCATGTTATTTTCAACATTGTTTGCTATAAATGAGAGTCATTATCTTGACATTGCCCACATTAGTGTCATCATTTGTAACCAAGAGTCTTATTGTTACATGGTTATGTGTAGTTACAATTGTTGTGTCCTATCTATAATACACAATTCTTGATCCCACAATGCACCAAATGGAAACATTGGTAACATTTTGAAAATCAACATGGTTGTAAGTTATTTGTCTTGTTGCAGATGTTTATAGATCTTCAAGTTGTGAAAATTTGTTAATCTAACAATTGATTAAATATAGCACAATTGACCATTTTTTTTCTTCATGTACAAAGTTGTAGGTTTTCAAATGACCCATTCTAGTTTTTGTAACTTGTATTCACAAGAATGTGTTTTGAATCCTCAACATTTACCTTAAAACATCATGCTTTTAATGTTTTGGGTAATCTTATATCTATAATTTTCTCATATCTTGTTCAAAGGATTCCATTGCTTCCCTATCCTCTTTATTTTTTCCTTTTTGCTATTCTTTGTTTTGTGTTTATTTTTCTTCTTGCATTTTTTAATTTTCTTGTCCTTGTTTAAGTTATGTTAACATAGCCAACATTATGGTTGAGTTGTGTTACTATTACTAGTCCTATAAATGAAAAAGTGATAATCAAACCATTATTAATTTTATTATATATTATGTGTCGGGGCTAATTTTATAACTACCACCTTTAATCTCCTCATGATGTTGCAACATGTTTGGACTTTGTTAAAGGTCTTTAAATTTTTTTTAAAAGTTTGGTGATTATCTTCATAGTGGTTCATTATAACCTTTATATTTGTTTTCTTTGATTGATCTCGTTTGCAAAACTTTTTATTATATGTTGTAGGTATGAAAAGATGGGTTTGATGTTAAAAAACAAGGTATTTTCCAGCCATGATTTAAACTCATTAGTATGAATGTGTTTGTGGGTATTCATGGGGAGTGTTAGCAATTGGAGGATCTACATTATAGGTTTTGTGGTTGATACAATGGTCAAACAATAAATAGTTGCCATGACTGAAGGTCAAGGAGGAGATCTAGACCTACACAATTATAGGTGTACTATTGTGAAATATATTGTTCAATCCATGTTTTTCTAGATGTGTTTACTATTGGTTGTCATAATCAGATTTTATTTTACCATGGCTAGTTGAATTATGATGCAAAATACTTTGACACAATTATAATTGATTTTTTGAATACCATGCACAAGTTGAAATCTTTTTCACACCTACATGGAAGTTGAAAAAAGGAAGAAAGAACCTATTTCATTTGGCCATGAATATGTAGTTGGTTCTATTTTCAATGAAATTGTGGAATGCATGAAATCTTATGGAGCGTTTGTTTATATTGGAGAACATGTGGGAATGATGCACTTCAATCAAGTAAATCATATTTGAGTAACTTCTATGGAAACCATTAAAAAAATATAAAATGAGTTGAAATTGAATTCCTAAGTGTATTTAACCACAAATTTTCCTTTATTTTCACAAATGAATTTTGATAAACTAGGAAGAGATTCATTATTTTTTAAATATGCATGTGATAGTTTTAGGTCATGACAAAAAAAAAAGGCATATCAAACTATTCACAAAAGAGCTAAAGTTTACACATAGTGACATGTTATGTTATAAACCTTTTGTATATCAAAACATTAGTTTTAATTCATTCCATAAATTTTTTTAATAAATATTTATTTATTTCCCCTAATAAATTAGTTTTAAATGGGAGATTTCTTAATAAATTGGCTTTCGACAAGTAGAAAAATGTGTGAGATTGTTGTCCAACACCATTCATAAAAAAAAGGTAGTACATTGGGATGGAAAATGGTTATAAAAATGGTTCCATTCTATTATATGCTTTGTAGTTTTTTTTTTTCATTGTTGTATTAAAAATTTGAATTTGCTATAAATTGTTGTAAGGAATAAATTTAAAGGGAAATTGGGAAGAAGGCAACAACAATAATGGTCATGAAAGAATGCACAAAAATGGGTTCAACAATACATTTCCAAGCTTTATAAATATTTATGATAAATAAAAACTTCTACATTCACCTTTGAAATATACTATTATACACATGTTATTTTTTAATGCATTTTTGAAACTCACTTTTATTTGTTTCACATTTTTCAGCAAGACAAAAAATGATGCACCTAAATCACACTCCTTGAAAAACTCAAATGCAAGTCCAAAAATGAAAACATTGAAAGAAGAAGAAGTTGAAGTACGTTCCTTAACTCACAACATTTCAGGGGTAGAGGGGCATGTTGGAATTTTGGTTGGGAGGTTTTTCAATAATACCTTGTGCTCTTGTTTCTTTTTTTGTGTATTTGTCAAAAAAAATCAGTCTTAAAAAACCTATATTTGACAACATGTAAACACACCACTTGAATTAAATCACATTGCATACACTTGTTAAAATCAAAGGATGTGGGATACTATAATGGGATTGAGAAAACAATAAATGCCAACAAAAAAATTCTTTATACTTTGCCAAAAGCTAAAGATTAAAAATAAAACATGTTAAAATCCAAAATTTTCTTCCAACAAAAATAGGAAGATGAACATTTAAGAAGAATAGGCAAACATATTAAAAATGGATGTGCACATGTGCAAAAATCATTTAATGTGGAAGCATGTTCATGAGTGTTAATCTTTTGCTCCCAAAAATAGATAAATAGATGGGTATTAAATACACATATACATATAAACAAAAACTATCTTAGTAGTTGACAAAAGGAAAAAAAATTATAAAAATTATAGATTGTTTAATTTAGTAATCAAAGGAAAAAATGTTTCATAACTTTTACATTTTATTGCTAGTTGATCAAAGAAAAAAAATCATGAATTTTATTATGTCTTATTATTCATCAAAAGAAAAAATGTTTGATCATGATGAATTTCTTTAATCAATTTTTGCAAACTAATTGATGTTCTTAAAACGAATACCTCGATGATGTAATGTTGGATTAAAGATCCAATTGCTTCTTATTTAAGATCACAAAAGGAGGTAACATACATGTTGTTTCCAAGTTCTTTAAGGTTCAACTTGCAAGACTCAAAGCATTCATGGCTTTTTTCATTTTGTTCAAGTTGTATATACTAGCTAACACATGACAACAAATCACATGTGAATGAAACCCAAATTTCTTAGAGGAAATTGTAAGAACCTTGATGATATCATGTGCCAAAATAACATGAAAAAATCCATGTGCATAATAACATAATCTTTTTGAGCTTTTTTTGAAGTTCAAGATTTTAGGTTTAAACTAAAAAGTAGGCCAATGTGTTCAACAAATTTATTTGATAGATTATAATTGCTTTTGACATGTTGGTTGATCTCCATTTCAAAAACATTCAAGACTTGCCTTTTTTACAAGGGTTACATATAACTAACATGTGAAAATAATTCACATGTTAATGTGCAAACTCAATTTTCTAGCAAGAAATTTGTGTGTAAAAACTTGAAAAGGAAATCATGTGCAAACCTTTATGTAGAAACTTGAAGAAATCCATGTGATGTTCATGAAACTCCATTTTGAAAACATTCATGATTTGTTTCTTTGGTTCAGGATACATATAAGTAACACATGAAAACAAATCACATGTTAATGTGTAAACTCAATTTTTTAACAATATATTCATGTGCAAAAAACCTAAAGAAAAAATCACATGAAAATTCATGTGTAAAAACTTCAAGAATCATCTTTAAAATTTCAAAAACAATTGTGCAAAATTAGGTGGAAAAACATGAAGAAAAATATACATAGATGACACCATATGGGTAAGGGTCAAATGGATAATATTAGCCATGGGCACATGATGGCAAACCATTCCCATATGCCAAAAACTTCACCCATTGTAAATCACTTACGTAATGTTAATTGTTGTGAACCTACCTTTGGGCTTACAACTAAAGTAAGGGCAAAACAAAAAAGAAAATGGGCCAAAAAAACAAGTTTAGGCAAGAAAATGGCTTTAAACATTGAAGGAGTGAAAAGAAAACTATATTTTAAATGTAATTTATGGGACTGAATATCAATGTTGAAACTAAACATGACCTGTATTATGATAATTAATAATTTTTTTCATGACAACCTAGATTATAGTCAAATGTACACTTTTGGTTTTAACCATGATTACAAATTTTGAACCTTTTGAACCATTAAAAACGTTCCAAATCAAAATTAACAACATATGTTCAATACATATGCATTTGAAAATATAAACACATTTGGCCCTTCTTATGAAGTATATTGAAGCCCATAATACATTTGAGAACATTTGGTGAACATTTGAATAACAAAAAACACATTTAAACTTTAGAATCCTTAAAAGGACCATGTTAACAAATGTTTTGTGTCTGACAAAAGGTTCTAATAATATAGTGAAATGATTCCAAATTCATTAGATTCCAATTTCATGAACACATAAACATAATTTCGAATGTTGAACAAATAATTCATTAGATACAGTTAATAGTGATTTTTATAAATGATATAAATGCAATTTTAATTTAAGTCAACAATTGTATTGGCTCCTTTTATTGTGAATGGACCCTTGGGGGTTCATTTCCCAAGCCTTGGCAAGAAGTTAAGGGTGTGTCATCAGCATAATAATTAGGTGGAAAAAAATTGTAGGTTTTTTTTGTTTGGTTATTTACTTCACAAATTGGAGGATGCTCCAGCCTTCACTACAAAAGATCATGGAAATTCCAAATTTCTAACAAATTAAAAATCCTTCACCATTACTCAGAAACAAGCATTGCAATTTTTGTTGAGCTATAAATATGTTCTACATGTTCTTTTATGTTCTTGTTTCTTAAGAAGTTGTGTTGTGTTATTCATGTTAGGGTTATCTCGTGTGTAGAAATGAACTTGCCCACTTTCTTGCCAATTCTTTTGAACATGTTCATGGACAACCATGGAGATTATTCATCCTCTTCTAGACATTCTTCAATTACTATTACAATGGCCTAGGAAAATGTGAGTAGACTTTGGAGTAGTGCACAATTTTTTGAAATATTTGTGAAAAAATATATTAGGGGTATAATTACAAGGTTTCCAAGGAAGCAAATTGGAAGGAATCATGAAATAGTTAAAATAGACAAATTGTTTAGAGGTGTTGTGAAGTTGGAAGTAGGTGTGTAAGAAATGGAGCAAGATGAAAGACAAATACAAGTTTGAAAAGAAGGAAACTTAATTAAATAATACACCCTCCTTCAATTAGCCATGGTATGAAAAGTTTAACCAAATGTTTAGAGGCGCAACCAAGATCAATGATGTGTCTGATGGAATTATGTAAAGGGTGTGTTACACACATTCTAGAATTCAAGTTGTAAAGGTAATTGGGTAAAATCACAATCAAAGGAGCCACCCAAGTGAGTGGACACTCCTTAAAACTACATTTTTATATGTTTGAAAGATCACAAGCGAAACATAATAATTTGGATTGTCATAATGTTTTTTGGAATATTTTTTATTAATTGCAAACTTTACATGCTCAAAGCTTAACACAAAATGTTTTGCATGTTCAAAGCACTCAAACCTCGAAAATGGATAGTCCTTTTTTTTTTTCAAACGTCCTTTTTTTTCTACCAAATGTGCACCATTTTTTTTGAAAGTTGGAAAGGATTTTAACCCGATGATTAGATTGGCAAAATGACTTGAATTGATGAATTATTTTTTACAACTCATTTGACTCAAAAGTGTTTTTGACCCTAAAAATTATGGGTTTTGAAAATGTGGCTTTAACAAAAGTTGTTCATACATATGTGAAGAGGGCACAAATGCATAATATACATGATATAAAATCAATTTGTAGTCAAAATGTATTTATATTTAAAATGCAATGCTAAATGGGGTATCCAAAATAATCAATAATAAATTATAAACCAACACAAAAAAAATGACACGTGTCATGTGCAATCCTTGGAAAAGGATTTTTACCTTGGCACCCCTAGCTCCTTTGATTGTGATTTCACCCAAATGAAGATGTGATCCCTAGCACCCAAGAGCACTATAATCCAATGTGCCAAACTCTTACTTTTAATCCTAAAAATGAAAATGAGACTCATGCTTCATCTATAGGTTTAAATATTTTAAAAACCAAGGCTTATAAGTTGCATGGTTTATAAGGCAAGACAAACAAAAAAATTGAAAAGAAAAAAGAAAGTTAAATGCAAGTTCATGTATAATTATAAATGTTGTTAAATAATTTGGAGATGGTGTCAAAGATATAAAAAAATTGAAGATTGAGATTATATTTTAAATGTTTCAAAATCAATGGAAAAGTAAAAGATGATAATACAACATGCAAGGCCAATTACAAATGGCAATTATATTTGTAAAAGCTTTGAAACTTAAAGATACTTGAAGATGATATAAATTCATAGTTATTACATTTGATTTACTTTATATTTGTTGTGCAACTTGTACTTTGTAAAGGAATAAAAAACATTGGAATTGTTTGGCCATGCAAGTAAAAGAAGCCAAATTTGTTTGATTGTGTGTTTCCTTTAGTGAAACTACACTTTATATGTATGTTTATTTATGAAATCACATTACATTCTATGATTGTGGAATTTACACTCAATGGATTATGTGTCTTTTTTTTTTGTTACAAGTACTTCGCACAAGAAATTACACTTTGTCTTCTAACAATTGGAAATCCACCTATTGTAAAAGTGGGTGTAAAAAGATGGCCTTGATTATAAGAATCAAAACTCTTTTTATGAAGATTAAAAACCTTTGATTTATTTTGGTACCTTTTAATTTTCAATAATCAATAGCTCCATTGTGATGTTAATTACACATATGCATTAATTTCTACAAAAAATGTGGTTATTTTGACACTTTGTTTGACAATAGGTGTGTGTTTAATATGTGCCAATAGTAAATGAATAATATTTTAAAACCACCTTGGTGTTGTAGTTTACATTTTTTTTCCAATCATTGGTTCAATTTTTTTGTGTGTATGTATAGTAAGATAGGTATGTTGTAACTTATTAAATGAAACTTTGATGACAAAAAGCAGCACCCTACATGCATTTGTCCAACAATACAAAATTGCAATTAATTCAACATTGAGTTGAATACATTAAATGGAATGCACATTCAATTCAATGTAATATCATAACATATTTTGGGTTGTCAATTAAGTATTGCTTAAACAAAACATTTAAATTTTTTTTCCCTTTTATCTTAATAATTTTTATTACTCTAAAGGTTGGTAATCTATTTCCAAATCCTTGGAAATTGTCCAAAGGAGTTGTTACATTTGGAGGCTTTGGCTCAAGTGCACTTGGCAATCTATGTAGGACTTATGTAAAACACAAGCAACAACAATTTTCAAGGCTCTATGAACTTTTGAGTTAAAATGCCTCAATATACACCACATGTTTTATGAAGATCTAAAGGCATTTTCAATTACTACATTCCCTGAATTCATATTATAATCATATTTTATTTTATCCACATCATTTAGATTATAAGTTTTTGAGTTTTTTTGCAAATATGATCAAATTGGGCATGCATCATCATTGATGATATAGGGCGTATCCACTATAAGGTGGTTCATTTATGGTGGATGCTTCACCCCTTAAAAGTTCATATGGTAATGTTAAAATGGTAGCCTATTCTAATATCATTAGTTTAGTGAGGAATTACACGGTGGTTAATGAACTAAAAATCCCATATGAAAATAAACCATTCAAAATAATTCTTTAATGTACATGTTAAAAAAATAAAAATTGAAATCCACCCAAAAATGATTATGATATGGACTTATGAAAATATGGTTCATTTTAGGCCATTCAAAAGTTCATAACTTTTTTGGTTGACTTTTAACTCTTATTTTTTCTTCACATATATTCTTTTTGTTTAAACATATCATATATTGAGTCCCCATAATATATCCCAAATAAAATTCATACACAAAAATGCATGTATGTAGAGGCACAAACAACAAACCAATCCATATTTTTCAACTTCAAAAGTCCATTACTATATATTTGATGTATATATGTTGCAATTTTCTTTTATAAACGTCTTCTTCTTCAAGTTGAAAATCTAAATCTAGTCACAAATTTGAAAAAATATTGTTTTTATGCCATGTTGATTACATGTAAATGCACACCACTCTACAAAAAATTGAATTGCAACACAAAAAGTGAGCCACCCTACCTTGCAACCACTTTATAAGATGTGCATCTCATACCTTTAACAACCACCGCTAGCTCTTGTAAAATTTCACAATTCTTCAATTATGGATAAATACTACACAACTTGAATTTCCCTTCATTATAGACTTTATTAAGTTTGCCAACGCATACGTTCCAAAACAATTTGTCTACATCACAAACTACTTGCATTACAATGTTATGAAACTTGTTTCTATTGAAAAATCATTCAATAAAAATGCCATTCTCTTATAAGGAAAATAAACTAATGGTATGTGAATACCATTGACAACTCCACAAATATTAGGCAATCTTATAAAATCATGGAAATGATTAATAAGTTGCTATAGATGGTCCCAAACATAATATAAATATACTCGTTAAATAACTTTTTTTTATCCCATAAAATATCATTGACTATGTCAATGTACTTCCTTATGGTATAAACCCTTACATTAGATTAGTCAACTATGTGTATGGCATTGATTCCATGAACAAACATGTATAACACAAATTGCTGTAAATATTTTGATCTCTAATTGTGGTCTAACAAAACTCATACATTGGGATTGAAGAAACAATGTCAACTTTAATACTAAATTATTAAATGCCTTAAAATTCATTAAATGTAGCATAATTGAACTTCTTATTGTTCATTTTTAGTGTTGTAGCCACATAATATTTTTCACATAATCCCATTGAACACGTTGCTTCGACTTTTTCCACCACATATGATATTTAATTCATTGTTTCTTCCCATTAGAAATTGCACACAAAATTGATAATACATGCATCCCTAGTGGAAGCTAATTCAAAAGAAAATCATGCACCTTTGATTTGAAGATTGCACAATACCCCAATGTAATGAAAAAGAACATCCAAGGAAGCACAACCCTCCTACGCAAAGTGTGTTCCATCTTTAACACAAACGTTGAAAAACAAAAAAACAACTTGAAAATTCACAAAGTTGAGGAAAAACAACTTCAAAAACCTCAAATTGGATTTTATTTTTTTTGAAAATAATGCATTACAAATTAGCTTAAAGAACTTGAAAATCAAGCTTTGAAAATTGGAAAATATCTAGTAAAAAATCAAAAGTTAAATGGAAAAAAAACCTTATATTGTTTCATTATAAATTCAAAAGAGAACTCATACACTTGCCTCACATTTGTGTGTTAAAACTTAGTAGAAAGTTAAGAATATAAATTTTTTTGGTGGTCAAAGTTGGTAGCTTTATATTAACCAACAGATTGTTTGTTACCCATGTGCCCAATTGGTGGCTAATAGTTTGCCTAACAAGTTGGGGGGCATTAACAAATTGTTAGCCAACAAATGGTTGGTTATTTGCCAACTATGTTTTATCATGTGCCTAGGTCTAATGTTGCAAGCTTTCTATGCCTCTTCTTTTTTGCTCTCTTTTGCTCCTTGTGAAATGGAATCTTGTACAAATATTATTATCAATGATGATTTTTGCTAACTTCCTCACAATGTTTTTTCTGGAGATCCAACAAAAAGAGAGAAGGATGAAATAGTTCCAAAAAATTCTAATGATAATGAGCTAACCAAGGTGGCTCCTTAATTAAGCAAAACAAACAGTTCATCATGTAAAGGTTTACCTTTTATTGTAAGGCCCATGAAAGGTAATTAACCATGTGACATGATTATGCTAATTTGAATGCATCATTCAAATTTTTTTAATCTTTCAAAAGAGTTTTGAATTGTTTTTCATCACGTCTAATATGTGCATTGTTCAAATTGATTTAACCATTCATCATATTCATTTCCTATTTATTGGCATTGTTCAAATGAATTGTTTGACCAAACATGATTTTGTTGTGAGTTATATACCATTGGATTTTGATGAAATTCAAGTTTCATTATATTCAAGTTCTATGTGGTCGATTAGGTTTGTGAACCTATATGTATAGGTTCATTCAACAATCCCTTCAACCAATTTCTTTAGTTGGCTGATGAAAGAAATGAACCATGTTACAAAATTTAAGTAAATAAACCAAACAAAAGTGATTGAAATTTGAAACCTACGAATTGAATTTTCTTGACTAAAATTCCAAGTACTTGATACAAGAAAGATATCAAGAAAAACATAACATGTAAATTGAAAAAAAATTCAACTATAAAAATGTGAAAAAAAAAATTCTAAAAAAA
>Ga0209208_10011849_pt1 | contig 11121 bp, 10 predicted proteins | sample S1TSphfallax_3_FD_187694 | JGI IMG/M metagenome (GOLD analysis project Ga0209208, IMG submission 187694) | Host-associated microbial communities from peat moss isolated from Minnesota, USA - S1T2_Fd - Sphagnum fallax MG (SPAdes) (version 2) | ecosystem: Host-associated > Plants > Peat moss >... | reverse complement strand
TTGCCTTCAATGTTCTTTCCACTTTCATTCCTTCTATGTAACATATTTTCTTAAAATAAAGTTTGGCAAGTTTACATCAATTTGTCATGCCCGTATGCATGGCTTCATACATGATAGCTAGTTACGGGCACGCCAATCATGCCTTTAGGGTTAATGTACGCTCTTAGGGTTAATGTACGTTTTTAAGTTATTGTACACTATTAGGTGTTTTAGGGTTATGGCTTGTTCAGGGTTTTTGTTTTGTTAACAGTTATATAAAAGGCCAAGCTCTTCCCTTCTCTTATCAATTTTTTTAGAATTCCTTTCTTAGGGAGAATTTCCTCCATAATTAGACTAGATTTCTAGATGCTCACGATGACTATTACAGGACCATCGTTTACATACATTACATTTTTGTTCTTTTTTTTCGATTCAATTTAATTCTAGAAAAATTGTTCTCTGTCGCTTAATGTTGAAAGTAGCAGATTTTTCATAGTCTTTTTCCTTCTTAGCTTTGAATTTCTTGGGTTTCTTCTACTTGCTGGTTTTTTTATGTTCTTGAGTTGTTACTACTTCTTTTTCTTTTTCTACTTTTATATCGTAGCTACAACAAAAACAACAAGAATCATAACTAGCAACAACGTAAGCGAAGGAGAAGGGACACCGAAAAAGTCCATGGCAGTTATTATTACAAACTTTTGCAAGCCTAAGCTTCTAATCTCACTCACGTGTTTGTCGAGTACCCACCGAGCATCTACACACTAATTTACATCCATATTAGTCTTCTTCCTCTTATTCTTTTGTGCTTTAACTTCCTTGTTACTCTAATTCTTTGTGCAAATTTGTTAGAGGAACTCCAAATCGGTAAACACTTAACTTTCTTCATTTCTTCAAACATCATTTCTCTATTTCCATCTCTACTGACTTTCTGCACGAATGATCAAAAGAACAAGCTACAAGATCCGTTGAAGACGTGAAAAAGAGAATTTAAATGCTGAACTTCTCAATTCTCCCAAATACCATTTCTTTGAGGGAGTTCAAGGCAACTTTTTCAATTGTGGTTTGTGAATTCAAATATGGCGCTAATTACATCGAGTTGTTTGCATTTAAACAATTGGCCCGTTATGTGCACTATGAGGCATTGGATGTCTATGAACAACATTTTCTAAAGATTTTGGGTGTCACCCAGATCCCTAATCTAACTTATGCCACATTTATCGCCATTGCCTTTCAAACTGCACTACAAGCTACCATTGCACATCATGGGACTATGCCCAATAATCTATATCTGGTACCTACTTCAATAAACCTTTATCTTCAACAATTCATTGTTGCTATTGCAAACATTCCTCCCACCATCGATGCACCAACTTTTGCTAATCCAATGGGGGAATTCTTTCGAATTCTTGAGTTGGATTTTTGGTTAAGAGTTCTGAAAAAATTATGTAGCTTGCCACCTACTCTCAATATAAGGATGAAACCTTCAAGATGTTCTACATGAAGCTTCTCAAGCTTAAAGAGGATATTCAAAGCATCATAGACTTAAAAGTTGCCCATCAGTATCTTCATTCGTTGGAAGGTACTCAAACACTCCATGCGCATGTTTTGCAATGAATTTTTTTATAGAATTTAGAGACTTGTACACTTTTGCTGAATGTGTACAACATTTCTAAAAAGTTGGAATTGGCTCATGCACATTATGAGGCCAACATTATGAGGCCTCCATCACGTTCAAGGCCTCAGCCTCCTCTACTTGCATCAATTAGATCATCACATTCTTCTTCAAGGGCTAAAGTGGTGCACTTGGTTGCACCCATCTTACCTTCTTGGCAATCATGCCCACAAAGCTAGTGAGTGTAACATTCCTTCCGAGGATCTCTTTTATGATTATTGTGGGAAAAAAGGACATCAGGAAGCTATTTCTTTTACCAAGTTCTTGGAACAAAAGTAACTTCAATTACCAAGGCAAAATCTACTTGCATTTTCCACTGCCCCTCAACCAAAAGCCAAGGCACCTCAACCTTCCACTCATGCTTTCCCCACCAAGGGTAATTCCAATAAAAATGCTAAGAAGAAGAAGCACAATGTTGACAAGAGGGAGGTGCTTCAAGCCCATGTCGCTCAAGTTCAAATTTTGCAAAATGAATTCAAATCATTGAAGGCCCAACTTGCTAATCTGAAAGGCAAGTCTTCCCAACCAGTTAGTCATGCCCAACTTATACAGGGTTCAGGATCATGGAAAGGACCTCCTAGGTTGTTCTATGGCCTTTCACACGATGCCATGGTTGGGGAATATGTTTTTTCCAGTGCACATAATTCTAGTCTCACAACAAAATTGGCTACTTCTTTTTGCCCTTCCTACTTCACAACACAAAAGGCTAGTGTGGCACCCAAAATTTCTGCCACTAGGCAGGTAATTCAGACTAATGGACTTCCATTTGGTTCAAGTCTTATTACCAAGGCTAGAGGAGTTTGAGCAATCATGCCACAATTTTTTTGTCCTCACAACACGGAAGAAGAACACACCTTATTAATGAGGGGGGAGGAGACTATTACACCACAAGTTGTTAGGGCATCAAATTCTCATGTCCCATGAGTACATGTACATAAGGAAAACACACAATTTTCCACTTATCAACTTATGGAGTGCCAACTTCAAATGTGTGAAATGACGCAAAAGCTTGTGAGTACACCATTGTTTTATTTTCAAGATTTGAAGCTAAGCACCAAGGACATAATTGTAGTATTAAAGGATACCTTGAACGCTACATCAAATCCTTTACTAATCTCTAATCCACATGCTACATGGGTCCCATCCAACATCTTAAAGAGACACTTGATTGATTCACGTGTTGTAGATGGTGTTAGTAATATGGTCACTAGTTTTAGCATGGTTAAACTAGTGGGCTCTCCTACCTCTGATTCTACATTCACATATTAGAAGGGAGCTAAAAACACCTCACTTGTGGATTTGTTACTCAACAAAGGCATTGTGGATAACCATTCTTTCAACAAAGTCTCTCACTCATTTCCGAAGGTGGTGCCTAATGAAAGAACTTCCATCACCACCGGATTTGCCATTGTCAACAATATTGAGTAAGTAATCTAGGTGGGAGGACATACACCCAAAGTGATACTTCTTGATACAAGTTACTAACCAGTGATTCTTAAAGTTCAATTTGCTAAGAAGATGGGCATGCTCAACTCCAAACTACAGAAATCTATGTGACAAATTAATACTGCTAATGGGAACGTAAAAGAGGTACTTGGGGAGAGCCCAAATTTTATTGCACTTAACTTCAATGAAGGTACAGATTAGGAGCTTTGCCTACATGTCAAATGTTTAATTACCAATGCCACTAGTTACGATGTGCTCATTGGGCAAGAGGCCATGTTTCCACTAGATTTCACAATTGACAACTGGTTTGAGCATGCGTACTATTGAGTGGATTGGGAGACTAATGGCCACCACCTGGGACACATAGCCCTTGATTTACATGGGAACCATAGTCCTATGGCTCACCATTGTATGTTCAAGGAAACACACATCATTTCTTACATCCAACAAATTAGCCACGAGTTGATAAAGGGATATGAAGAGGAGATAGCTTACACCCAAGCTACTGAAAGCTTGAAGGTGGTTCCTACTAACATTTAACACGAACCAAAGGTTTTACAAAAGTTGAAAGCAGCCCATGAGCCTTTGGTCAAAGTTCTATCTAGTTTTGAAAACATGGAAAGCCATGGCAAACCAATTAAGCCAATACTTCATCAGTTAATCACCTAGACAACGCCTAAGGAGGAGATTACGTTACTAAAACTCTTTGGTGGTATTGGTATAGGTTTCGAAGCCCTACTATAATCAAGGATGGTGGTTTGGAGGTATTTTTACCTAGACATTGATCATATTACAAGGCAAGTAGCGGCATCGAGAATGATGGAACTCACAACTAGATCTCCACAACAGTTTACAACCACCACATGGAAGGCCAATTTCAATTTCTTATTTTTTAACATACAAGTAATTCAGAAGAAACATATGGAATTATTTGGCCCAGTGGACTTCATCATTTCAAGTTGGGAGTGTCAAGGATTTTCAATAGCTGGATTTAAAGAAGGCTTGAATGACACAAGATCCGGTCTTTTCATGGACATGGTACAATTGATCATTTGGGCTCAATCCATTTTTCCTATGTTTGGTTCTATAATTGAGAACACCCCTTTTCAATTTGACCAAAGGGAGAAAGTCCAAGAGCACTACGCATTGGTCAAGCATTACCTTGGAGAGTCACTCCTACTCTATGCGGCACAATGCAGTTCCTATGCACACCGGTTGCGCAACTAGTGGACCGACCTTGCACCACTCTTAGTTCTGTAATTGGCTCTAAAATACACCATCAGAAACCCCAACTTGCAGGTTTTTCACATATTAGATGATTAGAGCTCCTACCAACTAGTTACAAGGCAAAATAAACCTCCTTGGTTTCTTACAAACATAATAGGAAACCAATAGGTGTTTGGCCCACCTTTGTCTCCTTCCTAGGAGCACATGCCTTTCAAGGAGATGGACAAAGCTTGGTGTATTATCATGCTTCAACCACTTGGGATGAACCAAGCCCAGAAGAAAAAAAAAGGGTTATGGGGTTCCAAATTGGCACTACTAATCACACCAAGGTGACTAGATTGGAATGTAACACTCTATTGGGGAGAAGCATGGACCTGAACTCCCTTACATGGTTTTTGGTAACATGTGTACTCTTTCAAATGTACATAACACCAACATTGATTCAATCAACTTGTAGTTCTAATGATGCAACTACATGGAAGCAACAAGTTGTGCGAATGGCTTGTGATGCCTTTTGGATTGAAGAATGCACATGTTTTCTTTCAACGAGTCAAGGACTAGGTTCTCAAAGGGGTAGATTTCCTAAAGTGCTACATAGATGGTGTCCTAGTGCATAGTAAAGGCTTCCTGCAGCACTTGGCTCATCTTGAGGTGTTATTCAAAAGGCTCCATGAAATCAAGATGAAGATCCATGTGAGGCAACTTTTGTCCCTCTACTTCCGGTTCTACAAGGTGATTATGCTTGAAAGCACAAATGCTACCAGTGAAGGACGAATGTGAGTGTATTTCTAGATGTTAGATTGCATTCGTAGTTGAGGTTAAGTACTTTGCCTCCCATGCATCATTCACAACTTAACATTGATAGATATATTTTTTTGATTCACACGTTCCAAATCCTAGAACCTTATATTAAAATGTCACATCTTTAAACAAACTTTTATGGACTCAACACCTTCTTAAACTTGGCTACAACCAACAATCATTTGAAATATTGTTTATAACACATAGGTTGTTCAAATCCAGCTTGCCTAATCTCTTTAGAAAGCTAACCACTAGGCGCACCTTCCTACCAAATCTCAAGATCTACAGCTAAATAATTGAGAAGTTATGCTACGAAACCCGAAAGGGTTTTACAAAAGTAGTTGGTCCAACTTGACTGCAGACCACCAATCACTTGGAAAATTATTTTTAACACATAGGTTGTTCAAATCTGGCTTGCCTTAGCTCTTTAGAAAGCTAACCACTAGGCGCACCTTCCTACCAAATCTCAAGATTATTAACTAAATAATTGAAAAGTTATGCTACAAAAGCCAAGAAGGTTTTGCGAAGGCAGTTGGTCCAACTTGATTGTAGATCACCAATCACTTGGAAAATTGTTTCTAACACAGGTTGTTCAAATCCAGCTTGCCTTAGCTCCTTAGAAAGTTAACCACTAGGCGCACCTTCTTACCAAATCTTAAAATATGCAGCTAAATAACTAAGAAGTTATGCTATGAAACCCGAAAAGGTTTGTGAACTTTCTCTACAGTTCCAACCTCCCAATACTATCACTACTCACCTCCATTCCTTCAAAATTATTACAAGATTTCCATTCTACTCTCCTTCCTTTTCCCAACTACCAAAGCTGATCATCCTTTTCCTCCTCAAGAAGCTTGTAAGAATTAGTACTTCTCAAAATTGAATTATAAGTTATCTTCGGTGGGAAAAGAGAAAGAGCCCCAATCATCTGAGTTCACCTTTTAAAGAGAAGGAGAAGGAAGGTGAAGGTAGACCCAAAGCTTGGTGGCCAATGGAAGGAGAAGGAGAAGGAGAAGGTTCTTTTCTACCTATTCCCACTTTCCCCCCAAGCAACTTTACTTAAACCTTCATTTTTTATCCTTTGACTTTAAGGTTTTACTTTACCATGGTCCTAGGCCATTATTTACACATTTCCTTCCTTTCTTTTGCCTATAAATTATGATCGCGTAACTTGACGTCACAAGTCCCCCCCACCTTCATTGTCAATTTGATTTTGTTGAAGATCTTCCCTCTCTTCCTTGAAAGTATGGCGTCGCGCACGGTCAGATCTTACGAGCCCCAAACCGCACAAGCGAATGAAGAACCGCCTTTGGAGTCATCTTTAGATTTGACCTTAACGCAACATTTTCGTGATGAAGAACTTGAACCTCAAAAGGTGCGCGCTCGTCTTGAAGTTGAACCCCCTTGAGCATGGTACTATCGCATTTCACCAAATTCCCACACCCTGGTGATCTTGTTACAAGTCGACCCCGCTTCCGGTGACGAACCTGAAATTGTCTATGAAAGTTGTTATGAAACTGAAGACACTTCTATCTTCGCTTGGTCTTCAATTCCCAACATTGGACACTTTCCTTGGTTGCGCGGTCCAATTCGTTGACTACCTCCTAATAGCAAGGCAGATTACTTAGTTCGTACCATTCGACGCATTCTAGACTTCCTACAGTTATGAACTATGGCATAGCCTGGGACTTAACATGTACTTGCAGCTCCTTGTTGAGCTTACTCATAATCTAAATAAATGTTTTAGCCCTTATGAAACTCCTATTATCATTGGCACACTATCACATTGTCTATTTAATCATTAAGCTGATTCGAATCAATCCTACATTCCTACGGCTTGAAGATTACTCTATCTCTATTGGGCCTTTCACTAACCCCCTCCCCCTACTTCATAAATTCCCAACATCCTTGCTACTTGTTAAATACTAATATAAGACCAATGTTTTGTTGCACACCATGAACTCTAGTGTTTGTTTTTCTCCCCCCAACCTTCTAGAGATTTCTCACCCCTACTTACGCCACCAAGGTTCTAAAACTATGATTTACCAACTTTTTGATGAAGAAAAGAATTAACCCAACCAATATCGTATTTCAAAAAACAAAACAACCCCCCCACACCCTGTGCGCATTCATCAACCCCTATTTTAACACAAAGTTGTTAAACCCCCCTAATAACCTCACCACATTCACATACTCTTAACATAATTCTTAAACATTGAGACTACCAGCCATGGCCATGTCGGCATGGTTCACAATCCATCTTAAAAGGCGTGAGTTTGCTATAACTTTAGTTTTCTACATTGGACACAGAATTTTGCCAAATGGTATTATGTTTCATTGGGCCAAAGTAGTAGCCATTTTGGAGATGCCGAATCCTACTAATGTTCACACTTTGAAGAGCTTCATTAGACTATGTAATTATTGTAGGATTTATGTCCAAGACTTTAGTACTATTGTTCATCCTCTCTATGCATTGTTGAAGAAGGATGTTGCTTGGACATGGAGTGAAGAAGCTCAGGAAGCTTTTAACACACTCAAGGAAAAGCTTTTAGAGTTCCCCATTCTAAGAAGACCTGATTTCAGCAAGGTCTTCATTTTACACACTGATTGGAATGCTCTTGGTATTGGTGTTATTCTTGGCCAACTTGATGAGGAAGGCAAGGAATATGTTATTGCTTATGCATCCCGAAGTAACAATAGGGTTGAGAGTAACTACTCTTCATATGAAGGGGAATGTCTTATTGTTGTATGGCTTGTCATACATTTCAGGCCCTATTTTTATGGCACCAAGTTCACTTTGTATACCAAGCACTAACCTATCAAGTGGTTGATGACCAATGATAAGCTTATTGGTAAATTAGCTCATTGGGAATTTGTACTTCAAGAGTATGAATTCAAGGTTATTCACCAACCTGGTATTACACATCAAAACGCATATACCATGTCACGAAGACCCCTCATTACCTCTGAAGATTTCTCAAAAGCCAAGCAAAATTTTGAATAGATTCCAACAATACATGTATCTTATGCATCTAGTTATTTTGCACTACTACAATGTAACTTGGTTGAGCATCCCATTGTGGATAAATGGGAAGACTTGGACACTTTGAAGTTTCTTCAACACGGGGGATACCTTCCCCAAGTTACATCAAGTCATCAGGATTGCATACAACAACAGTCCAAATGTTATTCATGGAGGGACAATCACCTTGTCCAATGTTTACCACAAGGCAACAGAGTGGTTCCTCCACCACATGAACGACCTAGTCTTATTCAGAAGGTACACTCAGAGGTTGGACACTTTGGAGTTAAGCGTATTTATAACCTTCTCTCTCCTCATTACCATTGAAGAAGTATGTATGCTCAAATCCGCGATGTCATTGCTAGGTGTGAACGATGTGATAGAGTGAGAACTTCCTTTTCCTCTTGATAGCTCACGTTTCCCCCACCTCCTATTCAAGGCATGTTTTATCGCTAATCATGTGATTTAACTAAAGAGTTACCACAGACCTCGAGGGGTAATGTCTACATCACGATTATGATTAAACAATTTTCAAAGTGGGTCAAGCTTGTTGCTCTGTCGGACAAGTCATCACACAACACCAGCCAAGTTTTTCTTACAATAGGTCCTAAATAGGTTTGGGGCTTGTGCTAAGTGTTTTACTGATCAAGGATAAAAATTTAGAGGAGAATTCCAAGACCTACTTGATATGCTCTCATTGACCATCGTCGGTCTTTAAAGGATCATCCCCAAGCTAATGGTCTTATAAAGAAGATGGTTCAGACATGCAAGAAGGGACTTCGGAAGATTTGCCTCATTAGGAACAAAAAAGGATTGGGACGTGGCCTTAGCTTACATCACCATGGGTTACAAGATGTCCAAACACACCTCTTTGTTTCATTCTGTTCCTTACTTTTTACTTTTTGTGAGCCATCCCATTCCACCCTCTTCCATTGATGCTCAAATGGACCATGTTGTGGACTTGGACTCCCCAACCACTTAGGCTAGGGTCATCATAGAGAGGGCTACTATATTTAAGAAGGTTATGCCCATGGCCATGGAAAACTTGTCCATTGTACAACATCAAGACAAGTTATGGTATGCACACACACGAGGTGGCAATTACAAACCTAACGTGAGATAATTTGATGTTGGTGATTTTGGGTATCTCCAGTGGCAACCTAATGATACTCTAAACATTTTTTTTAGTTGCACTATTTTGAGGATTAAGCTAATTAGGCCTTTAGGTGTGTTGGAATTGTAGGGAGCTGACAGACGCACAATTCGAAATTACTCCAAAAATTGTGCACCTTACCACCTGCCGAACTTGGATCCTACCATCATCACATCGACTTGGATTCCTCCATTTGACTATCCATGTGAAGTATGTCAGAGGGCACACGATGTTGATCAAATGTTGTTTTGCAATAATTATGATGGTAGATACCATTTATTCTACCTCAAACTGAAACTCATTCAAGTTCCCGTCAACATTTGGTATTGTTCATCATGTTCTCCTACAACACTTTGATTTCTACTTAGATCATGCCATGTTTTTCCCTGCTCAAGTTTAAGGGGGGGAGGGATGGATGAGAATTTCATCTTAACCTCTTCTTGTGCATTATATATATATGTGTGTGCATATCTTTTTGGTTGATTAGTTTCTACCTTTGACTAGTTTTAGTCTTTTTATTCAATAGAGTTTACTATGGATTTATACCTTTATGACACTAAACGTCACAACACTACACGTCACAACAAATTGACAGATATATAAAATTGTTAACTTTTGTAAGTAAAGTTGGGGTTTATGACTTTGATATGTATGATTACTTCAATGAACGTCATTTTTTTTTCATAAAATTAAGCAATTTATTGTTCTTGCTACTTGATTAATCATGTAACCAAATTATTTCATGTATATTTTATAATGATTAGGTGTTGATAGCACAATGTTGGTGTGATGAAGGGAAAATGGTTACATAAATGAAAAACAAAAATAAATTTTTTGATTCATCATGAAATCATTTTGTAATGTTGTTTGGAATGATAATAATTTATTAATGTGAATGTTGTTTTTCACATTACATGAATATAATATATGATGTGGGAAATTTTTCATCTCTTTAAAAAATAATTTCATGTTTATCTTATAATTAATGACACATTAAATTTTGACCCACTTGCACATGAAACAAGTTTGGGTGTAATGATGATAACATACACCACATCAAATATAACAAGTCTTTGGTTTTTATGCTTCCAGTGTCAAAATTGCCTCAATGTTGCAATTTTAGAATTTTTACCATAATTCCATTTTTAGTATATTATGGAAACATGTGGAATAATTTGAATTGAATAGAATGATTATCAAGTATTCAAAAATCACACATAAATCACTATACCATTTTTTCAATTTTTTTTCTTTTTTTAAGGGATTTGAAATGCTTTCAAAATGACATAATCATGTATAATAATTATTCAAACCTTTAAATAATAATATAATATGTCATTAAAAATGATCATAATAAAGATCATGGATTTTTAATCCATGATATTTTGTAACAAATAATAATCTACCACATCATCATGGCAAACATTCCCTCTCTTTTTCAAATAGTAAAAAACAATTCATCATAGTAAGGTCACATGTGCAAGGTTGGTTCATGTTATTTCATTTGACCCCATTTTACATGCAAGTTATATAAGTTATCACAATGCATTACGAATTACAAGGTGAATACAAATAGTCTTGTCCCATATAAAGGAAACTTATTGGTCTACACATTTTTGTTCTAAAGTAGTTGTTATTAGTGATCATTAGGTTTTTACCAATGTTGTGCAATTTTCCTTTTAAAGAAAACCTTTGGTTTCAATTCTACAATTTAATATTTTTTGGAGGTTTTTCAATTGCAAGCTTGAATTTGATTCTTTCAATTTCTAGACTTTTCAATTTTGATTCTAAAATATTTTTTCAAATTCAAAAACTTTTAGGCCC